>Ga0114970_10002161_pt1 | contig 14764 bp, 16 predicted proteins | sample M_140205_XF_Meta_FD_87030 | JGI IMG/M metagenome (GOLD analysis project Ga0114970, IMG submission 87030) | Freshwater microbial communities from Lake Montjoie, Canada to study carbon cycling - M_140205_XF_MetaG | ecosystem: Environmental > Aquatic > Freshwater > Lake | place: Lake Montjoie... | reverse complement strand
GCAAAAGATCAACTCCCTGAGCTAACTGCCAAATTTTTACAGCAACTTGAAAATGCGGATGTCGTATTGGTTTCCGGAGGTATTTCTGTAGGAGATTATGACTTTGTTGCAGAAGTTTTTGAACATGCTGGCATAGAAAAAATATTCCACAACATTCTGCAAAAACCCGGAAAGCCTATCTTTTTTGGGAAGAAAAACAATACGTCTATCTTCGGTTTACCGGGCAATCCGGCTTCCACACTGTGCTGTTTTTACGAATATGTGTTACCGGCTCTGCGCATGATGATGCAAAAAGAAACACTCTTTTTACCCATCAAAAATCTTCCCATCAGCCACTCCATTTCCAAAAAAAAGGAACTCGGCGTTTACTTAAAGGCCTATATCAATCAAACACAATCTGAAGTCCAATCCCTTGAAGGTCAAGACTCCTTCATCCTTCGCTCTTTTGCATCCGCAAATGCACTTATCTATGTACCTTCGGGTATTGAAAAAGTGGAAGCAGGAACCCAAGTTGAAGTGCATATCTTACCTGAAAATTAAAACAGCAAAATGAAAATCAAAATATTGCCTTTTGGTGTATTTACAGATATTTTTGTCACGCATTTTTGGGAGACAGAAAAAGCCATTTCTATACAAGAATTGCTAGAGGAATTATCTACCCAATATCCGCAAATCAAAACCTATACCTATCGCGTTGCCATCAACAAAGTGATCATAGATGACCACAATACCATATTGCAGAAAGATGATGAAATGGCACTGTTGCCGCCTTTTTCAGGAGGTTGATATTTTCAATTAAAGTCATGTCTGACGAAACCATACAAAGAAACATCCAAGAAGTATAAAAGAATTTTACAGATGGAAAAAGATAAAGATTATTTTGTAGAAGGCAGCATTGCGGCAGAATTGGTAGCAGATGAAATCCGCAAGCATAGCCACAAAAAAAATATAGGTGCACATGCCTTTTTTTTAGGACAAGTAAGGGCAGATATCATTGATGGAAAAGAGGTACAGGAAATTATATATTCCGCCTATACCGAGATGGCTAACCCTGAATTCAGTAAAATCAGAGAAGATGCTTTTGAAAAATACAATCTAAGCTGCCTGCATATTTACCACAGTTTAGGCGCTGTAAAAACGGGAGAAATATCACTTTTTGTCTTGGTTTCATCCAAACATCGAAAAGATAGTTTTGATGCTTTAGAAGATATTGTTGAACAAATCAAACTCAAGGTACCCATTTGGAAAAAAGAAATCTTGGCGGATGGAAATCCAAACTGGGTATAAAAAATTGTTTCAAAACCACAGGTTTCTTTCTTTGACACCATCTATTTCAGGCTATTCATCATATGAAATGTTTAACGAATAAACTTATTTCACCCTTTCCACATATGCGGATGTTCTGGTATCGATTTTAATTTTCTCTCCCTGATTAACAAAAAGAGGAACACTCACAATCGCACCGGTTTCAACAGTAGCTGGCTTCAAGGTATTGGTAGCTGTATCCCCTCTTATGCCCGGCTCAGTGTAGGTAATTTCAAGCTCTACAAAAATTGGCCCCTCAGCCACGATGGGATTATCACCCTCAAAAGCGACTTTTACTTCCATCCCTTCTTGCAAAAATTTAAAACCATCGCCAAAAAGAATGGTAGGCACATAAAATTGTTCAAAAGAATCATTATCCATGCACACCAAATTTTCACCTTCCGCATAAATATACTGAAGCTGTCTGTATTCTATTCTAACAATCTCAACGGCTTCTCCAGATCTAAAACGATACTCCACCGACTTACCGGTAATCAGATTCTTCATCTTTGCTTGATAAAAGGCCCTTAAATTCCCTGGAGTACGATGCTGATATTCAACCAATATGCAAAGATCTCCGTTAAATCTTAATACGGTTCCTACGCTGATGTCTTGAGTTGTTGCCATGCTAGATGTATTTATAATCAAGTGCAAAGGTACAAAAAGAAAAAGGCATTTTCAAAAACGAATGTATCTATATGAAATACAATCTATTACACTACTCGACAAATTGTCCAGATTGCTCATCAAAGCAAAGATACGGACTGGCATTCAGTGTAAATTGAACGATTCTTTGCAACCGTTGGCAGGGGGTACCATATCCTTCCAAAGCCTTTTCACGCTGCCAACAGCGTTCACGAAGATGACCCAAAAAGGCATTGATGATGAGATAACCTTTATCCATATTGACGATTTGTATACAGGCCCAATTATCGACCTTTACCTCATCACCACTGCGCAAAATAATATGTCCATATTCATGCACATAATAGAAATGACCTGCATTGGGATAGCGTTCATTTAACATATTAAACTTTTCTGGACAATAGCGAATTTCTGGATCGGGGAAAAAACGGGAAACTGAAATGTCAAAGGTATTGCAATCCTGAATTTCCTTTACGGCATATCCACCCGGCTTCCATACCTCCTGCCCAAACAATGAAAAAGCGGAAAAGAAAATCCAAGAAAAAAAAAAGAATAAAATAGGGCGTGAAGCGTGCATCCTTACAAAATTACTGTTTATTTAAATACATTTGTATGTTTTTTAATCTTTAACAAGATGTTGATATTCCATTCTCACTGCCAGATGGGAAACCAAATGTTTATCTATGCCTGCGCTGAAGCACTATCGGCGAAGAAAGATATACCTGCCTGTTTAAGCGATACGGATGGCCTGGTATATTTCAGCAAGCCAAACCGTAGCAGATTGCATCATTTTATCAAATATCAATATTTTCGCCTTTTCAATAAGCTTAAACCAAATCAATTTACTTTTCATCATCTACAGGATAACCGCATCGATTACTCCGAAATGATGCTAAAGGACAAAGAAAAAAACACTTGGTATTATGGCTATTTTCAGGGATTATCTTATTTTTATGGGATGGAAGAAGAAGTACGAAAATGGTTTGGCATCCGAAAAAAATATCAAGATCGATATACCGAAGTACTTGAAAATCTCACCACAAAAAAACGATTGGTTACCGTTCACCTTCGCAGAAAAGATTACAAGACTTTTGGCCCTGACTTTCTCAATGGACCCGATTTATGCCTGCCATTTGAATACTACCACAAAATCCTCAGAGGCATGGACCTGAAGGATTGCCAATTGGTTTTTATTTCTGATGAAATGGAAGAAGTAAAAAAGGAATTTGCCTATATCAATGATGCCTATTTTTCCTCACATGAACCCATTGTAGACTTGCAGTTTCTCATACATGCTGATGTCTGTATTATTGCCAACAGTACCTTTGGATGGTGGGGTGCATTTTTAAATGAGAAGAAAAACAAAACCATTTATGTACCCGAATATTTTTTAGGATTTAAGGTGCAAAAAGAATTTCCTGTCAATATCATTCCCACTGATTGGGTGCGTGTGGCGGTCTAAAAAAATTAAGTACTTTTGCATCAAATATCATATCCTTTGGAACAAAACAATCCCTCTATATTTTTTTCAGTAGTCATCCCTACGTATAATCGGGCAAGTATTATTACAGAAACCATACAGAGTGTTCTTCAACAGGATTTTAAAGACTTTGAAATTATTGTGATTGATGATGGCTCCAAAGACCAAACCCAATCGGTAATTGCGAACATACAAGACCCTCGGCTGCATTATTTTTATCAAAACAACAAAGAACGCAGTGCGGCAAGAAATGAAGGAATACGCCAGGCAAAAGGAAGATACATCTGCTTTCTTGACAGCGATGACCGCTATGAAAAAAACCATTTAAGCACCCTTTATCATTTTATCGCAAAGCAAAAAAATGAGGTAGCCCTGTTTTTTTGCGACCATTTTTGCTTGCAAAATGGCAAGCTTACCGAAGCCGCAATTGCCCCCTTTGATGCGCAAAATCCGGTGATGTATTTTTTATATCATCCAGTAATTCCAGCAAGAGTTTGCATCCACCATTCCATATTGGAAAAACATAGATTTGATGAAAGAATTGTCATTGTAGAGGACCTTGTTTTATGGGTGCATATCGCACTGCATTATCCGGTTTACCATATCGATGCAAAAACTGTATGGTATCATTTGCATGAAAGCAATTCCGTAAATATTTCAAACAATGCATTTGGTCCTCGCTTGCGCGGATTGGAAATTTTTTTCAAAGAAAAAGAAATCATCAGTGCCATTCCATCCTCTGATAGAAGAAGCCTTATCGGGGATTGCCACTTCGGGATTGCCAGACATTATGAATTCATAAGAAAATTCTTCGGCATGCTCAAACATCTGATTCTTTCTTTTGTATATACCCCTAAGCATCCGCAGAATCGATTCAAATTATACATGATATTTCGTTATCTTTTGGGTAAAAAAGCAGATGTCTGAAACCAGAAAATTACGCATCATGCAGGTCATCCCTTCACTCTTGAAAGGCGGTGCAGAGAGACTTGTACTCGATATTTGTCGACAACTGCACAACAGATCTGATGTGGAATATCTTTTGGTGACCTTTCGTGAAGATACGGCCTATGAATTTCTTCACCAGGATTTACACCACCAAATTGTACATGCAGAGGTCATGCCATCCATTACCTCCAAAGGAATATCAGATATTCATGAATTTATTCATGTGATAGAAAAATTCAAACCAGATGTGATCCATTCTCATCTTTTTGAAGCTGAAATGGTAAGCAGAGAAAAAGTTTTCCCCAATGTATTGTATGTTACCCATCTACATGACAACATGCCACAATTCAGGAACATCAAGCCCGGCATGCTGAACAAAAAGATGATTACCAACTACTATGAAAAAAGACGCATCCTTAAAAAATACAAACAATGCCGAAATCATTTTATAGCCATTTCGCATGATACCTACGACTATTTTAAAGAATGCCTGCCTTCAGAACTGCATCAAATCAGTTTGATGGCCAATGCCATTGACAATTCCAGATTCAGCAAGCTTGAAAATCGCCCTATCACCGAAAAGCGACTGGAACTGGTAAGCACAGGCAGTTTATATCCCAAAAAAAATCAGGCCTTTCTCACCGATGTGGTGGAAATGCTTGTCAAATCAGGCATCGACACGCACCTCACCCTCTTGGGTGAAGGGCCCGAGAGAAAAAAAATCGAGGAAAAAATCAAACAGCAAAATCTGCAAGCACACATCACCTTAAAAGGAAATGTTAATCATGTGGAAGACTATTTGGAAGATGCCAGTATTTATGTACATGCCGCTTGGTATGAGCCTTACGGCCTGGCACTTCTGGAGGCCATGGCGGCAGGACTCCCCTGCATTGCACTAGATGGAAAAGGCAATAGAGATGTGATGATTGAAGGTGAAAACGGCTATTTGATACCTCAAGCAGATCCAGCCCTTTTTGCCGATAAAATAAAATTGCTTTTGGATCAAGAAGGACTTTACGATAAAATTTCAAATGCAGCCAGAGCCTTTGCCTGGTCCAAGGACATTAGCAAGTATACCGAACAATTGCTGGCACTTTACAAAGAAGAAAGACAGAAAAGAGAATTTTTACCCGCTTTCTGATCTATTTAACCCGCACACCTATCAATGTAAATAATTATTTACATTAAAAATACAAAAACCCCCATTTTTCATGTATTGTAAACAAATATTTACATTATATCAAGAAGTATATCTCCCAACAAGATTTTTGAAAAAAGTACAGATTTAGCCAAATGCGACGCCGAAGGCTATTTCTCGGCCACGACAAAGAAATATCTCTTGAAAATTTCAGACTGGCAGATTTTAAAGCCCTTTTCTTCAAGACCTTTTTCGAACAATTCGGTATTTTTAAAATGATAGGTATGATCATCCTTTCCCAATCGATTATTTTTGTAATACAGGTATCGGGAGGCCCTTTCAAAGAAGGAAGGCGAAAGCCATTTTTGCACCTTATTGCCTCGATCTTGAGGAGCGGCAGGAATATCTAGGTGACTGGAAATTAAAATTTTTCCACCCGGCCTGAGGATACGGTAAGCTTCAGCGAAAAAGGAAGGATAGTCGTTGTAATGATCAATAGCCGAAAGGCTCAGCACCACATCCGCAAAACCATCGCGAAAAGGCAGGTGCTCCGCATAGGCCAACATATGCGCCATCGGAATTTGTGTCAGCTTGGGATACAAGCGAATAAACTGATCGTGAAGCAAACGCAAATTGGGATCCAGTAAATAATATTCTATGCTTTCCGGATGACGGAAAAATGAGCTATGCACATGACCTGTTCCAGCACCCACATCAACAACCCTTTGATTTTGCAGCTCACCAATGCCCGACTTCATGGACACATAATTGGTAATGGGCATGCTATTGAGAAGGGTATAAACGGTTAAAGACTTGTGATAATTGAGAAATTGGGTATTTAACCTTTCCCATTCAGCACTATTGCTTGTTTCGGCTCTATTTCTAAAATCAATGACATGATCACTCACCGGAAAATGCATACCGCTCTCCTTACAAACTACAGCTCCATCCTGTAAGGAAAGGCCATCAGCATGCGTATAGGGATTTGCCAACCCATGGAGATAGGCTTCAGGATTTTTTCTACATTGATTAAACAGAACACTATGTTCATAAATATTCCGCTCTTTATCGATCATTTGAAGAAATATTTCTTCTGGTTTCATGGCTTTTTATTTAAGATCAGGGGTGAAATAATTCACAATGGAATGACAATATTACACAATAATTAAGAACCAATGGCTAATTTTCTGATGGCATGTATGACTTCATATCCTCAATCAATTGCTGACTGTTTTTTTCGGCATTGAAGTCAGAAGACCAAGTTTTATAGGCATTTCGGGACATGGACACATACTTTTCAGGATCCAAATCAGAAACCTTTTTCAAGGCACCACAGACCTCATCCAAAGATGGATGGGCTGACAGCAGAATACCATTATACATATCTTTAACAATTTCCGATACCCCACCCACATCGGTAGAAATCACAGGAATACCAAAAGACATCACCTCCATCATGGATACCGGCAAACCCTCATAGGCGCTGAGATGAAGAAATACATCCACCTCATGAGACTGATAATACTCAAAAATTTCATGCAAAGGAGTAGAGCCCTTCAACTGATAAGAGATATGAGATAAAGGCTTTAAAAGCATCTCGGCTTTGGCAACAAAACGATTGAAATATTCCAAATCTCTGCTGTTTCCGCCAAAGTGCGTCCATTCAATGTCAACGCCTTGTAATTGGGCCAGCACATCAATAATCATATCCACACGCTTGAAATCAAGCAACCAGGAGTTGCTGACGATGCGCAGGCGTCCTGGTTTTTTAGTATGTACCGGTTCAGGTCTCGCATTTTGAATCCCCAAGCGGTTGACATGTAAGTTTTTTTCCCGCGAAGCATCAATATGATGCACCTTTTTAAAATAATTTCTCCCATCGGCGGAAATAAAAAACAGTGCATCTATCCCCTCAAAACAAATCTTACGAAAAGGAAGATAATGCAAGGTATTTCTTTCGAAATACAAATCAAAGCCATGTGCACGGCTAAATACAAGGACTTTGGGGTTTTTGCGTTTCAGCAAGCAGGCCGCAAAATTATGCGACAGCATCCAATAGGAATAGATGACCATATTGCCCGTATCCAGCTTTTCATGATAGACCAGCTTTTTCAGCAAAAGATGGTATGCATAGCCCTCGGTCATATAAAGCAGGATTTCTTTCAGGAGACGAAAGCTCAACCGCTTTTTATACTGACGCATAACAAGCCATAACTCCTTATAAAACAACAGATTAAACAAAAATCGAATCGAAAAAAATTTGTCGATGGGCAAAACCTCAGGTAAAAACCGTATCACTTTCACATGAGGTGGCAGCTGACGCGTGATCGGCGAATCCTTATCGGTAGAAATAATATAAACCCGCTTAAACTCTTTAAAAAGAGCCTCAAACTCCACATCTGCATACCGATCATAGTCGGTAAAGGGATAAAATTGGGTACATAAAACAAGGGTTTCCTTCATAAACGAATCGCTAGCCACAAATGAAATGAAAAAAGATTTAGAATAGGCGCAAAGGCCTATCTTTTTTCTATTTTTGTATGCAAATTTATTAAATCCTTAGCAGATAAAAAACTAAGGCACAATAAGTACCGATTAAAACATCAAAAAACAGAGATTTGACAGTATTGAATAAAATATACCGAAAAGCACAGAGTGTCTTATTCAATAATATCCCTGTGAATCTGATTCGCATTTTGCTGCATAAGGACCATCTGGCGAAAATATATATAAAAAACTGGCAAACCTTGGGCTATGACTCCAAGGCCACAGCATTGGAAAATTCAGGAATTACCCAAACACCTGAGATATTGCAGACCTTGCAAAACTGTCATGATGAAATACAAAAAATATATACTGAAAATCTGCATAACAAAGGGAGAATTTTAGATATCGGCTGTGGCCCCGGACTCTTTCTCAATGACTTTAAAGACTCAACAGATGAATTATGGGGCGTAGATATGAATCCTGATTTTATTAGGAAGGCTCAAGCTTTAGTCCCTAAAGCACACTTGATAGAAGGTGATTTTCTTTCTGCCCAAATACCAGGAACCTTTAAACTCATTTATTCATCCAGTGTTTTGATGTATATTGAACGATCCAAAATAAAGGCCTTCTTTGATAAAATATATCAGTTGCTAGATCAAGATGGATTCCTATGTATCCATTATCCCCATGCCCTGCAATGGAAAGATTTACTATATCACGATTTATCGTATATCAGATATTCCCCCGCATTTCTTGAAAAAATATTGGGAGATACATTTTCAATAACCAAGCATGAACACCTGTATGACCAAAGAAAGGTAAAAAAATATGATCACTTTCATTATTATTATCCCGATGGCACAAATAAAAGATTAGATACTTTGCAAAATTCATACATACTAATCGCCAAAAAAAATAAATGATGATTTTAGCGACCTACCAAAGTACTAATGGTATTGAACGACAGAGCAAAATAAGCGGACAATATCCATATTTATTTTTCATGGAATACCATGCCCTTGAAAAACGAGGTATCCTTTCTACATCCCTTTCAAAGACAGAATGACACAGAAAAAAAAAAATATGGAGAGCAATGTTTCCTCCATAAACGATGAGGTGTTTTTGCAAATCAAACGGGAGGCAAAAGGAATCCTTAGACAAGAAGATGTCATTGATTGTGAGGTTAAAAAAGAGAGAAGAAAATGAAAATATCTCCAAAGTCGAATAAAAATCTATTGCTGACCTTTGACTATGAATTATTTTTAGGAATAAAGAGTGGAAGTGTTGATAGATGCATGATTGAGCCTACTGATGCTTTAATACACATTTTAGATAAGTACGCATTAAAATCGATATTCTTTGTAGATGCCACCTATTTGCATTTTCTTCGAGAAGAAGGAAAAAAACACTTGCTTGCGCAAAGAGATTTTGAAAAAATAAAAAAGCAATTGCAGGAAATCGTATTGAAAGGACATCGCCTGTATCTTCATATTCATCCCCATTGGAAAGATGCGCAATATCATCCCGATATCAACCAATGGAGCCACGTTAAAAAAAGTCATTTTTCCTTTGAAAATTTAAATACAGAAGAGAGAGACTATATTTTCAATACCTCCTTTTCCGTTTTGCAGGATATTGCGTCCATCAATCCAGATCACATCATAGAGGGATTTAGGGCCGGAGGATTATACATTCAACCCTTTGATATTTTTATTCCCTATTTCAAGAAATACAATATATCATGCGACTTTAGCGTGCTCAGTGGCTTCAGCAGCAAGGGAGAAAATTACGGGTATGATTTTTCAAAAATCAATTACAAGGACATCTATTTATTTGAACAAGATGTCACAATGCCAACCCATGAAGGTTCTTTTATAGAATTCCCAATCAGTGTTATTGAAGCGGGAATTCAAACAAAAATACTCAATAGTCTATGGCATCGTTTGTATTTAAAATATAAAAAAAATGATGTCTGGGGTGACGGCATTCCAACCCAAAACAAACTGATGAGTAAACCTTCGACACCCAAATATACCTTAAAAGAATCTGCCTCCATTGAAATGATGAACCATGTGAAAATTAATACCTATGTTCAATATTTTAGGAATCATGATTTTATGCAGATGATATCACATCCCAAATTTTTTTCACCCATGCACCTCATGGCCTTTGAAAAATTTATTCAACGACTTCAGAAGCGCTATATCATCCAAACAGACATCGATACCATTTTAAGACAAGAAATATTGAGCCATAAGGAATGAAAAAAGTAATCATCATGTCGTATTTCTTTCCGCCCTGCAATCTTGCAGGAGCCAATAGGGCATTTGGCTGGGCCAATTATTTATCCGATTCCGGCTATAAACCTATTATCATTACCAGAAATTGGGGCATTCCACTGGAAAACCCTGAAGATGCCTATAAAGCTACAGGAGAGAAAATCATTCATGAAGTCAATGAAAAATATGAAGTTTATTTTCTTCCTTTTAAAGGCAATTTAAGAGACAAGATATTTGTCAAGCACAAATACAAACGATACAATGCTATTCGAAAAGTATTGACTTTTTTAGAATTATTATTGCAGAATTTCACCTTAAAAGTCATTGCCTTCCGAAATATTTATTACTTCACAAAAGATTTAATTCAAAAAAATCCGGATATAAAAATTGTAATAACCACCGGCAATCCCTTTGTATTTTTCAAATTTGGGTATCTCCTGAAAAAACGATTTAAATTGTTATGGATTGCTGATTATAGAGATGATTGGAATACCAATTTATTAAAACGAAAGAAGACTCTAGCTGATAAAATCATTTCATATTTCGAAACAAAAAGCGAAAAAAAATGGATAAAAAAAAGTGATACTTTCTTATCTGTCAGCGAGGAATATGTTGATAAAATTGAAAAATTTACCCAAAAAAAAGGGATCGTAGTTGGCAATGGGTATATCGATGAAGACTATGTAATAAAAGAAGAAATAATACCCTTTGATCATTTTTCCATCATATATAATGGAACGCTTTATGATACCCAAAGAATCGAAGTTTTTCTTGAAGCTTATAAAAAAATCATCGATACATATTGCGAAAAAACCAAAATACATATATATTTTATTGGCTTATCATATGAAAAAGACCAGGTCCACAGAATCGAAAATTTACTTGCTGGATATGAATCATATTTTACAATAACAGGTAGAATACCAAAAAAGGAAATCATTAAAATTCAAATGCAAAGCACTTTGCTATTAATGGTGGCGCACGACAATGTAAAGGGAGTACCCTCAAGCAAGCTTTACCAATATATGCGTTGTTATAAAAATGTTTTTCTCTGCCCTACAGACAATGACATCATGGAAAAAACGCTAGTCAAATCAGGAATTGGACATATTTCATCCGATGCGAAAGAGGGCTTCATCCTTTTGGAAAAACTCATCCTTGAATACATGAAACTTGGACATTTAAGTACGAAAATTAATTATTATTATATTGCGCAGTTTTCCAGAAGAGAACAAACCAAAAACCTTGCACAAATTTTAGATAAATTTACAGCATAGAAATCAGTAGATACGTATGAAACAGAAAATAAAGAGATTAATAAACCATATTTATTCCATCCCCCTTGGTTCGAATCCGCTCGTCGACAATCAAATTATTTTAAATGCGAGAGTTTTACAAGCCTTGAATGAAGGAAGACAAGACAAAATTATCAATCAAATTCAAATTGCGGAATTTAAAGTATATTCACAATTTGGAGATGATGGCATCATCCAATTCTTGGTTAATTACCTGGATTTCCCGCAAAAAAACTTTATTGAATTTGGTGTGGAAGACTATACCGAAGCCAATACCCGCTTTTTATTGACTAACAACAATTGGAGCGGAATGGTGATGGATGGCTCTGAGGACAATATTAATAAAATCAAACAGCAAAGTTGGTTTTGGCGTTATGATTTAATTGCTGAAAAATTATTTGTTGACAAAGACAACATCAATTCTTTTATCCATTCACATGGATTTTCTGGTGATATCGGTCTCTTGCATATCGATATTGATGGCAATGATTATTGGATATGGAAAAATGTAGAGGTCATCAAACCGGTTCTGGTCATTGTTGAATACAACAGCGTTTTTGGCAGCCAGCAACCTTGGACGGTGGATTATGATCCTGCATTTATCAGAACAAATTACCACCACAGCAAATTATATTGGGGCACATCGCTCTTGTCCTTATGCGATTTAGCAGAAGAAAAAGGCTACTCCTTTATTGGTTGTAACAGCAATGGAAACAACGCATATTTTGTTCGGAATGATAAGATGTCAGGCCTCAAAAAATTGAGTTGTGAAGAAGGCTTCGTGATGTCGAAATTTCGTGAAAGTCGCTCAAAGGATGGACAGCTGACCTATCTGAGTGGTGAAGAAAGAATCAAGGCGCTATCGGGAATGAAAATATACAATACCCGAAATAAAAATATAGAATATATTAAATAAAGAAAAGTATGTGCGGGATAGCCGGTTTTTTTTCATCTGATCATCGGATTTCAAAAAAAGATCTTGAAGAGATGACCCTATGCCTTTCGCATCGTGGGCCGGATGCTTCTGGTCTATTTTTCAATGGCATGGCAGGCCTTGGACATCGCAGGCTGAGCATCTTGGATCCCGATGAACGGTCCCACCAACCCATGAAATCGGCCAACGGTAGGTATACCATCGCATACAATGGTGAAGTATATAACTTCCGTGAAATTGCTTTGGATTTAAAATTAACATGCCATACCACTTCCGATACAGAGGTAGTTCTAGAGGCCTTCGATAGCTATAGAGAAAGCCTACCATCACAGCTTAATGGTATGTTTGCTATTGCCATTTATGATCAGCAAGAAGAAAGCATGTATCTCTTTCGCGACCGCTTGGGCGTGAAACCACTTTTCTATTATTATGATGGAAAACAATTTGCTTTCGCTTCAGAATTGAAAGCACTGCTCAAAATACCTTTTATTTCTGAAGAAAAAGAACTCTGCCGTGAAAGCATATCATCTTTTCTGCACCTAGGTTTTATTCCGGAACCAGCGACCATATACAAAAACATTTTCAAATTCCCTGCCGGTAATGGGATGAAAGTGGATAAAAATGGCATCCATTTACATCCCTATTGGACACTAGAGGAAAAAATAAAGTCAAATACCCTTGATGATGAAAACGAAGCCAAAACACAGCTGAAAGCACTACTTGAATCTTCGGTAAGATATAGGATGATTAGCGATGTTCCCTTTGGTACTTTTTTAAGTGGAGGCATTGACTCCAGCTTGGTCACTGCCATTGCCCAAAGCCAAAGCAGTAAACCCGTTCAAACGTTTTCCATCGGATTTCATGAAAGCAGATATGACGAAAGTGCATATGCCCTAAATATTGCCAAGCATTTAAAAACAGATCACCATTCATTTATGGTTAGCTCAAAAGAAATACTTGATTTGATGGGAGATTTCCCTGAATACTATGATGAACCTTTTGCTGACACTTCCGCTTTACCAAGCATGCTGGTATCAAAAATGGCAAGAGAAAGTGTTAAAATGACACTATCAGGAGATGGAGGTGACGAACTCTTTATGGGATATAATTCAGCACGCTGGGCAGAAAGACTTAAACATCCCTTTTCTTCCTATCTCAAAGAACCCATTTCAGCTGTTTTAAAACTTGGGGGAAGCAAATACAAAAGAGTAGCTGGCATGATCAAGGACTTGCCGGCAGAACATCCCCAAAGTCACATTTTTTCGCAGGAAGAATATTTTTTCAGCCAAAGAGAAATTCAAAAACTATTACTGCAACCCTTTTCCATACATACATATGCCGGAAAAGAGGATGAAAAACTCAACCGCATACTAACCCCCGCTGAAAAACAAGGCCTTTTTGAATTAAAATATTATCTGAAAGATGACCTCCTCACCAAGGTCGACCGGGCAAGCATGAAATATGGTCTTGAAATCAGGACACCACTGCTTGATTTCAGACTAGTCGAGTTCGCACTCAACCTATCCCCTTCCCTTAAGTACAGACAAGGAGAAAGCAAATACCTACTCAAACAGGTTCTGTATGACTATATCCCTGCCTCCTATTTTATAAGGCCAAAACAAGGGTTTGCCATTCCACTGAAGGAATGGATGCGCAATGAACTTCGCTTTATGGTGGAGGACTACTTATCTGAGAAAGTAATCAATACCTACCAAATTGTTAAGTATGAAGAGGTTAAAAAATTACTTCATCAATACGATTCATCTCCTGAGAAATACAGTTTTTTATACAACCGCATTTGGCTGTTGGTGGTTTTGCACAAATTTCTCGTAAAACACTTTTAATCAATTACTTATATTTATAAAGAATATATATTCGTCCGTTTTTTTTTATTCGGTCAAAATTGAATATCTTTGAAGCTGATTTATAAAAAAACAACCTCTAATCATATGAAAAAAATCATTCTTTTCCTGGCGCTGATTCCGGGAATTATCTGCCAAGGTTTGGCCAACAATGTAAAAGTATCCAATGCTACGCTGACGGGACAAAATGTGGGTAACAACTATACCAATGTGCAGTTTGATCTGAGCTGGGACAATTCATGGAGGGTAAACACAGGTCCTTCTAATTGGGATGCCGCCTGGGTTTTTATCAAATTTCAGGAAAATGGTTCTGTGTGGAAGCATGCGAGCTTGTCCACCAATTCAGCTGATCATTCAATAGGCACCGATGCCAGCAACCCTGCGGCGCCCG
>Ga0114970_10002160_pt1 | contig 14765 bp, 12 predicted proteins | sample M_140205_XF_Meta_FD_87030 | JGI IMG/M metagenome (GOLD analysis project Ga0114970, IMG submission 87030) | Freshwater microbial communities from Lake Montjoie, Canada to study carbon cycling - M_140205_XF_MetaG | ecosystem: Environmental > Aquatic > Freshwater > Lake | place: Lake Montjoie... | reverse complement strand
TCTTCGACTTCGACTTCGTTTTCCCCATATCAGTTCTCCAGAATTGCATTAATTTCATTTAATATTTTGGGTGTAATTCCACCATGAGACCAATTTTGAATAAAAAAAGAATGATTATTTATTTGTTGAAGTTGTTTTTTCATAAGGCGCTCTTTAGTGGTTAAAAAAATATATTCATCTGAATAATTGTGACAAAAAAACCCTAAATATTCGAATTCAGTAAATATTTTAGATAATTTTTGAAAAGCATCAGTTATTTTTGCATGAATTGGAATTTTATATAAAATGCATCTTTGTCTACAATATTGATCGTAATTGCATTTATGTAGATCTATAAATTTATTATGTGCATTTTCTAAACTTTTTTTGGTAAAAACAAATGGAAACCCATTACTCATATAATGATTTTTTTGTTTTGTATATGTGGAATCTTCATATGCAGTTTTCCAAACATTAAAAACATCATTTGTAGGATCATCTTCTTTTTTCAAATAAAACCATTCTATTTTTCCATCGTCTTTAATAAAATGACTACAATTTAATTTTTGTTTTAATATAAGATCACTATCTAAAATAATAATATATTTAGTTTGACAATCTAAATAACAGGTGCTTTTTACTACCATTTGTTTGATATATCCATGGTAATCGTAATGCACAGGAATGATTCTACATTTTATAAAAGTATTCATATCTATTAGTTTAATTAAATTACATAAGTCTACAAATGCTACATCATGTGTATAAATTATAATTTCGAAAATATTTATGGGGTCCAAATATTTTTTTAATGACAATAAACTATATTTTAACCAATCCAAATCATTTTTATAGGTTTTGTATATTAAAGTAAAAATTTTGTTATTATCCATACTATTATTTATAGTAGTATTTTATTTTGTTATAATTTACACAGAAATCATCATATTTCTCCTATCACGTTACAAAGTTTTGTTGTATATTGTCTACATCTTTCTCCACTTAGGTTGGTGTAATATTTCGTGTGTTGATATGCATTTTTTTAAAATTCTATATTTAAATGTAGGACCAGCATTTGTGGGACAAATTACATTTTGTTTATTATCTGCTAAAAGATGTGCAGCTATAGATAATGACGAATAATTCATAATTAAAATATCAGCATAAATAAAATCGCTTAACACTTGCAATACGTCGGTTTTTGAATCATGAATTATTGTATTATCACATTGTAGATGTTTTACGTCACCATCGCTATGAATAATAACACGATACTTATTATATTTTTGAAATTCTTTAATAACTTTAAATAAATTTTCTGTATCTAACATGCGAGTTCCTACAGCATCATTTAATCTAATATGACAGCACACATTTATTAATTCATTATCATATGATTTTTGTGGCAAATAAATATTTTTATCAACAAATGCTTCTTTTAATTTTGGTAATGATTTTTCTATTTCATCGCTTGATTCAATATAAGCTAATCCATCATAACAATAAATGGTATTTTCCACGTTTTGATCAGTTATTAAAATGTCATCAAATGTTCTTTGTTCTCCTAAAATAATATTAAAATTTTCTTTGATGTGAGCCGTAGACCAGCGAAGTGTTTCGTCAGTTTTATTTGAAATATTTTTTAACGCCTCTGTTAAATATTGTTTTAATTTGTCTATTTCAAAATTTGTATGTTCAAAAACATAGCCTTTATTATAATTATATTGATATTGATAATCCGCCTTATTATTTAATGATACTGATAATAAACGTAACATTCCTTCTAATTGATGACCAAATCCATCTATTCCATGCTGACATATTTTAACTTTTGTAGATACATACCATTTATTATATTTAATCATCGTATTTTTCTTTTCATGACCAACTACCCAATTAAAATGTATTAAATAAGGTCGAATAATATTTTTATTATACTCATAATAATACTTTCCTGTTGGAAATAAATGTAAAGGCAATATTTTATATTTTAATTCATATTTAACAGCATTAACATATACTTGATCATCCCATCCTTCTGTATTTCTATACTTTTCTACATTTTTAGGGTTAAATAATGAAATGGTATTTTTATTTGATTTTATAAACATAAATCCAGAACATACATCAGCATACCATATACCTTCGCTTTGAATTAATAAATCATTATCTTTAATGTTACTTAATAAATAATCAAACATTTGATTATTTTCATAAACAATATCACCATCGGTAATACAGACATATTCATTATTTAATAAATTATTATATATAATTTCAAATTTATGAAATACGACATTAGACCAATTGTTTTTTCTAAATTCTTGAAAATTGTTGGCATTTGTGTCATCAATGAATTCGCATATAATTTCATTCTGTTTTAATATAGAATATCCTTCTCTCCCTATACAATAAACTTTTAGTAGTTTTTTCATATTTATATTTTTTAACGATTGTAAACAATTTAATGTATAATCTATATAACCATTATTTGTTAAAGATATAAAAGAAATATTATTATAATCTATATTTTCTATATTTTCTATATTTTCTATAGAATTTGTAATAATACTTTCTTCTGATAATTTACTATAATAAATGTTTAATAATTGATTATTATTTGTATCAGATGTATCATTTATAATAGGTAAATAAAACACACTATATGGTATATTGTTCAATATAGAAGGATGCTCACTAAACCCGCTGCCATGATGATAATAACTAAAGCAATATGTACGAGAAGAATTAGAAAGTATAATATATTCAATAATTGTAGATTCTAAATCTATATAATTAGTTACTTTCCCAGTATGAAATGAGTTTTTATCAATAAAATAAAATCCAAATAATTTATTTAATTTCCTTTTTAACGAACAATTATTACTTATTATAATAGTATTATCATTTAATTGAAGTTTTATTATTTCTGATAATAAATTATTGTCTTCAAAATCTGTATTAAAATTATCATCTGGATATCTTATATGCAAAACCATATATTTTTTAACATTGAATAACTCTTTTGTGATGTCATAATATATTTGTTTAAATGTTAAAGAATAATTAATATAATCTTTGATATCTTTTGATATTAAATTCATATTATAATAAAGATTTGTTGTTATGTAAATATTTTCTTCGTTAGAATGTATAAATTTTTCAATTAATGAATATAGTATAATATCATTATCAATATTACTATCAAACCAAATAATATTAGGTGTTTTCTCTCTTGATAATGTTTCAGTTTCAGCATTTAAATATTTAGAAAAATGATGTCTTGACATATCCATTTTAAAATGTACATTAAAATATTTCGCATATTGGGCCAATAATATTGAACCTCTTAAAAAATCACCAAATCCATTAGAATAATCTAATACATTTACTATTGTTTTATTACAACTTACATTACTATTTATATTATTATTTAAATCAATCATGTTATATTGTGGCATTATAACTCGTTCCTGTTTTACAGGCGGTTGTAGTACTGGTAACCTATTTTGATGGGTTATTGGTGGTGGTAACATATTTAGTTGTGCATGCTGCTGCTGCTGCTGCTGCTGCTGCTGCTGCTGCTGCTGCTCTTCTTGCGGAGAACCCGGATCACGGGTTTTCAAAACTAATCCAGAATTTTGTATTTGTTTTTTAAGACGATTATTATTAATCAAATTAATAATTGGAGGATTATACATCGATTTATCGAAAGGTACATGTTTTATCATAGTTTGCATTTGTTTATTTCTCGAAACATTTGAATTAAATATACCATTAAATCTCATTACTAATACAATATATAATATTTTACATAAATAAACATAAAATATTACATATTCCTTCGGTTGGCACCATTGCATCGCGAGGAGTATAATCCAAAAACCCACTATTTACGTCGCATAAGTAAGCCCCGCATTTCCACCAACAAACGTTATCATATTGATTCTCTCTTCAAACACAACTAAATTATAATTGTAGTCATAAATTCTCCAAGTCGGCTTATTAATGCCCACTATTTGTCCAGTTGCAGGATCGCATATAACCATAGATTGTGCTAAAGGATCCAACGGAGGAACTATCGTCGTCAACTCAAACTCAATAGTAGTAAATCTGCTCATATTAATGGCTCCTGATGGTTGTAGGTCAAATGGACTCGTATTCATGCAAAAATTATAACAACATAAGCCATCAGGTGCATTACCATTCGTGCGCACGTATTTTTCAATGAAATTATACACCCCACCCGGCTGCGTATTTTCCCTATATTGACCATCTAATAGCAACGCCATGGTCACTAAAATGTCTTTTTGGTTTTCAAAGTTGTAATCTCCAGTAAGCATCCAACAAGTAAGATGATCATTTACATCTACACCAGGACCTATAAGCGCAATATACGAATTGCATGAAGTATCGTATTTAATGACAGGGTATGTACCAGTAGTAGGCGCCTGCGTCAAATCATTTGGCATATAATTATATGGCCAATTCGTGTAGTTGGACCATTCGTTTCTCAAATTGGCATCACTGCGTTGAAAATAAAACATGTAATTAGCGACCATCCCGAATGAATCCAATTCCACTTTGTTTGCTCCAGTCACATTATAAAACACATTTTCCTTCACCTGTTTTATTAGATATTTCTGTTCCTGAAGTGCAAATAATCGGGACTCCTCATTAGACAAAAACCCGTACGTGCAATTTAAATGGATATTGGAATTCCACAGGGTTCGAGTATCAACATAAGACCCGACAGCAAGAGACACATCGGGAGGAGTCTGTAAAAATCGATAAAATTGCATATAATATTTGTTAAAATTGGGAGCAACATACGGATAATCATTTAGAGGATCTGAATCTAATACATCACGAATTTGAAACAACTCCTGAATTGGACGCATCGTAATATTTATATGTAATTCATTGTATTGCAATGATACTAAAGGAAACGCCATTTGTGTTTTTAACCCAAACCATGCATTTAAAGGGATGTATAATATTCTACCACGAATAGAAGGTTCCGCACCCGCAGGATTAGGAGTGTAATAAGCATTCGGATAACTATTCACACGTGTTCCAGCATTGCCTGGGTCATTTAATTCGGGAACATTTCCAGTCATTTTATCAAACAACGCCTTCTTTTCCGCCGTAAAATCGCGTTGAACTGCTGCCAGTAAATAGTCTCCCGAGAATTCCTGCAAGGTTTGATTACCGCATGTAATTTCGATTTTCGAAATCATCTTGGCACCGATATTTTCGATCCATTTAAACTGATATGGGATCCAACGACCATCATCCGCATTCGAACAATCAGGGTTTATTTGTTGTGGGGGCATGATGGGACTAAAGATATTAGGAAGTTCAACAGACAAATAACAATCCATCAATAGATCAGCGTATCTGGGTATTTTGAAGGTAAAGTAGGATTCTTCTGATAACCGCAGTGTTTTGGATCCCTCGAAATTGACCACGAACTTTTGCATTCCGAAATTGGTATATTTAGCATACGTTGATTTAAAAAATGTTTTACTGGGGTTGCCGGTTAATATTATATCTTGTGCGCCGGTAGCGACGAGTTGCATTAATCCTCCTGCCATTTAATCGGTTATATTATACAAATAATTTATATTTAACTGATTTGAAAATAAATTATATTAGTCAACAAATACAATGCAAGACAACAAATATAAGTCAAATACACAACAAATTTTAATATTCCATATTATATAGATAAGATAAGATGGAGGAGAATAAATCAGTAATGGAAAAATCATGGAATGCGATTAAAAATATGAATGAAGATTTTGCAGCTAATATAATATTTGCAATGATATTAGTTGTCAGTATTTTGGCTATAGTATATCATTATTACTTGTCAGGATTATTAAAAAGAGAGTGTTCTTTTATGGATTCATTATATTCAACAAAAAACGGGTATATAAAACCGCTTAATAGTTCAGACCCGAATTGCAAATATACATTCAAAGATTATTATTGCAAAACCGCTTATAACTGCTGTAGCGGCGGCGATTATAAAAACGATTATGTATCTACGTGTAATTTAATAAATGTGATAAATCAAGGATGTAGAGCACTCGATTTTGAGATATATTCTATAGGAAATGATCCAGTCGTCGCGACATCGACATCAGATAGTGATTTTGTAAAGGAGACGTATAATTATATTATGTTCTCTGATGTGATGAAAGTGATATCGGATTATGCATTTCCTAACACAGGCACGGCGGATAGAAAGGCGAATGATTGCCTTATTATTCATTTACGGATAAAATCAACGAATCAAGCTATGCTTCAAAATTTAGCAGATATGTTTAAAAAAAATTACGACAATTTATTTTTGGGACCAGAGTATAGTTTTGAAAATGATGGACACAATTTAGGGGATGTACCCATACTAGATTTAAATGGTCGCATTATAGTAGTAGTAGATAAATCATGTGGTACCGCTTTTATGGAAAATCGCGATTTTTATGAATATGTGAATATGACAAGCAGTAGCATGTTTATGCGTGCATTACGCTATTATGATGTTATAAACACACCGGATTTGAATGAATTACAAGAATACAATAAAAGAAATATGACAATTGCTATGCCGGATAAAGGAATCAGTCCAGATAATCCAAGTGGAATAGTTTGTAGAGAAACGGGGAGTCAATTGGTAGCAATGCGATATCAATCATTCGATGTAAATCTAGAAGAGAATATTGCTTTCTTCGATAAAAACGGATATTCATTTGTACTAAAGCCTGAAAAGTTGAGATATATTCCAATCACTATTCCTACACCGCCACCACAAAATCCTGCACTCAGTTATGCTACAAGGACTATTACTTCAGATTATTACAAATTTGATATATAATATTTCAAACAACATAAAAGTAGTGATGTAAATAATATACCGACTAACTGAAAAGAAACATACATGAAGAGCATTATGAGTTTAGTATCAAAATCGAAGCCAAATCAAATAGTTCCAGTTAAGCTGGCAGAATACTTCACTGGCGTTCCGTATTCTGGGTCTGTGACTACGCTCCGTTCCGCTCCGTCACATCCCCTAAAAACTCCTTATTTGATGTCTCATCATAATCCTTCGACTATGTCTACGGATTATAGTCAGGAAACATCGGCTTGCAAGCAAGCCTACGTTTCCTTCCACCATCGAGATACTTATCATCCTCATCATCCTTTACCACCCCCCTTACCTAAACCTACTAAAGATAAACCACAACGACCTATACAACGTCCTATGCCTTATCCTCATCCACAACCCGATCCGATGCCTCATCCCAAACCTAGCCCCATGCCTTATCCTTGTCCCAAAGATGACCCACATCCAATACCATATCCTTATCCATACCCATACCCCATGCCATATCCTCTTTATCCGTTGTAAACAAAAACAAAGCAAAAACAAAAACAAAGCAAAAACAAAAACAAAATCAACATAAATAAAATATAATGCGTAGATAAATTCTATGCATTATATATGAAGAACCAAAAACAAAAACAATCAAAACAACAAAAACAAAACATATGTGATACAAAAATGACATTTCAGGAATGTGAGTTGACAATATTAAGACATGCTGTTGATGAAGCCGAAAAAAAAGTAGGGAAGATGGCAGTCAACTCTACTGATATCAAGCAAATATTTTCAATAGTAGAGAATTTTATAAGACATAAAAAATTAATTCCTTATGGAGGTATAGCAATTAATGCAATTTTACCCAAATCAGATCAATTTTATAACACAGATATAGAATTACCCGATTATGATTTTTACAGCCCAAATGCATTGGAAGATACCAAAGAATTGTGTGATATTTATGTAAAAGCGGGATTTATAGAAGTAGAAGGAAAACCGGGAGTGCATCAGGGCACATTTAAAGTATTTGTCAACTTCATTCCAGTCGCAGACATTACCTATTTACACAAAGATATTTTTAACGAATTAAAAAAGGATGCAATCAAGGTGGCGGGAATATTATATGCTCCTCCCAATTTTTTAAGAATGTCCATGTATTTAGAATTATCGAGGCCGTCAGGGGATACTAGTCGTTGGGAAAAAGTCGCAAAAAGATTGGCATTATTAAATAAACATTATCCCTTACATGGTAAGGATTGTGATACGAGGGATTTTCAGAGAGAGATGGAAAATAAAGCGGACGAAGATATTATATTTGAAACGATTAAAAACACATTTATAGAACAAGGAGTAGTATTTTTCGGAGGGTATGCAATGTCAATGTATTCGAATTATATGCCCAAAAACCAGCAAAAGCATTTCAAAAAGGTGGCTGATTTTGATGTATTGTCAGAAGATCCTGATACAACGGCTACTATTTTGAAAGAACGCTTAAACGACGAAGGGATTAAAAATGTTAGAATAGTAAAACGGCCTGCTATAGGTGAGATAGTTGCCCCACATTTACAAATAATGATTGGAAAGAATGACACTGTCGCATTTATATATCATCCGATAGCATGTCATAGTTACAATATGATACATATGCATAGTCAGGAAATAAAGATAGCCACGATTGATACTATGTTGAGCTTTTATTTGGCCTTTTTATATTCAAAGCGAAATTATTATGATACCGAACGCATTTTATGTATGGCTCAATTTTTATTTCAAGTGCAGCAGCATAATAGATTGCAACAAAAGGGACTTTTAAAGCGATTCAGTATAAATTGTTATGGACACCAGCAAACATTGGAAGAAATGCGTGCCGAAAAATCGGAAAAATATAAAGAGTTGAGAGACAAGCCAAATGATCCGGAATATCATCAATTTTTCATGAAATATAGGCCAGCAGACAAACCACGTAAACAAAATAAAACACAAAAAATAGAAAAAACAGGGAAAACAGCAGAAACAAAAAAAACAAAAAACATGAGACGAAGCAATAAAAAACATTCGAAAACAAAGAAAGCTGGCATATTTTTTTAGAACAAACGAACAAACGAACAAACGAACAAACGAACAAACGAACGAACAAACGAACAAACGAACAAACGAACAAATCATTGCAGCTCCGCAGTGAAGAAACATTCCCCATTCTTACGTAAACAATATAATATTTGTTTACCTAAGCATAATCTTGCAATAAACTCCATATCAAAGGCGCTAATATTACTAGGTGTGGTATAATCATATGTAATTTCATCCGCATCATCTATAATTTTATAAGAGGAGTCATTCACATAATCTCCAATAAGGTCTTCCATTATTTTTATATTTTTTTCCACTATATCAATATGCGATGCGTCAAAATGATATGTGATTTCGCTATCAGATGTGTACCACGTACCATCAACATCATCTTCATCATATAATTCTACATCTTCATCTATCATAGCTTGACAATGTTCTTCATATGAAGAATAACAATCAGTACAATATATTTCTCCGGCTAAATCATCGGTATCATCGTCGATCTCGCAACAACAAACGTAAAAGTTTCTCACAGGTTTACTATCTACACCGAAGTAACTAGCATCATCACTATTTTGGAAACCAAACCAAAATTTTCCAGATATTTGACCAAAGTAATGGCGACCCATTATGTATTAGGTATTATGTATGTTATATGATAAAGTATAAGATATATAATGATATCAATTTTTATTTTTTATGGAAACCCTACAAACTATAATTTTCGATCAAAGTTATATAAATATCCCTCATTATTTTGACACCCATTTTACATACAACAAACTCACCCATATTTTCAGGAATATACCGCCGAATGATCATATAAAAGTATATGCTATAAAATATCATTTTTTCCACTACCACCTTTGAACCCCTATTATGGATAAGATGTTTGATAGACCAGTCATTCACATAACTGCACATTTGAGTATTCGTTTGTTTAATAAAAAAAAGATGCACATCTAACAACCCCGCAAGAATTCTATGAAAATTCGTTTTTTCATTTTTAACTGAAAATAAAGAACCAATCTTGTCATTACCGAACAAATCCAAGTATAATATTTTTTTGTGCGGACTAGTAGGTAATATATATGGGTTAAATCCATCACAATATTTATTTTTATATGTTACAGAACCATCAATAATAAATGGAAAGAAACATGATTTACGGATGGTATCAAAAATATCAGCCTTGCTCTTGTATTTAAATTTCACTATTTTTTTACATTTTTCAACATTATAATATGTTATATACACACGATTTGTCATAGTGTTGCAAATATCATCAGGCATTATAGAGCCCAATTTCGCAAATATTACGTCAAATACATTCAAAGTAAAATGCGTCTTGAAGTGATCAAGCAATATATCATAAATTTCAGAAGCTAGATGTAGTGCATTTAGGTGGTATAAAATAGCAGCGATGGAACCGATACTGCACCCCGAAATTTTGTCTACATGGATAAAATGTTGATTTTCCATTTCTTTCAAAAATAATAAAGCACCTATGAGATAGCTACCATTAAAAATACCTCCGTCTAAAATGAGGTCAATTACATCACCAGCTCCTTTATTATGACTAGAATTCTCAGGTAAATTTTTAATGAGTGTTTTGATATATTTGTCTATCATATAGTATAGTATAGTATAGTATGTATAATATACATATTATACATATTATTGTAGAACGAATAGGATAACAAATGAATCATATTTTAACATTCATCATGAGTCTCTCCATAAATTTATCAGAGTCATCCTTATACATAATATAAACATTGATAATCTCTGCAGGTGAATAAAATCCCTCCGTTATTTTTTCCAATTTATCTTCGTCTATAGGTTTATTATAATATTTTTGAAACATGGTGCTGATGGTATTGTATGATGCGTTACTCAATAGTAAACTAATATCAATGCGTCCAGGTCTTATTAGAGCGGGGTCTAATTGGTCCCAGTGATTGGTGGCAATACACAATATTCTACCAGGCGTCTCTTTAATCCCGTCCCATAAATCTAAAATATCATCTAGGGTAATAGGTTCTTCATCCATATGTTTTAAAGAGGTTGACATAATTTTACTAGAATCGTTGTTGCTATCTATGATCGTTTTCAATACATCTTCCATAGATAATGTATTGGTGGGACGAATGGTAGAGTTATCCAAATGTCTTTTCTTTACTATGTCGCTAATACAATCAATATCGTCAATAAATACTATTTTATCTGAAAATCCGACACTATTTTTTTTATTATTAGAATTATATCTGTCTTCAAAAAAGAAGTCTATCAGTTGTCCCTTTGTTTTTATTATTTTTAATGACAATGAAATGATATGTCTTCCTGTTAAATTAGCCAAACATTTAACTAACGAGGTTTTACCTGTACCCGGAGGGCCATGTAACCCAATACCGAGTGTATATGGTATACCCATATCATAATACCATTTTCTATTATTCAGAAAAAAGGTGATCTTGTCAATAATATCTTGTTTGTGTTCAAAAAACATATTGTCAAAAGTTCTACTACTTTCAAACGGATGTTCGCTCCAACATTCATATTTGTCATCAGAATATGTAGTTTTTGTGAGCGTGTATATATATTTTTTATTATTTCGTGCCTTTTCAATAGTTTCAATGTATGAGGATGTTATTTTATCTAAATACGTTTTCATCTCCACGAGTGATGCAGTATATGAATACAATACTATGTTTATTTTATCCGTTTTAGTACATGATTTTGATTTATCAGTGTTGTCGCCATCTTCGGATATTACGTCTGTAGTAGCGTATATATTTAATTCTTTGCAAAACTGGAAGGGTGTTTTCTGCGACACTATAAATATATCAGAATTTGTTTTGGTTTTTTCACCATCAATGTATAAATTGAATACACTCACAAATTCTTTTATCTCGTATATGCTATTATTATTATTTATATTATTAATTATATTGAACCAAGCAGCTTTAAATCGATCTGAAAAAATAGACGACACAGATATTTGGGAGGAATAATTATTCACTCCTATGCATTTTTTCCCTTCAATGACAATGACATTTTTTTTATATAGCAGCGATTTTATGGATTCTTTAATGTTACACATACTATAAGAAGAAAACGATGACATAAAATTGTTTTCATATGCTATTTTTATGATATAGCTCATCGTGGTTAAAATAATAGTGGACAATATTGTGTCAATAATTGGATTATTTGTACTTATTTTTGAAAATATCGAAATGCGTACGGCGTCATTGAATGTTCTATAAATCATATCATTTATAGTTCCTAATGACATGATTGTAATGTTATAGTATTTTGTGATATGCTATGTTATAACAAAGGCTTAATATGGTTTTCTATAATAATAATATTATACTCCTTCGGCTAAAACTTGTTGAAATTGACCATCGTTTTGGATAACATGTAGTATATAAACCCAAATAAACCACTCGTAAAAATGAAACCATATAGGTTGGTGTTGCCGTCCTTTGAAAACAAAGCGGGAATATAATGATATAAATATTTTTTAAAAATGGGTAGTTGAAATAAAAAATATAAAATGGCGAGCAAAAGAGGTGTCTGAAATTCATCATATAATTGGTCTAAACCATTATCATGATCGGCGTTCTTATTATAATTGTTAATAATGTCTTCATTATCTTCATTTTCTTTAATGTAATCGTGATTGCTAGTTTGTGGAATATAGTTAGGTTGAATTTGTTCATCCTGAGTCAATGTTTCTGTTGTTCGAGGGATATCTCTAGATTGCAATTGGGTCAATCCGGAAGAGCTGGCTTGTTGTAAACCATTGACTATTTGTGCGATGGTCGATTGATCTAAAGACATCGATGGTTGATTTGTATTAGTAGGTTGTGTAGTGGATATTTTTTCATTCGCAGAAAAGCTAACATTTCCTCCAATACTCCCACCGCCGGCGGGGTCGGTTGGTAAATCATTTATACTTGTGCTATTGTCGGCCATATAATTATAATATAGAATTTGATTATAATCATATTTACGCATAAATACATAGATACTCCTCCACTGACGTTCCGGAGTATAATCAGAAAACTGCTGTTCGCGAAGCGAACATCCGTTTTCCTCCAACTTCGCACTGAGCAGTAACTACAGATTATGCAATTACATCTTTCTTAGAAGCATCACATTTTGTCGAAACAGATTTATAAGTATAACATTTGTCTTGGTATTTGTATACCTTTCCGTCCATTTCATCGAGAGGAGGGGCTTTAAACAGGATACAATTTTTCTCCTTGCAAATGGTTCTAAAGAGGGATGCTAATCCTAATCCCAATATAATCGACATTAAATATCTACCCGTTTTGGTATGTACAAATTTTGCCAGGTACATTTATATTATATGGATATTAGATTTGAATAGGTGTGCTTTTTATTAAAGATGGGTTGGTAGGGCATTTTACTTCAGCGGATTGATATTGAAAACAATTATCAGCTCTATCCTTATATTGTACTTTACCTACATTATCAGGGTTCGGGTAAACATAAATAGTTTTCATATCAGGACCCATGATATAGACAAAAAATAGTCCAATGGCTAAACTAATAATGAATATGGGTAAGGATATATATTGGATCATCTATCTACTAATATATGTTATAATTATTTTTCCTCCAAATTATATCCACAAATAAGGACCCGTGCCTTTTAATTCTGTTTCGGATTTCAATGGTTCAACTATGATATCACATCGTTTACCATGCACCATCCAATAAAATTTACCATTTTCTCCATATACTGAAAATGAGTTATCAGATACTTCTGATACATTATATGTTTTAATCTGTATTCCATCGTATATGGGAGTAATTTGAATAGAAAAATCACGCGCCAATGCGTCAACGTAGGTGGGTAAATTTATAGTTGCATAGTAATTATTTGTGATTTCACCAGTGCCTCTATAGTATACACCTGATTCAGGACCTTCAAGACAAGCGTGCACTAAATAATTTTCCTTTTTAATAGGGTGATCGATAACAAATGTTTTGGTCGCATGAATAAATGCAGTGCCAGTACTAGCCAATTCAATAGTAAATCCAGATGCATCAAATAATAATGTACTAATAGCCGAAAGAGGGGATGAACTTGTATTTCCAGACGTATCTACAATTAATGTCGACCCAGTGGGGCCAGTAGGTCCCTGTATTCCTGATGTTCCTGGTCTACCAGCAGGACCTGTATCTCCGGTATTGCCGGTTGGTCCGGTTTCACCTGTATGACCTGTTGATCCTGGGTCACCCGTGTGACCAGTAGGACCGGTAGACCCAGATGTTCCAGATGTACCGGGTCTACCAGCAGGGCCAGTATCTCCGGTATTACCGGTTGGACCGGTTTCACCTGTATGACCAGTTGGACCAGTGGAGCCAGCAGATCCAGATGTTCCTGATGTACCGGGTCTACCAGAAGGACCAGTATCTCCAGTATTACCGGTTGGACCGGTTTCACCTGTGTGACCAGTTGGACCGGTTTCACCTGTATGACCAGTTGGACCAGTGGAGCCAGCAGATCCAGATGTTCCTGATGTACCGGGTCTACCAGAAGGACCAGTATCTCCAGTATTACCGGTTGGACCAGTTGATCCTGGGTCACCTGTGTGACCAGTTGGACCAGTTGATCCAGATGTGCCTGATGTTCCAGGTCTACCAGAAGGACCAGTATCTCCGGTATTACCAGTTGGACCAGTTGATCCTGGGTCACCTGTGTGACCAGTTGGACCAGTTGATCCAGATGTGCCTGATGTTCCAGGTCTACCAGAAGGACCAGTATCTCCGGTATTGCCAGTTG
>Ga0114970_10002158_pt1 | contig 14769 bp, 13 predicted proteins | sample M_140205_XF_Meta_FD_87030 | JGI IMG/M metagenome (GOLD analysis project Ga0114970, IMG submission 87030) | Freshwater microbial communities from Lake Montjoie, Canada to study carbon cycling - M_140205_XF_MetaG | ecosystem: Environmental > Aquatic > Freshwater > Lake | place: Lake Montjoie... | reverse complement strand
TTGTAGCCATTGCCAACGATGACCCGGTCTGCGCTGCCGATGCGGGCGATGGTCGGCGTGCCGTAGGTATAGCCCAGGTTGGCGTAAGCGTTGGCACTGGTCGGCGCGGTGTAGTTGACCGTGGAGGGCGTGATCTCCCACAGAACCTTGGCCGCCACGTCGGCCTCGCTGCTGGCCGTGAGCCCCGCGCTGCCGGTGATATCGAGCGCGTAGAGGCCCTTGCCGCCACCCCCCAGACCGCCCACCAGAACCCGCTTGCTGCCCGAACTGCTGATGCTCGCGATGTTGATCTGGCCGTCGACAAAATAGTCGTGCACATAGGGACTCACCGAAAGACTCTTCATTTTGTTGATCAGCATGGAAGGCACGTAGGCCCAACGCTCGCGTCCACCCGAAGTGGCGGCGTCGATGGCGTGCAGCATGCCGTCAGTGGCGCCCACGAAGACGGTGGGATTGCTCGCGTCCTTCAGATAAAAGGGACGCGAATGGACGATGTCGCCAAGGGCGGACTTGCGCTGTCGCAGGGTCTTTCCGGCGTTGGGAATCTCCTGGCTGCGCTCGCCGCGCAGGAAGTTGAGAACGCTGGCGCTTCCCAGGTAGCCCTGCTGCGTCGCCGACAGGCTGGCAAAACGAAACGCGACCCCTGCTCCGGCGCCTGCGCCGCTGTCTTTCATCGTCGCAATCAAACGCCCGGTGTCAAAGTCCTGCGCGTCGACATGCACCTGCGCGCCGCCACCCCACCATTCAGGAGCGCCGGCAATCCTGCCTAGCGCGTCGACCGGGTAAGCGTACAAATTGCCGCTGAAAAACTCTTTCTCGTACTCGGTCCGGTAGACGATCTCGCTGCCGCTGCGCAGGTCGTGGTTGCTCATTTCGTCTTGCGCCACATAGCCGACCGGCGCCTGTGCCGGCGTGAAGGGCGCCAGCGCGTACGCGAATTGGATCACGGCGCCAATGGCGAGCAGCAGCGTGCCCGTAGCGCCGGCGCAGCGCCAAGCGCTCGCATGTTTCCAAGCCGACATGGGATAGCTCCTTCAGGGACAACTCAGGACGCTGTAATACGACTGCACATAGCGGGTCGCTCCGCGTGCGCTCTGGCCGCGCGCGGTGATCTGGTAGGTATTGACCTGGTTGCAGCCCGAACTCGATCGACTGCCGACAACCTGGCTGGATCCGTCAAGCCGCTTGTTAGCCGATCGCTGCTGAATCAGGTAGCGCTGGGTGTCGCCAGCCACCTGCAGCGAGTTGGCGTCGCTCCAGGCCATCGCCAGCGGATCCAGACTCAGACTGGCTGGCAACAGGTGCGCCTGTCGGGTCGTCGTGTCGGCGTAGCCGGCATCGCTGAAGCTCGGATGGCGGTAATTACCTGCATCAGAAAGCCACGACTCAGCCGCGGTTAAAGCCGCTTCGGCGTTGTTCATCGCGCCGTCTTCAAACTGCAGGTTGGCGGCCAGACGCAGCTGGGTCGTCGATGTGCTGACGGCCGTGATCCCCAGCATCATGATCAGCACCAGGATCACCAGCGCGACGACCAGCGTCGCACCGCGTTGGTCGTCGCGCAGATGTGGCCTAGTCGCGGCGGGCATGCTGTTGACCCTGTGTGCTCAGTTACGCAGCTGCACCACGGTGCTGAACAATCGGCGCCTGTAGCCGTCGGCAACCCTAAAGACCCTGTCGCCCATCGCATAGCTGCTCGTGTTGCTGTAGCCCGGCTCAGGGCTCTCGCTGCGCGCCAGCAGCCAGAGCCGGACCGAGTGCACATCGTCCCAGGCGGTGCTCGCGGGTTCAAAAGACGAGCCCGACAGCGCGCCGGCGTCTAGATACTGGGTGTCGCCTGCGCTCGACAGCCGGCCATACTGCAACTGCATATGCTCGATACCGCTGGCGACGAGTTCACGCGCCATGGTTCCATCGCTGCGCAGGCTAACCCGAAACAGCGCCGGCACCCGCGGGACTTCGCTGGACGAGACGGTGAAAGGACTGACGTAGTAGACATGGATCTGCAGCGCGAAGTCGTTCAGATCGGTGAAGGGCGTTGCCGCCATGCACGGCGCCAGGTTAAAGGGCGGCGCAGCGCTGGCCGCCGGTGCTTCGGTACAAGCCGCCTGGGTGCCCCTGAAGAGTTGGCCACCGGCGTAGGAGGATCGGAAATAGACCGTGTCGGCATCCAGCGCCACCCCCGCCGCCAGCGCGTTGCCTGCCAGGCTGCGTAGCACCACGATGTCGTTGAGCGTCGCATAGCTCGTCGCCGGTATGCAGTTCGACGAGAAAGGGTTGGCGTCGTTCGCGCCCCAGATGGCCTGGCGCAGGTTGGCGACAAAGCTGCCGGCAGCTGCGCCCGGCTCCAGGCACTCGTCACCAATGACCATCGGAGCCGGCGCAGCGGGCTCGGCACGGGTGTAGCCGCGAAAGCCCGCCTGGCGTAGGTCCTGCTTCATCACGTTGAGCGCGTAGCGTCCGGCCCCCATCAACTCGCTGCTGCGGCCGTTGCTGCGCGAATGGGCTGCGGTGGCAGCCAGCACGCCGATGAGGCCGGCGATGACACCTAAGCCGATCGTGATGGCGATCATCATCTCGATCAGCGTGAAGCCGTCGGAGTGGCCTGGTGAGGTCGGTCTGCAGGCCATGGTCTCAGCGCCGACCGACGCTGCGCGTCGCGGTATAAAAAAAGCGCTCGCCGGTGCCACCGGCGTTGGCACCGAGCGATGCGCCGGCTTGGTAACTCGCCTGGGTCGTGTCGCTGAGCCTGTCGACCCAACTGATGGTCAGCGTATAGCTGCTGGGGTTTCCGCTCACCGTCTGCACCACCTCCCATGCACTTTGGGGAAGCGTCGTGGCGACCATGCTTTGCCATTGCGACAGGTCGAAGGCGGCCAGCGCCGCCGCCGTGCATCCTGCCGCCACGCAGTCCGTGCTGGCCGCGCCACCACCGCCCAGGAAGGTGGCCGCGCTGACTGGCGTGAGCACATAGGCGCCATCGACCGCGCCCGGCCGGTTCGCTTCCATGCGCTCGGCCAGGTCGGCGGCCAGGAATACCGCCTGGCTGCGAAACTGTGCGCCCTGATTCAGTCGCATCGCATAGGACTGCAGTCCCGCAGTTCCAAGCAATGCCAGCGCGACGATCAGCAGCGTGACCAGCACCTCAACCATCGAGAAGCCGCGCTGGTTGCGCTCGCTTCCTCGGCAGCGGCCCAGGCCAGCCGTCGGCGGCAGGGTGCTGGCGTGCAGCAACGCCGGCGCGGCGTTTCTCAGAGCGATGTCACTGGTTTGCATCGCGTCCAGACTAACGCGAGCGTCGTCGATTGCAAGGCCAAACCAGACCAGCGGCAGGAACGGGCGGTCAAACGGTAGCCGGTTACCATTGCCGGTCGCATGGACCGCTTCAACAATACCGACGGCGACCCCGATGCCGCGCTGATGCGCCAGGCGCTGGCAGCCGCAGCACAGGCCATCGGCTTGGCCGAGCCCAACCCGCGCGTGGGCTGCGTCATCGCCAGCGAGGACGGGCGCGTCCTGGGTACCGGCCATACCCAGCGCGTGGGCTCCGCGCATGCCGAGATCATGGCCTTGCGCGACGCGCAGGCGCGCGGTAACGCGCTGGCCGGCGCCACCGCCTATGTCACGCTAGAACCCTGCTCGCATACCGGACGCACCGGGCCGTGCTGCGACGCCCTGATCAACGCAGGCGTGAAGCGCGTCGTCGCGTCGATACAAGACCCCAACCCCTTGGTCGGCGGACAAGGCTTCGCCCGGCTGCGCGCGGGCGGCGTCACGGTCGATGTTGGTGCGGGGGCGAACGAATCGCGCGCGCTCAATCTCGGTTTCTTCAGCCGCATGCTGCGCGCAAGGCCCTGGGTCCGGATGAAGGCCGCGGCCTCACTCGACGGAACCACCGCGCTCGACAACGGTGAGAGCCAGTGGATCACCGGGCAGGCCGCGCGCGCCGACGGGCACGCCTGGCGTGCGCGGGCCTGCGCGGTGTTGACCGGCATCGGAACCGTTCTGGAGGACAACCCTCGACTCAATGTCCGGCTCGACGGCGCAACCCGCCAGCCGCAATTGGTGGTCGTCGACAGCCGACTACAGACGCCTGCGGACGCGGCGCTGTTCATCGACGGGCGCAGCGTGACAATCTACGCCGCGCTTCGCAATCCCCAGCGCGAGGCGGAGCTGGCGGCGCTCGGTGCGCACCTGGTCTTTATGCCAGGGGCGGCGCCGCACAACCAGGCCAAAGTCGACCTGCGCGCGATGCTGGCCGATCTTGCGCGGCGCGAAGTCAATGAGCTGCATGTGGAGGCCGGACACAAACTCAACGGCTCGCTAATGCGCGAATCGCTCGTCGATGAAGTGCTGCTCTACCTGGCACCCAAGCTGCTTGGCCGGGGGCGCGGCATGCTCGACCTTGGACCGCTGTCGGCGCTTGATCAGGCGGTCGAACTGGAGTTCATTTCCAGCGAGCGCGTCGGTGTCGACCTGCGGGTACTGGCGCGGATTGCGGGGCGCGAGCACTTTTAGTTTGGGGCCACCGCCGGGAAGGGCCGCAATCCCTGCGAAAATGGCCCTATGTTCACCGGAATCATCACCGGCGTCGGGCGCATCGTCGCCGTGACCGCCTTGGGAAGCTCTTCATCGCACGGCAGGCAGCTCAGCGTGCAATGCCCTGCAGGCTATGCCGACGATATCGGCATCGGCGACAGCATCGCGATCAACGGCGCCTGCATGACCGTGACCAGGGTCGACGCAGCGACGGCGACGCTGGGCTTCGATGTATCGGCCCAATCGCTGGCGATGACGGCAGGACTCGACCAGACCGGAAGCGTCAACCTGGAAAAAGCGCTTCGCGCGAACGACCGCCTTGGCGGTCACCTGGTATCGGGCCATGTAGACGGTGTCGCGGCTGTCGTCCATTTCGCGCCGGTCGGCGAGAGCTGGGAACTGCGGCTGCTGATACCCAGGGCGCTGGCGCGCTACCTGGCTTTTAAGGGATCGATCACGGTCAACGGCGTGAGTCTGACGGTCAACCGCGTCAGCGACCTGGCGACTGGCTGCGAAATCAGCATCAACCTGATTCCACACACGGTACACCACACCGCGCTGGCCACCTTGTCGATCGGCGCGCGGGTGAATCTAGAAATCGACCTGATCGCGCGCTATGTCGAGCGCATGCTCGGTCCGTTGCCGACGGCGAATCAAGCCGAAAAGGGAATTGAATGACATCTTCTGTTGTGGCGCGCGCGCCAGTCTCGCCGGTGGAGGAAATCGTCGCTGAACTGCGCGCCGGGCGCATGGTGGTCCTGGTCGATGAAGAGGATCGCGAGAACGAGGGCGATCTGGTGCTGGCAGCGGACCATGTGAGTGCCGCTGCCATCAATTTCATGGCCCGCTTTGGCCGCGGCCTGATCTGCCTGACACTGACCCGCGACACCTGCGAAAGGTTGCAACTGCCTCCGATGGCGGTGCGCAACAGCACCAAGTTTGCGACCGCTTTCACCGTGTCGATCGAGGCGGCGCAAGGGGTGACGACCGGCATTTCTGCCGCCGACCGGGCGTTGACGGTGAAGGCGGCGGTCGCCAAGGGCGCCAAGCCGCAGGACCTGGTGCAGCCCGGCCATATATTTCCCTTGCAAGCGGTCAACGGCGGCGTGCTGATGCGCGCCGGCCATACCGAAGCCGGCTGCGACCTGGCCCAGATGGCGGGCTGCACGCCAGCGGCGGTAATCTGCGAGATCATGAAGGACGATGGCACGATGGCGCGGCTGCCCGACCTGCAGCTGTTCGCCGCTGAACATGGCCTGAAGATCGGCACCATCGCCAGCCTGATCGAGCACCGCAGCCGGGTCGAGTCGCTGGTCTGCCGGGTCGGCACCCGTGTGCTGAAAACCGCTTTTGGCGAGTTCACCGCGCACGCGTTTCGCGACCAGCCAGGCCAGGGCATCCATCTCGCGCTGGTGCGTGGCGATTGGGAACCGCACGAGGAGGTGCTCGCACGGGTCCATGAGCCGCTGTCGGTGCTCGACGCGCTGGAGGTCGGCCGCAGCATGCATTCCTGGGCGCTCGACGCCTGCCTAAAGCGCATCGCGGCGGACGGCAAGGGCGTCGCCGTGCTGCTCAACTGCGGCGAGGGTGCGCAGCAGCTTTTGGAGCAGTTCGAGGGTACGGCGCTAGCCAGCCATGGACCGGAACGCGATCGCATCGACCTGCGCACCTACGGCGTCGGCGCCCAGATACTGCGCGAATGCGGCGTCAAGCGGATGCGGCTGATGGGCAACCCGCGGCGCATGCCCAGCATGGCCGGCTACGGCCTCGAGATCACCGGCTACCTCAATCAGTCATAAGGGAAGACCATGTTTGGTTCGGACAAGGGAAGACTGGCCGCCGGCGACCAGCGACTCAACGGCGACAAGCTGGCGATCGGGCTGGTGCAGGCGCGCTTCAACCATGCTGTCACCGATGCGCTGGCGCAGGCCTGCACGGCCGAATTGCGGGTGCTGGGCGTTCGCGAGGACCGGATCACGCTGGTGCAGGTGCCCGGCGCGCTTGAAGTCCCGGTGGCGCTGCAGGCGATGGCCGAAAGCGGAAAATTCGATGCGCTGGTCGCGCTAGGATGTATCGTGCGCGGCGAAACCTACCACTTCGAACTGGTCGCCAACGAGTCCGGGGCTGGCGTCAGCCGGGTCGCGCTGGACTACCAACTGCCGATTGCCAACGCGATCCTGACCACCGAGAACATGGAACAGGCAATCGCGCGCCAGAGCGACAACGGCCGCGACGCAGCGCGCGTGGCGGTCGAGATGGCGAACCTGTTGGACGACATCGGATGAGCACCAGCGCCGCCAAGCCGGCACTCGCGCGACCGCCGCGCCAGTCGCGTACCGGACTCACGAGCACCGGGGCACGCAAGGCCGCGAGCAAGTCGGCCCGCAGCCGCTCGCGCGAGTTTGCGCTGCAGGCGCTCTACCAGCATCTGGTTGGACGCAACCCGCTGCCCGACATCGACGCGTTCACCCGCGACCTGGCCGGATTCGGCAAGTGCGACGATGCCCACTTCACGGCGCTGCTCGGCGGCTGTGTCGCCGACGCCGAAGCGCTCGACGCGCTGGTCGTTCCCCTGCTCGACCGCACGCTTGCCGAGATTTCGCCCGTTGAGCACGCGACCATGTGGATCGGCGTCTTCGAACTGCAGCATTGCCCGGATGTTCCCTGGCGCGTGGTGCTCAACGAATGCATCGAATTGGCCAAGGAGTTCGGCGGCACCGACGGCCACAAGTATGTCAACGGCGTCCTAAACGCCATCGCGCCAGCGCTGCGCGCCGGTGAAGTGGCGAGCGACCGCAACCGCGCGCGCGCGCAAAGCGCCTGAGCCGCGCAGCCATGCGGATGTCTGAGCGCGCCCGGCGCGCCGAACCTTTCTATGTGATGGAGGTGGCCAAGGCCGCCTTGGCCCTGGGTCGCAGCCTGAAGGACAGCGACAAGCCGATGGTGTACCTGAACATTGGCGAACCCGACTTCAGCGCGCCCGAACGGGTACGCGAAGCGGCGCAGCGCGCCATCCGGGACGGCGCCACCCAGTACACGCAGGCGACCGGCATGCCCGCGCTGCGCGAACGCATCAGCGACTGGTATCGCCAGCGCTTTGGCCTGGCAATCGATGCCCAGCGCATCGTCGTCACCGCGGGCGCCTCGGCGGCACTGCATCTGGCCTGCCTGGCGCTGATCGACGCCGGCGACGAGATGCTGATGCCGGATCCCAGCTACCCCTGCAACCGGCAGTTTGTCAGCGCCGCCGACGGCCGCGCGGTGCTGATACCGACCACCGCGGCCGAGCGCTTTCAACTCAGTGCCGACAAGGTGCAGCAGGCGTGGTGCGCGCCAGGCGCCAAGACGCGCGGCGTTCTGCTCGCGTCGCCGTCGAACCCTACCGGAACCTCGATCGCGCGCGAGGAACTGCGCCGCATACACGACTTTGTCCAGACGCGCGGCGGCGTCACCCTGGTCGACGAAATTTACCTCGGGCTGGGTTACGAGGAGGCATACGGCCAAAGCGCGCTGGCGATCGACGACGCGGTCATCAGCATCAACAGCTTTAGCAAGTACTTCAGCATGACCGGATGGCGACTGGGTTGGCTGGTCGTTCCGGCGGAGCTGGTGCCGGTGGTGGAGCGGCTGGCGCAGCATCTTTTCATTTGCCCGAGCACGGTCGCGCAGCACGCCGCGATGGCCTGCTTCGAGCCCGACAGCCTGGCCGAGTACGAGCGCCGACGCGGCGCCTTCAAGGCACGACGCGACTACCTGGTTCCGGCACTGAATGCGCTTGGCCTGCGCGTGCCGGTGATGCCCGACGGCGCTTTCTACGCCTGGGCCGACTGCAGCCTGGCTTGCGAGCGGCTGGGCCTCGCGGGCAGCTGGGAGCTGGCCTTCGCGCTGCTGGAGCGCGCCCATGTAGCGGTGACGCCGGGCCGCGACTTTGGCAGCGCGCAGGGCGCCCAATTCATCCGCTTATCGAGCGCGAGCTCCATGGACCAGCTGCACAGTGCGGTCGCGCGACTGGGTGCGCTGCTGGCATGATGTCGCGGTTCGCGCTCGTCGCCAGCCCCCCGGCGCGAGCGCCTGCGAGAATTCTCCCCATCCAACCGAAAGCCTGCCGATGAACCAAGACCTTTCGATCCTGACGCTGGTGCTGCACGCGAGCGCCGTGGTACAGCTGGTGATGCTGATGTTAGTAGTGGTGTCGGTGGCGAGCTGGTCGGCCATCTTCCGCAAGGTATTCGCGTTGCGCCGCATGAAGGGACTCAACGAGCGTTTTGAACGCGAATTCTGGTCGGGAACCAGCCTCAATGACCTGTACGCGGCAGCGGCTGGAAACGCCCGCAACTGCGGCGCGATGGAGCGCATATTTGCCAGCGGCATGCGCGAGTACCAAAAGCTGCGCGAGCGCCGCATCGCCGACGCCGCGACGCTGATGGACGGTGCCCGGCGGGCCATGCGCGCGAGCTCCCAACGCGAAATGGACGAGATCGAATCCAACCTATCGTTCCTCGCTTCGGTAGGTTCGGTATCGCCCTACCTCGGGCTGTTCGGAACCGTATGGGGCATCATGCACGCCTTCACCGGGCTGGCGAACATGCAGCAGGTGACGCTGGCGACGGTTGCGCCAGGCATCGCCGAGGCGCTGGTGGCAACGGCGATCGGCCTTTTCGCGGCCATACCGGCGGTGGTCGCTTTCAATCGTTTTGCGCGCGACATTGACCGCATTGCGATCCGGCTGGAGACCTTCATCGAAGAGTTCTCGAATATCCTGCAGCGCAGCGCCGGGGCGCAGTCGGCATCGGGCCGATAGGCGCGCGGGACACACCATGGCATCCACAGTCAGCCGCGGCCGGGGACGGCGCACCATCAGCGAAATCAACATGGTCCCGTTCATCGACGTGATGCTGGTCCTTTTGATCATTTTCATGGTCACCGCGCCGCTGATCACGCCCAGCGTGATCGACCTGCCCAGCGTCGGCAAGGCAGCCAAGCAGCCGGACCGGGTGCTGCAACTGGTAGTTGCTAAGGACGAGTCCCTGGAGCTCAAGGGCATCGACAGCAGCATGCCCATTGCGCTTCGCGACCTTGCCGCAGCGGTAAAGAAGGCGCAGGCAGGCGCGGCGAATCCGGCGGTCGTGATCAGCGCGGACCGCAGTGTGCGCTACGAAGCCGTCGTGAAGGTGATGGATACGCTGCAGCGCGCGGGTGTGCAACGCGTCGGCCTCTCGGTGCAGTTGGTGAACTAGGGCCGACGCGGTGCAGGCTGCCGACGATCGTCAGGAATTTGCCCCGCCGCCGGCTCGCGGGCGCGCCCGCGCGCTGGTTCTGGCCTTGCTAGCGCATGCGCTGCTGCTTGCGGCTCTGACTTGGGGCGTGCGTTGGAAGCAAAGCACGACGCTCAGCGCAGAGGCAGAGCTGTGGTCGGCTGTTCCCCAAGCAGCGGCGCCTCCTGCACCGCCGCAAGCCAGCCCGCAAGCGCCTGTGCCTGCGCTACCGGTTCCGGCTGTGCCTGTGCCTGTGCCTGTGGCGCCCCCAGCACCCACACCTGCGCCGCCCAAGGCGGCGGAGCCCGACATCGCGCTGGAGCGCGAAAAGGCGCGTATCAAAAAGGAGAAGCAACAGGCAGCACTCAAACTCGAGCAGAAAAAGCGCGAGTTGGAGAAGCAGCGCGAGCTTGAAAAACAGGCGGCACTGGAAAAGCAACAGGCGCTGGTGAAACAGAAGGCCGCAGAGGAAGCGAAACGACAGGCGGCCGTCAAGAAGCAGGAGGAGGCGCAGGCCCGGCGCGAGGCAACCGAACTCGAGGCACAGCGCCAGGCCAACCTCAAGCGCGTACAGGCGATGGCGGGCAGCGCACCGGCCGCTTCGGCTGCAGCGACTGCAACGCCGCCGAGGCCCGCTGCTCCTGCGTCTGCGGTCGGCAATGCATCGGGTTCATCCGGTACGGCGGCCCAAAGTTCCGGGCCGTCAGCGTCCTACGCAGGGCGCGTCAGCGCACGAGTCAAACCGAATATCGTTTTCACCGACGATATTTCGAGCAATGCGGGCGCTGAGGTCGAGGTGAGCGCAGCGCCCGACGGCAGAATCACCGGCAGCAAGCTGACCAAGAGCAGCGGCAGCAAAGCCTGGGACGATGCGGTGCTCAAAGCGATTGCGAAGACCGAGATGCTGCCGCGCGATGTCGACGGCCGGGTTCCGCCGCTGCTGCTCATCACATTCAGGCCGCGCGAGTGAGGCCAGCGGCGCCAACGCGGTCCGCAAGCTGCGGACAGCGCCCTTACTCGTAGACGATCGCCGCCTGACCCTGATCGGCCTGCGCGCGCCACTGCGCGAGCGCGGCGTCGGTGGGAAAGAAGCGCATCGCCTCGCTGAGCTGCAATTCAGCCATCGCGCCGGCGGCGTCGCCATGACGCGTCACCAGCAAGCGCACGCCCAGGCCACGAACCAGTTCACCCTGCTCGGTCTGCTCGACCTGCGCTGGAAAGTCCTGCAGCAGGCGCGCTACATCGGGCACACGGCCGTTGACCGCGACGCGCAAAAACTTGCCAAAGCGGCAGCGCGCCTGTTCGAGATCCCATATTTGTTGGACCGTCAACTGCATGCCTCCGGCAAAACGGTCGGGCTGCAGCTTGCCCATCACGATGATCAGTTGGTCGTCCTTGAGCAGGTTGCGATGCGCATGGACCAGCGCCTCGTCGGCACGCGCTTCGATAACGCCCGACTTGTCGTCGAGCTTGAACAGCGCGAGCTTGCCGCGCTGGCCGTTAATCACGCGAAAGTCGCCAACGATTCCCGCCAACAACTGTGGTTCGCGGGTGTCGCTCAATTCGTCGATCCTGCGTTTGACAAAACGCCGCACCTCCAGGCTCACTTCATCGAACAGGTGGCCCGACAGGTAAAAGCCCAGCGCGCTCTTCTCCAGCGTAAGCCGCTCACGAACGCCCCAGGGCAGAGCGTCGACCAGGTTGGGCTCCTGCGAGCTCGACCCATGCAGGTCGTCGTCGCCCATGTCAAACAGACCCACCTGATTCGCGTTGGCTTGCGCCGCATTGGCAAATTCGAAGGCCCGGTCGACCGACGCCGTGAGCGCTGCGCGGTCGCGCTGCAAGGCGTCGAATGCGCCGGCCTTGATCAGCGCCTCCAGGCAGCGCTTGTTCAGCCGGGCCCGGTCTACCCGAACGCAAAAATCGAACAGGCTGGTGAAAGCACCGCCCTGCGTACGCGCCGCGACAATCGCCTCGATCGCCTGCTGCCCGGTGCCCTTGATCGCGCCTAGCCCGTAGCGGATGACCTTGTCCGACACCGGCTCGAAGCGGTGGGCGCCCCGATTGACATCGGGTGGCTCGAACTCCATGCCCATCCGGCGCGCGTCCTCGAACAGCAGGCGCAGCTTATCGGTGTCGTCCATTTCCACCGTCATGTTGGCGCAAAAGAATTCAGCCGTGAAATGCACCTTTAGCCAGGCGGTGTGGTAAGCCAGCAGCGAATAGGCGGCAGCGTGCGACTTGTTGAAGCCGTAGCCCGCGAACTTTTCCATCAGGTCGAACACCTCGTCGGCCTTGACCTGGTCGATGCCATTTTTTGCTGCACCATCGCGGAAGACCTGGCGTTGCTCGGCCATCTCTTCCGGCTTTTTCTTTCCCATGGCTCGGCGCAGCATGTCGGCGGCGCCGAGCGAATAGCCGCCCAGTATCTGTGCCGTCTGCATCACCTGCTCCTGGTACACCATGATGCCGTAGGTCTCGGACAGCATCTCGGCGACCATGGGGTGCGGGTATTCGACCTCTTCCCGGCCGTTCTTGCGCGCCACGAAGGTCGGTATCAGGTCCATCGGGCCGGGCCGGTACAACGCATTCAAGGCGATCAGGTCTTCCAGGCGCGAGGGCTTCGCATCGCGCAGCATGCCCTGCATGCCGCGCGATTCAAACTGAAATACCGCCTCGGTCTTACCTTCAGAAAACAGCTTGTAGACGCTCGCGTCGTCAAGCGCAAGGTCCTCGAAAGCGAAGTCCTCCCGACCCTTGTGCCGGCTTCGAATCAGGACCTTGGCGATCTCCAAAATTGTCAGTGTCGCCAGCCCCAGGAAGTCGAATTTCACCAGGCCGACGGCCTCGACGTCGTCCTTGTCGTACTGGCTGACTGCGGACTCGCTGCCCGACTGCTGGTACAGCGGACAGAAGTCGGTCAGCTTACCCGGGGCAATCAGCACGCCGCCGGCGTGCATGCCGACATTGCGCGTCAGACCCTCCAGCTTTTGCGCCAGCGCCAGCAGGGTCTTGACGTCGTCCTCCTTGGCGAGCCGTTCGGCCAGAACCGGCTCGGCCTTGATCGCGCCCTCGATCGTGATATGGGTGCCGGGCTTGTTGGGTATCAGCTTGCTGATGCTGTCGCAAAAGCTGTAGCTCATGTCGAGAACGCGTCCGACATCGCGGATCGCTGCGCGCGCCGCCATGGTGCCGAAGGTCACGATCTGGCTTACCGCCTCACGGCCATACTTGAGCTTGACATAGTCGATCACCCGGTCGCGGTTGGCCTGGCAGAAATCGATGTCGAAGTCCGGCATCGACACCCGCTCGGGGTTGAGGAAACGCTCAAACAGCAGGTTGTACTGCAAGGGGTCGAGGTCGGTGATGTTCAACGAATAGGCCACCAGCGAACCCGCGCCCGAGCCCCGCCCGGGGCCGACCGGGCAGCCGTTCTTCTTGGCCCAGTTGATGAAGTCGCCCACGATCAGGAAATAACCTGGAAAACCCATCTTCAGGATCGTCGCCATCTCGAACTCGAGCCGATCCTCATAGCGCGCCCGTTCGCGCTCACGCGCTTGCGGATCGGGGTACAGGTGCGCCAGCCGCGCCTTGAGCCCCTCGTGGGATGCGTGGCGGAAATACGCATCCGGACCCATCTTCTTGCCATCGACCAGCGGCGTGGGAAATTCCGGCAGTTGCGGCTTTCCCAGCACCAGCGTCAGGTTACAGCGCTTAGCAATTTCCAGCGTATGGGTCAGCGCACTCGGCAGATCGGCAAAAAGCGCCTGCATTTGCTGCGTCGACTTGAAGTATTGCTCCCGGGTGAAGCGGCGCAGCCGCCGTTGGTCTCCCAGCATCTCGCCGTCGGCGATACACACCCGCGCCTCATGCGCCTCGTAATCATCCGGGCCGGTGAATTGCACCGGATGCGTCGCCACCACCGGCAAGTGCATGCGCGCAGCAAGCTGTACAGCGGCCGCCACATGGCGCTCATCGTCTGCCCGGCCTGCGCGTTGCAGTTCGATGTAAAAACGGTGCGGGAACAGGTTCGCCAAGCGCAGCGCGATGTCGTGCGCTCGAGCGCTGTCGCCCTGCATCAGCGCCTGCCCGAGTGCGCCAGCCTGCGCTCCCGACAAGACAATCAATCCAGCGCCGAGTTCGCCGAGCCAGTCCCATTGCACCGCCGGCTGGCCACGCGCCGCGTTTTGCGTATAGGCACGCGCCAGCAGCTCGGACAGGTTCAGGTAGCCCTGCTGGTTTTGCACCAGCAGCAGCATGCGCGATGGGGTCGCCGCGTCGCCCCCGAGCCCCTCGGTGACGATTTCGGCGCCAATCAGTGGCTTGACGCCGGCGCCGCGCGCTGCCTTGTAAAACTTGATCGCGCCAAACAGGTTGTTGAGATCGGTGATAGCCAGCGCCGGCTGCGCGTCGGCGGCCGATGCGGCGACCACCTGCTCGATGCGATTGGTGCCGTCGACGACGGAAAATTCAGTGTGCAGGCGCAGGTGGACAAACATGCGCTGCATTGTAGTTTTAGCTGCGGCTAACAAGCCCTGCAGCCCGTTCTTTATTGGTGCTCAGCCTGCGCCGAAGCCTTGACTTTCGCCGCAGCGGAAAAGCCCTGCAGCACAAGGATCGGCCGAGCCAGCGACCGCGCCGGGATTGCGAACACCCGCGAATCGCGGCCCCATGCGCGTCAATAGGCCGGCTCGCCGTCGAGCGGCCGCGGTGCACCGTTTTCAGCGGTCGGCTTTGGCGCGGTGGCGATCATGCAGTCGATGGTTAGAACCAAGCTGGCGATGGACGCTGCATTCTGCAGTGCCAGACGCGTCACTTTGGCCGGGTCCATCACGCCCATCTGGAGCAAATCGCCGTAACGACCGGTCGCTGCGTTGTAGCCAAAGGCCGGCTCGCTGCTCTCGTCTATCCGGTTGAGGATCACCGAGGGCTCGGCCCCCGAATTGCTGACAATCCGTCGCATCGGCGCCTTCAGTGC
>Ga0114970_10002157_pt1 | contig 14770 bp, 12 predicted proteins | sample M_140205_XF_Meta_FD_87030 | JGI IMG/M metagenome (GOLD analysis project Ga0114970, IMG submission 87030) | Freshwater microbial communities from Lake Montjoie, Canada to study carbon cycling - M_140205_XF_MetaG | ecosystem: Environmental > Aquatic > Freshwater > Lake | place: Lake Montjoie... | reverse complement strand
GCGGTCCATCGACGAGGGGTTGAAAACCATGGCCCAGAAATCGTGGATGACCGCGCGCGAGTGCAGGATCTGTTCGGCCGTGGGCACAAAGCCCGCCGGCATGATCGTGCCGTTGCACTCGATGGAAAACCCCGCCGGCGTCTGCATCCAAGAGTTGGCCACCACGATCCACACCGCGCTGAAATGCGCGCCGAGGCATACCATCACAGTTGAGAAAAAATGGAGCCGCGGTCCCACCTTGTTCCAGCCGAAGAGGAGGATGGCCAGAAATCCCGACTCGAGGAAAAAGGCGAAAATGCCTTCCGCCGCCAGCGCGCTGCCGAACACGTCCCCGACAAAGCGCGAATAGGCCGCCCAGTTCGTCCCGAACTCGAACTCCATCACGATGCCGGAGGCGACACCGATGGCGAAAGTCAGCCCGAAGATGCGCGTCCAGTACCGTGCCATATTGTGGTAGCGCACGCGACCCGTGCGCAGCCACATCGCCTCCATGATGACCAGAATCACCCCGAGGCCGATGCTCAGTGGCGGATAGAGGTAGTGAAAGGCGATGGTGAACGCGAATTGGATCCTCGCGAGGACTTCGACGTTCATGACCTTCGAATCTATCTGCCGTCGGGCATGCGATGAAAGCGTTTCCGCGTCCGACCCGCCCGTGCAATTAAAAAAAACGGCCCGCCTGATGGGCGGGCCGTTTCGTTAAAATTCCGATGTTTCTTCTCAGCTCAGGCGAACGCAACTTGTGCGGGGCGGTTGGCGCACTGCGCGTCAGCGCAGATGCCGTAGAGCGTCAGCGAATGGCGCTTCACGGTAAACCCGGGCGGAGCCAGTTGATCGATGCCCGATGTGCAGGCCTCGACCTCGTAGACTTTCTGGCAGGTTTCGCAAAGGAAGTGATGATGGTGCTGGGGATGCTTCCGCTCGTAATGCGGCGGCGCTCCCGGAATCTCCACCACTTCCACGGCTCCCAGATCCATGAGGATGCGGAGGGCTCGGTAAACGGTGGCGATTCCCAAACCCGGAGAAATCGTCCGGGCTACTGTCCAGATCTCGGCCGGCGTCATAGGTCTCCCCGCGTCGTCGAGTGTCTTTTGTACTGCTGTTCTCTGTCTTGTGGCGTAGTTCATTTTTGTTGGTGTCCGGCGAGTGAGTTACCCGACACAGATAACCAACATCACAATTTTTGATTTTGCAATATTTTTCTTGTCAAACTTGCTTTTTTGAGTATGAATGATAATATATAATGCATTTGCGAATCATATGAATATCAAACGCATCACTGTGCTAGCGATGCCAGTTGTGCTTTTACTTGTCGTTGTCACGGCATCGCGTGCCATGGGGGACAACATTCAGGTTGTGGCATCGATTTATCCCGTTTTTGTTGCGGCTCTGAACGTGACCTCGGGAGTTCCCGGCGTGGAGGTGAAAAACATGGCCAGCCCTCGAGTCGGTTGCCTGCACGACTACCAACTGACGACCGGTGACGCGCGCCATCTTGCCGAGGCTGACCTCTTCTTGGCGAACGGTTCCGGGATGGAGCAATTCCTTGAAAAAATCCGGCTGCAGTGGCCCCTGCTCAGCGTGGTAGAAACGAGCAAGGGGTTTCCGCTGATGAACGGAAACGCGCATGTGTGGGTCAGTCCCGCCGGAGCGCGCCGCCAGGTGGAAAACATTGCACGGGCGCTGGCCGCCGCCGATCCGGCCAACGCGGGCCGGTATGCGGCCAACGCGGAGGCTTACAATGCCAAGATCGAGGCCCTCGAATTTCGCATGAAGACGGAACTTGCACCCTATACCAACACCCCGATCATTACTTTCCATGAGGCCTTCGCGTATTTCGCGCAGGACTTCGGCTTTGATTTGGCCGGCGTGGTTGAGCGCGAGCCGGGGCAGGAGCCGGGCGCGCGGGAACTGGCCGACACCATCGAACTCGTGCGCGCCAAGCACGTGAAGATACTCTTCACCGAACCGCAATACTCCGACCGGGCCACAGCCGTCATTGCGCGTGAGACCAGTGCCAAGGTTTACCAACTCGATCCGGTGGTGACCGGACCATCGGACCCCGCGGAGGCGAAGGAAGCCTATCTGGTGGCCATGGAAAAAAATCTGGCCACGCTGCGCGAGGCCCTCCGTTGAGGCCCCTCTTGCTGTTTATTTTTCCCGACTGTTAACCTGCTTCGCTTCGATGCAAATGCCATCCGACCACGCCGCGTCCCACCACGGCATCGCGCCCCACCGCTGCGGCGAGTGCTGCACCACGCTACGCGATGTCGGGGCGCGCGTTGGAGGCCGGCCAGTTCTCGAGCATGTGGACCTGCACCTCCACTGCGGCGAACTGACCGCGGTCATCGGGGAAAACGGCGCCGGCAAAACGACGCTCGTCCGCTGCCTGCTCGGAGAAATTCCGCACAGCGGTGAGGTGCACTTCCTCGATGCCGCGCGGCGTCGCGCGGATAGCCCCATCATCGGATACGTGCCGCAGCACAGCAGCTTCGACAAGGACGCGCCGGTCAGTGTGCTCGATATGTTCGCCTCTTCGCTGGCCGGGAGGCCGGCCTGCCTCGGCGTGTCGTCCGCCGTTCGGGCGCAGGCGAGGGAAGGCCTGTTGCGGACGGGAGCGGAGCACTTGTTGGACCGTCCTCTAGGCGCCCTCTCGGGCGGGGAATTGCAGCGCGTGCTGCTCGGCCTCGCGCTCACGCCGGTCCCCAATCTTCTCGTGCTCGACGAACCGATGTCCGGCGTCGATCACAGCGGTAGGGAGCAGTTCTACGATCTTCTCTCGCGGTTGCGTCGCGAATACGATCTGGCTGTCCTCCTCGTCTCGCACGATCTGGCCACTCTGGCGCGCTTCGCTGATCGTCTTGTTTTTCTCGACCGTCGCATCGTCTGCGAGGGACCGCCCGCGGAAGTGCTGCGTGACCAGCGAGTGCGCGCTGCCTTCAGCTTGGAACTTTTGCCATGAGTGCGGTGCTTCTCGAGCCTTGGCACCGCGTGCTCTCGGCGCTGCCGTTTGCCTGGACACAATATGAGTTCATGCGTCTCGCACTGCTCGCCGTGCTCTTCATTTCGCCGTTGCTCGGCGCCCTCGGCACCGTGGTCGTCGCCAACCGGCTGGCTTTTTTCTCCGAGGCGATCGGCCACGCCGCATTCACCGGCATTGCGCTGGGCGTCATCTTCGGTCTGTCCGATCCGATGTGGTCCATGGTGCCGTTCGCACTCATACTCACCCTCGTCATCACATGGGTCCGCCGGCGCGGCGGTCTGTCCTCGGACACGGCCATCGGGCTCGTCATGTCTTTCACCGTCTCCCTCGGCATCGTCCTTCTTTCGCGCGGAGGCGACTTCGCCCGCTACACAAATTTTCTCATCGGCGACATGCTCGCCGTCACGCCGCGTGATGTTGCCTGGCTGGCGGTGCTCGCCGTCGCGGTCCTTGCAGTCTTTTTCTTTTTCTTCAATCGTTTAATGCTGGCCAGCATGAGCCCTGCCTTGGCCCGCAGTCGTGCACGTCATTCCGGCGCTGCCGAGTTGGCCTTTGCCTCCGCGCTCGCCGTCGTCGTTACCCTCGGACTCCCTTGGATAGGTATTCTCGTCATTAACGCTCTGCTGATTCTTCCCGCGGCCGCGGCCCGCAATTTGGCGCGCAACACCGCGCAATTTTTCGCTTGGTCGGTGGGGATCTCGCTCACCGCGGGCGTGATCGGACTCGTTGTTTCATTCTACGCCTCGAGCGCTACCGGTGCGACCATCGTGCTTGTCGCGATGGGCATTTACGTCTTCACCTTCGCCATGCGCCGTCCGGCCTCATCATGAAAACTCGCCTGATCGCGTTGCCCGGATTTCTCGGGAGCGGAGAGGACTGGGATCTGGTGCGGGCCCAATCCAAGGCCGACTTGGAGTGGATCTGCCCGAATCTCTTCACGCCGGATTCGATCGGCTTCGCATCCCCAGTTGGCGATGAGCCGGCATGGCTGGCTGGCTACTCGTTCGGAGCGCGGTTGGCGCTTCGTTGGATGAACGAAAACCCAGGTCGCTGGCTTGGCGCCCTGCTCCTCTCCGCCAATCCGGGAAATTTTCAACTCGAAAACGAGCGTGTCTTGCGTCACGCCGCGGATGCCGCGTGGGGGAGGGCGTTCCGCGGGCAGCCTTGGGACAGTGTCATGATGCGCTGGAATGCTCAGGACGTATTCGGGGACGCCCGCGCGCCTCTGCGGCTCGAAAACGGATACTCGCGGGGCAGGCTTGCCGAGGCGCTGGAGAACTCTTCCGTCGCCGACCAGTTCACCGATCCTCTCCGTCTGCCATCGAGATTGGCTTGGTTGGCTGGGGAGATGGATCGCAAGTTTGTCGCTCTGCAGGAATCTGAGCGCCAAGCAGGCTTTCCCGGTGTTTTTTTGACGGTCCCGGGTGTTGGCCACCGCCTTCTCCACGAAGCCCCGGGGGCCGTGGCGGCTGCGCTGGACGATTTGGTAGCTTGATTTTCGGGGGTGCAAGGAATGACGCTGCACTCCATGACCAAACTCATTTACGCCCCGAGTCCCGATTGTGCGGACATGCTTTATGCTACGGGATTCCAAGCTCCGGATGCGTTTTTCTTTCTGGAGCACCGCGGTAAAAAGACGGTGCTGCTCAGCGATCTGGAGATTGACCGTGGACGACGTGAGGCGCGGGTCGACAGCGTCCTTTCGATCTCGGAACTATCACGAGCCATGGGAGGAAGCCCCCCCTTGGCTGCCGTGGCCGCGTATTTTCTGCTGCAACGTAAAATCCGACGCGTTGACGTGCCATCGGATTTTCCGCTAAGCGTCGCGAGGACCTTGGAGAAGGCCGGCCTCAGGGTCGACCCGGTGGAAGGACATTTCTGGCCGCAGCGCGAGACAAAGACGAAAGGCGAACTCGCCGCAACCCGTCGCGCTTTGCAGATCACGAAGGCCGGTATCTTGCGCGCGGTCGAAGTGATACGATCTTCGAAGGTGAACCGCGCGAAACTGCTCATGTGGCGCGGGAAAAAACTGACCAGCGAAATTGTCCGCGCTGAGGCGGACAGCGCCGTCCTACGCGCTGGCGGAGTTCCGGACGGCACGATTATAGCCGGTGGATTGCAGGCCTGTGACCCGCACGAACGCGGGCACGGTCCTTTGCGGGCGCACGAACTCATCATCATCGACATCTTCCCGCGCGACGCGCGCACCGGATTTTTCGGTGATCTCACGCGCACGGTGGTGCGCGGGCGCGCGTCTGAAGCACAGCGCGGGATGTGGCGCACGGTTCGCGCTGCACAGCGTCTGGCCATTGCGGAGATCAAGCCGGGCGCCCAAGGCGCCGAGGTGCACCGGGCGGTGCAGGAATTTTTCTCCGTGCGAGGCTATCCCACAGGGCAGCACCGCGGACGTTGGACCGGCTTCTTCCACGGCACCGGCCACGGGCTCGGGCTCGACCTGCACGAGGAACCGCGGATCAGTGCGACGGTTTTTCGTCCGGGCCAGGTTTTCACTGTCGAGCCCGGCCTCTATTATCCCGGCCTAGGTGGCGTGCGCCATGAGGACGTGGTGACGGTGACCAAGTCTGGTTGCGAGATGCTTTGCCGGCTTTCCGTCCCCTTGGAACTCTAGATTTTTTTGAACGTGATTGCCTATTCCTTGTCTGTGAAGGTGATTTTCCAATTATGAACATGTCCACCTACCTGCTGCTGATCGGCGTGCCTTTGGTTCTGGGTCTCTATGCCCAGATGCGCGTGTCGAGCGCCTTCGGCAAATACAAGAAAGTCCCCGCGACCTCGAGCATAACCGGGGCCCAAGCCGCGCGAGAGATCCTCAACGCAGCCAAGATCCACGACGTCGAAGTCCGCGAGATCAACGACATGCTTGGCGACCACTACGACCCTTCGAAGAAACGCCTTTGCCTTTCCACCGATGTCTACAACGCGCAGAGTGTTGCCGCACTAGGCATCGCGGCGCACGAGTGCGGCCACGCCATTCAGCACGCACGATCCTACGCTCCGCTCAAGTGGCGTATGTCCGTTGTGCCGGTGACGCAGTTCGCCTCGCAGATTCTGCCGCTCGTCATCATCGGCGGCTTCATGTTCCACATCTCTGGACTCATCACCCTCGGCATCGTCTGCTATGCGGTGCTCGCTTTTTTCCAACTCATCACTCTACCTGTCGAGTTCGACGCGTCGAAGCGGGCCAAAGTGATCCTGCAGCAAATGGGCATGATCCAACCCGGCGGCGAAGCGGCCGGCGTTAACAGCGTCCTCAATGCAGCGGCCCTGACCTATGTTGCAGCTTTTGTCGCAGCGCTCGGCAATCTTGCCCATCTCATAATGGTGCGGCGGCATGACTAGCCGTGGACGAAACTCGCCGCGGGTCGCCCTGACCATCGCGGGCTCCGACAATTCCTGCGGCGCTGGGGCGCAGGCCGATCTCAAAACGTTCTCCGCGCTCGGTGTCTACGGCCTAACCGCAATCACCTGCGTGGTGTCCGAGGTGCCGGGTAGCGTGGAGCACGTGCAGGCGGTGAAACCCGAGGTGCTCCGGTCACAGATCAGGATTCTTTTCGACAATTATCCCGTTGTCGCCGTCAAAACCGGCATGCTCTATTCGAGGCAGTTGATCCGCGTGGTAGCGGAGGAATTGGCCGACCGGCTCGGAACTTTTCATCTCGTCGTCGATCCCGTTATGGTGGCCAGCAGCGGTGACTCCCTGTTGAAAAAGGACGCCGTGCGCGCCTATGAGCGGGAGCTTTTTCCATTGGCCGACATCATCACCCCTAATCTTGACGAAGCCGCCGTGCTTCTCGGCCGTAGGATCCGTACACGGCGCGCCATGGTCGGCGCGGCCCGGGAACTGCACAGCACATACGATGCGGCCGTTCTGCTCAAAGGTGGTCATTTGCGAGGCAGCCAGGCGGTCGATATCCTCTGCGACCGCCGAGGAGTTCGTGAATTTGTGCTGCCCTTTCTCCCCGGTCGCGAAACGCACGGCAGCGGCTGCACTCTCTCCGCGGCCATCGCTGCCGGCTTGGCGCGCGGCCGGTCGTTGGCCGCGTCCGTCGAGGCAGCCAAAAAATTCCTTCACCGCGGGATCGCGCGCCAGTGGTCGTGGCAGCGCGGCAGCATGCTGACCCGCGCCGTCCGCCACTCATGACCGTTCTGGTTGTCGGCGGAGGAGGGCGCGAGCACGCGTTGGTGTGGAAGCTGAGCCAGTCGCCGCGCATCACACGCCTGCTCTGCGCGCCGGGCAACGCCGGCACCGCACGGCTGGCCGTCAATCTGCCGGTCAAAGCCGGCGACGTGGACGGACTCGTGACATCGGCTCTCCGCGAAAATGTCGATTTCGTCGTCGTCGGTCCCGATGATCCGCTCGCCGCGGGACTGGTCGACCGCTTACAGGCGGTCGGCATTCGCGCTTTCGGTCCGACCGCGGCCGCCGCGCGACTCGAATCATCGAAAAGTTTTGCGAAGGATTTCATGGGGCGTCACGACATTCCATCCGCGCGGTCCGAAACATTCTGTGACTTTTCCGTCGCGTGCAGTTACGCCAGTGAGCAAAGCTATCCTCTCGTCGTCAAAGCGGACGGTTTGGCTCTCGGCAAGGGTGTGACCATTGCGGACAGCTACCCCGCCGCCGAGAAGGCCTTGCGCGAAGCGCTGGTCGATGATGCCTTCGGCGAGGCGGGACGCATCGTGGTGATCGAGGAATTCCTGGCTGGTCGCGAATGCTCGGTGCACGCCCTTGTCGACGGGAACTCTTGGCTGCTCTTTCCCGATGCGCGTGACCACAAGCGTGCGCTCGATGGCGACCTCGGACCGAACACCGGTGGAATGGGAACGCTCAGTCCCTCAGGTCGCGTCGATAGCGCAATGCGCGCGCGGATCGAAAAAGAAATTCTCGAGCCTTTGCTCCGTGGGCTGCAATCCGACGGACTCGTCTTTCGTGGGATGATGTTCCCCGGGCTGATGCTCACGAGCGGGGGCCCGAAAGTTCTCGAGTTCAATGCGCGGTTCGGTGATCCGGAGACGCAGGTTCTACTGCCGCGATTGCGCGGTGATCTGCTCGACTTGCTGGAGGCCACGGAGGCGGGATCGCTTTCCTCCGTAACTGCTCAGTGGGATCCGCGAGCCGCGTGCTGCGTGGTTATGACCTCGGGAGGATACCCTGGGAATTTTCGCACCGGATTAGAGATCGATGGCCTGGAGGCAGCCGCGCAAGAAGGGGCGCTGGTCTTTCATGCCGGAACGACGACCGACGGCGCCAAGGTACTCACTGCGGGTGGACGCGTTCTCGGCGTGACCGCTCTCGGTGACAACCCTGCCGTCGCGGTGGATTCCGCCTACGCGGCCGTGGAGCGGATTGGCTTTGAAAAAGCTGCTTGGAGAACCGACATTGGCAGGCCCGATACCGCATGAAGCTGCATCTTCTCCCATTTTTTGTCGTCCCCATGATTCTGGGGGCGCAAGAACCGTCGCCGATCCTATCGCCGACGCCCGCCATGGACACGGTCGACCGCCTGAAGGCGCTCAATGCCGAGCAACTCAAGCAGGCCATTGCCGCCGTCCGCGAAAAACACGTCGAGTGTGGGACGCTCGACGATACGGAGATGGCAAGGAGTACGCTGCGCGGACTGCTTGACGGACTTTATCCGGGGCTCGACCTGACGGACGGAAAGGAACCTTCGGGAGGGGATGCGCCGTTCTGCGCAGAAACGCTCGACGGCAAAGTGGGCTACCTGCGCCTCGGTTCGCCGACCCCGGAGCATCTCGCGCAACTGGACAAGGCGCTGGGGGATTTCAATGCGAAGAACATCGGCGGCGTTGTACTCGACCTGCGAGCCACGCCCGAATCGTCCGACTTTGCCTGGGCCGCGCAGGTCGGCGAGCGTTTTGTGCCGAAAGACAAAATTCTCTTCGCTCTCTCCCGCTCGGGCGACAAGCAGGAGAAAAAATTCACATCTTCCGCTGCTTCCCCTTTCCGTGGCGTGATGGTGGTACTGGCCGATTCACAGACTGCCGGCGCGGCCGAAGTGATAGCCGCCGTGCTGAGGGCCAATGCCCACGCCATGATAGTCGGTGCGACGACCAGCGGGCGCGCTGTCGAGTTCGCCTCAATCGACCTCGGTGGAGGTCATCATCTTCGCTACGCCGTCGCCGAGGCGAGCGTGCCGGGACTGCCTCCACTCTACCCGGGAGGACTGGAACCCGACTTGGAAGTTCCGCAGGACGAGCAGGAGAGGGAGACGATCCTGGCTAAGTCATTGGAGAAAGGGGTGGCCGGTTTTGTTTTCGAGCGTGGGCGAGTGCAAATGAACGAAGCCGCCCTCGTGGCCGGCACGGACCCCGAGATCGACGCGGCCGAGCAAAGCGAACAACTCATTGACCGTCCCCTGCAGCGTGCGGTTGATCTTGTGACCGCGATCAAACTCTTCCGCCAGCGGGACTGATCTACGGCCGCAGCAAGCCCCGTAGCAAACCGGCCGCGGATTCGACCGCGGTGGCAGGTATCTCGGTGGCCGCTTCGACTGCCTCCGTCGCCGGTACAGTGGCTAGCGCCGCCACCACCCGCGGCGTCAGATCCTCGGTTGGTGCCTTGGTTGTTCCACCCACCCGCACTGGCGTCCATAGGTAGCCATCGCTCTCGCTGCGGAACAGGATCGGCATGAATGCGACCAGCCATGGGTGACCCTTGCGGCTCACACCGAGCGACAGCGTGGCATCGATTTTATCCGAGCCAACGCGTCCCGCTCCTTTCACGGCCAGTCCCTTTGGCGACTGCGCTAGGAGATTCGAGAAACCCATTGAGGCGTCGGCGTTGCGCACGAATTCAAAACTGAAGCTGCTCCAAGGTACATTGCTCCAGTCCTCGCCCGCAAATATGCTGGCCATTTTGACGAGCGAGGGAAGTCCCCTCGCTTCGGCTCCCGCGATCGTCATCTTTCCGCGCAAGGCCTCCCCGTCGAAGCGCGCCTCGCCGCTGCTGCGTCCCGAAAAATGGGTACCGATCTCCGAGGATACGAACTGTTCTACCGTGAGGTCCTGCCAGAGGAATTGCCCTGACCAGTGGCTGCGGTCATTGGTCGCGGTGCCAGCTAGCGAACCGCCTTTCGGATCACGCGCAGCGAAGCTGCCGATTTTCAATCCGCCTTCGCGATACTCGCCCTCCAGGTGATCAAGCGCCAGCAGCGGCAGACCGACCACCGAGACTTCCCCGCCTCGTGCCGAGAAGGACCAACCTCCTCCTCCATTCGTGGCACGCATGGCAACGTCTTTCAAAATGGGCCATGCTTGGCCCTCCTGCCTGTAGGTTAAGCGTCCCACAGCGATCTCCAATCCCGGGCTTTTCGCCCCTGTGCCAAACCCTTTCCGCGCACCATTTTCTCTCCCGGATTGCTCTCCGCTCCCGCGGACGATCTCGGCGCTGTCGATTTCCACCTGCAGTTGCCGGCCCGATGGGTTGATCAGTTCCTGCCAATCGACGGTGGTTTTGATTCCGCGCAAATCGGCGCTTTCGACATGAGGACGAGGTCCATCCAAACGGCAGCGCGCGGCAAGCAGCATCCCGCTCCTGTAGCGCACATCCTCCAAGCGCACCCCGGCCCCGAGCTGTGCCGCCAGGTGGGAGGCAAGGCGGTTCTGCAGCCACCAGTTCAGCACGCTCTCGCGCATGAGCAGGGCCGCAGCGCCAACCAAGACGAGGACCAGCACGGCGATACCAAGAAGGCGTGTCGTGCGCATGGGACCATCAGATCACCCCCGGTCACCGATGGCCAGAGCGTCTTGCCTGTTTTACGCTGTGCAACGGACCCGGCAAAGGGTCTATTTGATAGCCATGCAGGCCATGACTTTGCTCGCCGCGGCGGCCCTCGCCGCGCTGGTTTCGATCCCCGGTTGCTCCCCGCGGCAAAAACCGCAACCGCCCGAATTCGTTGTTCCGGTCGCGCCACCCCTGCAGAAGGATGTTCCCATCGTGCGCGAGTGGGTGGGCCTGACCTACGGCATGGTCAACGCCGACATCCTTGCCCAGGTTTCTGGATATCTCGTTTCGCAGGATTATCAGGACGGCGAACTCGTGAAAAAGGGACAGATGCTTTTCCAGATCGATCCGAGACCCTTCCAAGCGACGTTGGACCAGATGCAGGGCGAATTGGAAAAAGCGAAAGCCTCGCTGACCCGCGACGAGGCCAACGCGAAGCGCGCGGTCGATTTACTTTCAAAAAACGTCATCAGCCGCGAGCAATACGACGATCAGATCCAAGGATTCGAATCGAGCAAGGCTGCTGTGTCTTCCGCCCAAGCTGCGGTCGAGCAGGCGCGCCTTAATCTCGAATTTACCAGCATCACTGCTCCCGTCGACGGACTGGCCAGCATCGCCAAGGCACAAATAGGCAACCTCATCGGACCTTCATCCGGCACCCTCGCCACCGTCACTTTGGTCGACCCAATCAAGGTAAAATTCTTTCTCAGCGAGACGGAATACCTCAAATACATCAAACCCTATTTCGGCGATCCTCAGGATTTGCTGAAGACTGCGCAGCGCGAGGGACTCGCGCTGCAGATTTTGCTCAGCGACCAAACGATCTATCCGTACCCTGGGCGGCTTATTGCCATCAACAATCAGGTGAGCCAGAACACCGGTTCGCTGCAGGTCGAGGCGGAGTTTCCCAATCCCGGAAGCCTTCTGCGCACCGGACAGTTCGCTCGCGTGCGCGGCGTAACGCGCTGGATCAAGGACGCCTTGCTCGTGCCGCAACGCGCGATCAACGACATGCAGGGAAAAATGCAGATCGCGGTCATCGGCCAAGATGGCAAAGTCGACCTGCGCATTGTGGAGACCGGACCGACCTACGCTTCGATGCAGGTGATCACCAAGGGCGTGGAATCCGGGGAAAACGTGGTCGTCGAGGGCATGCAGAAACTCCGCCAAGGGATGGTCGTCAAAACAACACCATGGCAGATCCCGCCCGGATTTGCCGAGGAACCCGACTTGCCCGCACCCGCTCCACCAGACGACAAAACCCCCCAGAAAATTCCGCCCGAGGCCGCGCCCGCCGGCACCCCGGCGGCGAATCCCGAACCTTCCGCCACGCCCGCGCCTGCCGCCTAGCGGCGATTTGCCGACCCGACCATGCCGCAGTTTTTTATCAACCGGCCGATCGTTGCCATGGTCATCGCCATCATCACGGTCATCGTCGGTCTGGTTTCGATGGCGGGCCTTCCCATCTCGCAATATCCGAACATTGTTCCGCCTCAGATCCAGGTGATGGCAACCTATGTCGGTGCCGACGCACTGACCGTCGAACAATCTGTCGCCACGCCGATTGAGCAGCAGGTCAACGGCGTCGACAACATGGAATACATGTATTCCATCAACGCCAACAACGGGCAGATGACGTTGAATGTTTTCTTCGGTGTGCAGACCGATGCGACGACCGACCAGATCCTCACGCAGATGAGACAGGGCCAGGCTGTCTCGCAACTGCCGTCCGCGGTGAGCAGTTACGGTGTTACCGTGCAGAAAAGTACATCGGCCCCGTTGCTCCTCTTCGCGCTCTACTCGCCGAACGACGAATTCGACGCGACCTTCCTCGCCAACTACGCCTACATCAACGTCAACAACGAACTCGGGCGCGTCGATGGCGTCTCGCAGGTCTCCATCTTTGGCGCGGGACAATACGCCATGCGCATCTGGGTGCGCCCGGACCAGTTGGCCAAGCTCGATGTCACCACGGACGAAATCGTGCAAGCTGTCCGCGCGCAGAACCGGGTCAATCCCGCAGGCAAAATCGGCAATCCGCCCGTCCCGGCCGGGCAGGAATTCGCCAAGGCGGTCATCACCCAAGGCTACCTCAGCACCATCGAGGAGTTCGGCAACATCATCGTCCGCGCCAACCCCGACGGCTCGACGCTGCTGCTCAAGGATGTGGCCGAAATCCAACTCGGCGCCCAGAATTACAACTTGCAGGGCCGCTTCAACGGCAAGCCCTCAGCCATCATAGCCTGTTACCAGACGCCCGGCTCGAACGCGCTTAATGCCGCCAAGAATGCCAAGGAACTCATGGCGCGGCTGGCCGAAAGTTTTCCGCCGGGCCTGTCTTACACCGAGTCGCTCGACACAACCAAAGCCGTCACCGCCGGCATCGAGGAGATTGTCAAAACGCTTTTCGAAGCACTGCTCCTCGTCATCATCGTCGTCTTCGTTTTTCTCCAGGGATGGCGCGCCACGCTCATCCCGTTGCTGGCCGTGCCGGTTTCCCTCATCGGAACGTTCGCCATTTTTCCCCTCGTCGGATTTTCCATCAACACGCTCTCGCTCTTCGGTCTCGTCCTTGCCATCGGTCTCGTTGTCGACGACGCCATCGTCGTAGTCGAGGCCGTCGAGCACCACATCGAGCAGGGGATGACTCCGCGCGACGCCACGCTCCAGGCCATGCGGGAAGTATCCGGCCCGGTCGTGGCCATTGCGCTCGTCCTCTCCTCGGTCTTCATCCCGACGATCTTCATTCCGGGCATCACGGGCAGCCTCTACCAACAGTTCGCCGTGACCATCGCCATCTCCGTCTGCATTTCTGCCTTCAATGCTCTCTCGCTTAGTCCGGCTCTCGCTTCGCTGATCCTGCGCCCGAAAGGCGAGACACGCGGTCCGCTCGGTGGATTTTACAAATGGTTCAACGGGATGTTCGGGCGGGCCACGGACAACTACGTGCGCGTCTGCGGCGCAGCCATCCGCAAAACACTCATCAGCCTCATCTTGCTCGGCGGCATGGCTGCGCTGGGTGGATTCTTCGGCGACCGTCTGCCGCCCGGCTTCCTTCCCGAGGAGGACCAGGGGTATTTCTACGCTGGCGTGCAGTTGCCCGACGCTTCCTCGATGGAGCGCACCAGCCAGGCCTGCAAGGAGATCGAAAAGATCATTATGGACACACCCGGGGTGGAATACGTCACCACGGTCGTCGGTTTAAATCTGCTAAGCACTGTGCAGACAACCTACAACGGCTTTTTCTTCGTCACACTCAAGCCGTGGGACGAGCGCAACACGCCGCAGACGCAATACAAGAACATCATGCGCCGCATCAACGCGCGCCTCTCCGTGTTGCCCGGCGGCATGGCTTTTGCTTTCTCGCCTCCCGCCATTCCCGGTGTCGGCACGTCGGGCGGCGTGAACTTCGTCCTGCAGGACCGCAGCGGAGGTTCGGTCGATTTCCTCGCACAGAACACGAGGGCTTTCATGGAGGCCGCGGCGAAGCGCCCCGAGCTCGAGCGCCTCAACACCACGTTGCTTCCGTCCGTCCCGCAGATCAAACTCGACGTCGACCGCGAGATGGCCATGACGCAGGGTGTCGCCATCGACAGCGCCTACAACACGCTGCAGACCTTCCTGGGCGGCACGATGGTCAATTATTTCAACCGCTTCGGCCTCCAGTGGCAGGTTTATGTGCAGGCCGCCGGAGAGTTCCGCACCGCTATCGAGAAAGCCGGTCAGTTCTACGTGCGCAACAGCGAGGGGAAATCCGTCCCGCTTTCCGCGCTCATCAACAGCAAACCGCGCTATGGACCCGAGTTCACCATGCGCTTCAACATGTATCGTTCGGCACAGATCAATGCCACCGCCGCGCCCGGATACAGCGCCAACCAAGCCATGGTCGCGCTCGAGGAGGTCTTCGCCCAAACCATGCCGAAAGAGATGGGCTTCAATTACCTGGGCATGTCGTTCCAGGAGAAACAGGCCGCCATGGGCGTTTCGCCAGCTGTCATTTTCGCGCTTGCGCTGGTCTTCGT
>Ga0114970_10002156_pt1 | contig 14772 bp, 16 predicted proteins | sample M_140205_XF_Meta_FD_87030 | JGI IMG/M metagenome (GOLD analysis project Ga0114970, IMG submission 87030) | Freshwater microbial communities from Lake Montjoie, Canada to study carbon cycling - M_140205_XF_MetaG | ecosystem: Environmental > Aquatic > Freshwater > Lake | place: Lake Montjoie... | reverse complement strand
AGCAATTTCCATTCCTTTCCTTGTAACAAAGAAAGAATGGAGTATTTAAACACCGTTGGATTGACTGTGGTATTCACGCTTCTAATGCTTGCAGTCTATAAATTTGTGATCAATCCGCAGGTAATTTTGTCCTTAGACCCAACCAAATTGGCGAAATGCCCTGATGGTTGGACGTATTCTATATCTTCCAAACTCTGCGAACCCAACACAAAAACTTCGTGTTATCCGTTTGACCCTGACGCAACCTCGATTCAATCTGCCGCTGCAAAATGCAATTTGGCGCGTACATGCGGCACAAGTTGGTCTGGAATGTGCGCCTAATTAAATGATACCTTGATGTTGACGTCGTGTCTTGCCAACGATTTGGTTGCAGAGTGAGAAAGTTCGTGGCGTTTCTTATGAGACACAGCGTGTTTTGCTTCGTGCATGCGGGCTTCCATATCGGCATGAATCTCTGAGTGGTTTGTCTGAATATAGTGTAAAATCTCATCCGTAATCGCCCACTCGAAAAAATTTAATTGACCTACTGTAGTTTCAAAATCGTGGAATTTGATTCGCTTCCATCGGCAAAAAGGATCGAACATTTTTTTGCTGTAGGCTTTTAGGTGAGATTTATAGGCGAGATACACAATAATGTGTTTGTTGTGTTGCGTTAAGTATGCTACATTGAACTTTTTGGCATAGTTTGTGACAAACCAATCAATGAGACGCAACGAAATATTGGAAGTTCCGTCCAAAATTGACTTCACCTTTTCCAAATGTTCCGGATTCGAATAAAATTTTTCTAGTCGATATAAGACCCACTGTTCTTGTGTCTGGATTGTCTGCATTAATTTAATTTGACATGTTACATGTAAAATGGTATTCACACAAAACGAATAGTAAGATGAAGACTATACTGACATCAAAATGTCTTTGCAAGAGAAAATTCAATTTCTGCTGGAAACATATGGACAAAACGATCAACGCACGGATGCGTGGCACTCAAAAAGAGGCGAAATGCTTACTGCTTCGGAAATTTATAAAGCCTTGCCAGATGCAACTCCTTCTCAAAAACACGAAATTATCATGGGAAAACTAGTTCCAAGACCGAGAACCGAAGGTCCTGGACCTCGTGCCTTAGTGTGGGGAACGAGGTTTGAACCTATTGCAAAAGATATCTATGCTAGCCTTTCGGATACTCCTCTACACATTGTGGACACAAGTTGCATTCCTCACCCAACTGTTTCGTTTCTGGGAGCATCTCCTGATGGAATTATTCTGACAGAAGGAGAACGAAATGGACGTCTAGTGGAATTCAAGTGCCCTATTTCTCGTGCGTTTTCGGATGATACGCCTGTTCCAATGACCTATTATCACCAAATGCAACTTCAGATGGAGTGTACTGGTTTAGAATTGTGCGAATATATAGAGTTTCAATTTCGAAGCCCTTCCTATTCCGAATGGGTCGATAGTAAGGTCCCATACAAAGGATTTTATGCTGTGTCCGATGATGAACTTCACGTGAAATACAAAGACATTCGAGATACACGCGATCCTGCTACATGGCGAAAAGAAGTGTTGGAAACGTCCGAGGATTGGAATCTGGTGTTTTGGACGTTGGAGAAATACAGAATGAAACTGGTAGAACATGAAAAGGACTGGCTTGAAAAGAATCTTGAAAGTATTACTCAAGTTTGGCATACGATTGTCGAACACCGCAAACACGGTACATTGCCAGATCACCCGAAAGAAAAGACTATTTTAACATTGTAGACTTTGGTTGTATAAATGAAGATTGGGCTTTGCATGATTGTAAAAAATGAAGCCCATATTATACACGAATCTTTGACATGTACGCTGCCACTCATTTCTACGTTTTGTATTGTTGATACTGGTTCTACGGACAATACCATTCAAAAAATTAAGGATTTTTATTCTGAAAAGGGTATTGAAGGCGAAGTTCATGAACGACCATGGAAAAACTTTGGATATAATCGAACAGAAGCACTTAGATTGTGTGATGGAAAGATGGACTATTGTTTGATTATTGACGCGGATGACTTGATGGACTTTCCAAACCATACGCCTCAAGTTTTAACAGATATTTTGAAAACCCAAAAGCCTAATTCCTGTCAGATTCTGATTAAACAGGACGGTATCGAATATTGGCGTGCCCAAATTTTTAAGTGTAATGATGATTGGAAATATGTAGGTGTTCTTCACGAATATCCGACCAATGCAAAGCAAGACAATGTAAGTATAAAACTTTCAAAAGATGTGTTTATGGTGAGTCGTAGACTGGGAGGTAGAGCACTAGCAGGCGACAAATCCAAACGAGATATAGAGGTTTTGGAACAAGGCTTGAAAGACGAACCTGATAATGAACGATATATGTTTTACTTGGCTCAATCGTACAGAGATGGTGGAGAAACTCAAAAAGCAATGAAGATGTATAAAAAACGATTTAAAATCGGAAGATGGCAAGAAGAGGCTTGGTTTGCGGGCTATCAAGTTGGGCTGTGTTACAAAATTCTCAAAAACATTCCAAAATTTGAATATTGGATGCAAAGAGCCCACGAATATAGACCATGGAGAGGTGAACCTATCTATCATCTAACCGAATATTTTCGAACACATGGAAACGTACACAAAGCGTATGAATATTCAAAACTTGGAATGAATATTGGATTTCCAAAAGATGATGTTTTGTTTGTTGAGAAATTTTGTCATGAAGGAGGATTTTTGTATGAAAGAACTATTTTGGATTACTATGTACATTCTGATAAAAAAGTCGGTCTTCTCGATACAGTTCAATATTTGTTGAAAAATTCTATGCATACTCAAAATGTAGTTTCAAATCTTCTGTTTTATGCGTGTCCTATTCAGAATCATACAAAACAATGTTTGAATCTACCTCTTGCATTTGGAGAAGATTTTCGGCCATCTGCTATCTCTGTACTACAGTATCCGTTTGCAAATGTCCGATATGTTAACTATCTTCCGCCGGAAAACAATGTTTACAAAACAAAGGATGGGAGTCCTATACAAAGTGAAAATGCATATATAAATATTGAAACAAATGAGATCGTTATGAAAATGAATGATTCGAGTATTGTTCTTCCAAGACTTACTACACATGTAAGAGGGCTTGAAGATATTCGAGTATTTACAAAGCATAATGAAACACATTTTCTAGCTACAAATATTCGAGAATACGACGCAAACATTCGAATGATTACAGGAAAGTATAGCATCGAAACTGGTGTGTACAGCGATGTATCAGTCTTAGAATCTCCAACAAACGCAGAGTGTGAAAAGAATTGGCTACCAGTTCCCAATACTGATCATATTATTTATAATTGGAGTCCTTTGCGAATTATTCGGTTTGATGGATCTGAAGTTACCAAGCACGATGTACCACCGATGTTTTCTTTGTTTCGTGGATCTACAATTCCTGTAGAATGGAATGGAAATTGGTTGGTTATGGTTCATATTGTGGAGTACTCTACTCCTAGAAAGTACTATCATTTGCTAGTCGAACTTACAAAAGACACATATGTTCCTGTGAAAATAAGTGTTCCATTTGTATTTAACTCTGCATGTATCGAATATTGTCTTTCCATGAGAATGTTGTCTTCTTCAGTGGTGGAATGTTATCCTTCGTCCATGGATGGTAATCTATTAAAATATAGATTTGATATCACATCATTGCAATGGATACTATTGCCAAAAGATAAGTCTAACTCTTCAAATATTATTCGAGTTCCAGAAAATCTGAGTATCTATTGGAATGGACATCTAAGCAAATGTTCTCCAAATGGAGCAATTGAACAATACTTAAAAACTATTGATTCTGGAGTTACTTTTCTTTTTCCACACGGCGATGGTATTGTATCTGCTAAAGTATATGACGAAGTCAAACAGGAGGTTCCATATTGTTTTTTACATGAAAATAAACTTCCAGAAATAGAATCCAAAAAACTTCCCAACACAACACCATTGGTATGTGCGCTTTCAACAAGAGATGTAACGTACACTAATACTCTTTTAGTACCACTTGATGACGATACATTTGAAAAGGGACTTGCTTCTATATTGTCCAAAACCAATATTGCATGGAAAGATAGACATGAAAAAGTATTTTGGAGAGGAAATCCCGGAGGTTATGAACGTCCAACGATGCGCGAACGAGTTGTGACTTTGTTGAAACATAACAAACATGCGGACTGCAAGTTTGCATTCAGTGGAAGATTGGGACCGTATGCTGATGATTTTCATACAAAATACGAAGTAGTTTCCAGATCTCCAGTTGAAGATTTTTGTATGTATAAGTATCTTCTTGTTATTGATGGTACCTTAATTGCATCCAATCATCAGTGGGTGTTTGGAACAGGTTCGGTTCCAATACTGGTAACACATCCTCGCAATAATTGGTGGTTCAAAAAATACTTGAAGCCCATGGAGAATTATGTGCCTATCCAATATGATCTTTCTGATCTGGAAGAAAAACTGCAATGGCTTATTGAAAATGACGACAAAGCTCAAGGCATTGCAAACAGTGCTTTGCAATTGTCTCAAGAAATATTCACTCCGACTTTTCAGAAAAAATATATTTTGGATGAAATATCACGTATCAAACAGTCACACATATGCAAAACAAAGATTTATATTGTATCATGCAATGAAAAGCGCGTAGAAAGACTTAGAAAGGCTGCTTTACCTTTACAACTAAATTTTGAAGTTGTTCAGTCACCTTGGTACACAGAAGAAGAGGTACAAAGACGAGGAAAAGAATTGTTTGAACATAAAACAGGATATCCTACAGGCGTTGCAGCAACACTAGGTCACTTGCGAGCAATGAAGCGGTTTCTTGAAACCAACGAAGCATTCTGTATGATTGTGGAAGATGATGTTCGTTTTCACAAAGACTTCAATGAGCACATTCAACATATTGAATCATATATGAACAAAAAAGATTGCAATATGTTTTCAATTGGATTTGTGAATATTCCTGTAAGCAATCACATTAAAAAACTACATACTTTGGATATCATTGAGAATGTATCCATATCAAACCCATGGGGATGCCAATGCTACATGATTTCGCGATCATATGCTCAAACACTAGTTTCTTTGTTTTCAAATGACAATATTTACGAAGTCTATACAAAAACATTTGTAACGGATTCGGTGTTTTTTGATACAGATCTTGGATGCAAACGGTCTACACTTGTAAATCCAATTGTGGTGGAAGATCTTGAAGAACCAACGCTTGCAGGTAACAATAATAAACCAGATATATTACGTGTCTTGGGGAAACATAATTTTTTGTTTTAATCATACAGGTTGAAACGAATAAAACATATTTACGCGAAACGGTGTTTCCATTCCAGGAACTTTTTCTAGTAAAGGCGGTGTAGGAACAAAATGATTCGTTCGTTGTTCATAGGAAGACGACGAAGTTTCTGCAGTTCGTTGGTCGTTAGATTTGTCTATGAACTCGGCAACAAACGTTTCCTTTGTAGTTGATAGATACCACACAGCCAATACTCCTGCAATCACAAGAACATATTCCAAGCCTTTCATTTACTTTATACGTATACAGAAAACGAATTGGATTTTCATATTTTACGTAAAGGTAAACACAATGGAAGAACGTGCATTGTCAACTCTAAAAGTAATTTTGACTGAGCGCGGATTGGTTGGTGAAACATTTGAAACATTGGGCTCAACTCTGGATGATGCAAAACTTTATGTATTTGCAGGTGTATTGATTGTATTTAGCACAAAAGCCCGTATTTCCGACAAAGACTTATCGACATTTATCGAGTACGCAAAAGAAAACAATTATTCGGCAGGGACAATTATTGTTGGTCTTTCCAAACCCTCGGAAACTGTCATTAATTCTTTGCGAACCTATATTAGCCAACGAGATGTTCCGCCCGTTCACTTGTTTGAAATTCGGCATCTTCAATTGCAATACGGTAAACATGTAAAAATCCCCAAGCACAGAATCATTGAGCCAAATGAACTTGAAAATATTCTGAAAACCGAGAATGCACGAGATCCATCAATGTTCCGAAAGATTGATTCACAAGACCCCATGGCAAAGTGGACGGGGGCTAGACCTGGGGATGTGTTGGAAATTACAGGAATGTGTGAATCTTCAGTGGAAAACAAACACTATCTATTTTGTATGGCAGATGTAGTAAATGGATAGTCAGTTCAATTCTTTGCTGCAAAGTTATAACTCAAATTTTGTCCAGAACAAAGTCACTGGTAATTCTTCTTACCAACAAGCCTTTTTGGCTGCAAAGCAAGGTTTGGATGAGATTCTTTCGGGCTTAGAGCAAGAAGTTTCGGCGGAAAAACAGCAAATTGCGGATTTTTACAAATCTGGAATTGAGCAAAAGATGGTAGAATTAGGGCAAAACAACCGAAAACTTCAGAGAGGAATCATGAAAGAAAAGGATGAAGAGATAGCAAGCAAGGCACGTTCCCAATATCCTGCTTCGACTATTCAGTTTCAAATCACGACGGCTCAATATGTTTCCATGGCTGTGTTGGGTGCTATTGCACTGGGCCTGTCGATGCTGTAGAAAACATGGATTTGCTCCACGAGGTTTTTAGAACAAGATACGAAACATAAAAGCAAAGCACGAGTAAAATTGCGATATACAAATAGTACATAAATGTAGCGCTGCTTAAATTTTCAGACGTGGTTGCATATATTTTTTTCAAAGTCATGACTCGATCTTTGGATCTTTCTATTTCTGCGTAGTCCTTTTGATATTGTATTAAATCTGTTGTTAGTTCGTTCATTTGCTTTGGATCAAACCCTGAAGAACCTTGATTTAGTTTTGAAAGTATTGCGTGCAGTTCCTCTGTTAGTTGCGAGTTTATTTGTTGGATTCTCGTTATCAACGTTTGTTGTTCTGCTGCATCGGGTTCTCGCAAAGCCGATTCCAAGGTTTGTGCGTATTCGCTTTTTAGAAATGCGTATTGCTTTTGAAACGAAGTAAGTTCTGCATTGCGAGAATCTTGAAACTTCTTTACTTCCATTATAATGATCCTCAAAACATTTCTAGCAGAACAATAACATGTCAACATTTCAAACGGAATACGAAACATCTACCAATGCAATTGATAGTATCGTGACAACACAACTATCATCTGTGTTTGACTGGCTAAACGTGCCAGGAAGTCTTGTAAAAGCATCTTCATCTTCGGGATTTGCATGGGGCTACAATTCTGGAAACACTGTTTTCAGTTGTCAATTGCCTTGCACAGGAAATTGGAAACCCGTGGATTTGTCAGATCAAACGATTACCAATATTTTGGATTTGACCACAGATGATTCAAATGTCTATATCTTGTTTTTGAATGTGACCCAAACAAATCTTTTGATAACTCCTGCTACAAATCAAGAAACAAAAGTTGTCATTCCCCTGAATTTCTCTGCTACTCAAATTTTTTCGACGCACACGTATATTTGGGCACAGGATGTTGCAAACAACAAACAGAAATGCCCTAAGCCTTGCACGATGTCCAATTGGCAAGCGTCTGCCGACACAAAGATAAAAATAACATCTTCCGATAACTATACGTTATACGGAACAGACTCTTCGGGACAAGCCATGCAAACCGATGAAACCCTAAATTCCCCTTGGCAACCTATTGGCAATCTAAAAGGAACGTTGTATGGAAAAGGATTGGATGGAACATTGTATGGAAAAGACCCAAATCAAAACGCATTTGAATTCAAAGACAAATCCACTCCTTTGTTTACGCAACAACTACAGCCCACAAACATTCATGTAGATCAAACCTCAAATCAACTATGGATGACTACTGCTACCCCCGGTGAAGCAGGAAATATCTTTACTCGTCTGCAAACTCCAGATTATACCAGTATAATGAATACCGTGACTCCTCTGGACAAAACACGAGACACTATAGTTCAAAATGTAGAAACTGAATTCAACAAGCAAACGGATACGATGATTCTACATAAACAGGTTGAAGATGTTGTCAAGTATTTCAAAAATATCTTTCATATAGACGGAACCACTGCAAAAAAGGCTTTGGATCAATCCAGTAAACTAAATGAAAATATTCGTGAAACACAATCTCAACTCGACCAGGTGCAAAGCATAGAACCATTTTTATTTGGTATTATTGTCACCCTAATTGTAGTCGTATTGCTATACATGATAGTTTCGTCTCTGGTAGGAATATACATTCATGTGATTGTGATTGTATCGATTCTGTTTGGCATATATCTTGCGAATCACGTCAACCTTTCATATACTTAAGCCCATCCACAGTGAATGCGAGTTAAAAATATATACGTTCGATTAAACAGTTTTTCTAATCCTGATAACGAATCTGACATTGCCAACAGTTGCTTTAAGGTTTTGTTATTGGGTCCGAAATACATCGGATATTTATGGTCTAATGTAAGCGCAAATACTGCCTTTGCACGAGCCTTTGATGTCAATGTATTCCGTACTACAAAATCCAGATGTTGCTGTGTGGCTTTTGAAATTACATTTCCAACACTTCTTGCAGACGTTCCGGGAACATACACAACATGTTGCCCATTTAATAAATATTTTAGAACAGTCAAAATCGCTTCATGCTCCGAGGAAACTTTGTGTAGCGAAACCCTATCATAATCATGAGGGCTGACAATGACAAGCTGGTCGTGGACTTTTACAGGAATAGTTTCCAAATGTTTCAGGTTTTTCTCGACAAGTTTGTTGAACGAGCCGTATTTTTTGGAATAAGGAATCACATCTGCCGCACCATGATCTTCCAAAAAATTAAAGTAAGGCTTGAAAGGTCCAATTTGCGATTTGTCGTCAAAATGCAGATACTCATAAATTTCCTCCCAGTCGCACCACATAAAATTACTTACATATCGATCATATGCTCTAGGATATCTGTTGGCAGCAGCACCTTCACTTGATGCTCTGTCTTCTCCTGTCAAGCATTCAGGGTGAGAAATTGAAACGAGTTTGCTTTTATAATCTTTACCATCCGCAAGATAGTCATCGTAGTCCATATCAAGCCACAAATATTCAATGGGTAGTTGAATGGTAGATAATTCAACAATTGCGGCTTGTAACATCATAGCCATACTTAAAATTCTGTCATCTGCTTTCCCTGGGTACTTTAGAGTTTCTCGTTGCCATACTTTTATGAGATTTCGACCATGATACGTATTTCCGAAAAACATTGTGCCACCCGACATTTCGAACACATAGGGATCAAAGCAAAAATTCTGGGTTTTCTTCCAGTTACCTGGTCTCGGATCAGTGTTCCAGCCTCTCGCCATATAATCCACATCCTGAATATCGCATATTCCGGGATACAAACGGATTTTCATGTCTCCATCAATATACAGAACTCCACGAGGATAACACGCATCCAACGCTAAACCAATGAAATATGGTTTGAAATTTATGGCGTGCTGATATCCGCCTTTCACAGCAAATTCGGCATACTCTTCGGCCAAGAAATTGCACTTGTGTTTTTTGCACGCATCCTCCCAATTCTGAATCATTTTTTCAAAAGGAATTGGGTCTTTATCAAGTTTTTGACCAGGAACCGCATCTTCGGGACAAGGTCTTTGCGTATTCTTGTTTAGATTTCCTCTGCCCCACCAATACGTTACTACCACAAACTTACTGTCTTCGTTAATAATTGTTGGTTTTAGAGAATGAGCCTTTGCTTTTCTGAAAAAGTCTTCGGCACTAGACATCCCCTATTATACTATAAAAAGAAACATAATTACGTTCTTAAATATAATGGGTAATCAACCTTCTTCTCCACAACCTTCTCCTGCTCCACAGGCAACGCCTATGACAATTCCGCCACTGCCACCGCCCTGCGACATGGAATGTCAAAAGCAAAAAAATCTGGCGCTACTGAAATCAGCCCTGGATACTGCCGACGAAAACAAGGAGCAAGATCCAGCAGGCTACGAAAAAGCCAGAATTGCGTATTATACGCTTTTAAATGGCCAAGGATGGCTACAATCGGAAAAACAACGCATCGCAAAACAGGATGTTGAACCTCTTTTACAATCCTATACCACGAAATATAATGCCCTAAAATCGGAAAAGCAATCGCAAAAGGTGTTTGTGAATTTGCAGTCTGTGTTAAAAATCCAAGAGGAATCCGATCTGGCTGATAATTCTTTTTTTAAAAAACAACTCGAACAAGAAAAATCCCAAACCGATGTTTTGAATAGACTGAATAGTTTACAGCCCGGATCTACTTCTTCGTTTTCGTTTCTTACGTATATTCCTATTCTCGTAGACTTTGTGATTTTCCTGCTTGCTTTGGTTGTCCTGTATTTGATGTTTCGCAAATTCTCAACACTCCAATCTTTCGTTGGAATGGGTGCCGCAAGTCAAACAACAACATAAACTTCTTTAATAACAAATGGATATAGCGTATATTTTTTTGGCTTGTCTTGTTTTTTTGATGTACGGCATCACGTTGTGGATGTCGGGCCAAGAAGGATTTGAAAATGAAGGCTCGCAAACCTTTGAAGACGCCGAAGAAATCTATAATGATGTGTATGCCAGCATCTATGATTTGCTTTGGAATCCACAGGATATGTTGAAGTATGAACAGGTTTCTATGCAGGATATTTCGTTGGCGGATTGGAATACGAAAAATGTGCATGTGCTGGATATGGCATGTGGAACGGGTCCCCACGCCCAGTTTTTTAAACAGTTAGGCGTAGACTATACGGGCGTAGATTTGTCGGAAAGCATGCTGAAAAAGGCCAGGGAAAACACTCCATCTGGAAAGTTTCAAAAAGGGGATATCACGCAAGTTCACCTCTTTCCCCAGAAATCCATGACGCATTGTGTCTTAACAGGATTCTCCATTTACCAATTTCCGAATCCCAAACTCATTTCGGACAACGCGTATCAATGGCTGCAACCTGGCGGATATTTTGTTGTGCATTTGGTAGATCCCGATAAATACGATCCTATTCACAACTTATCGTCTCCGTTTGCCGCCTTTTCTCTGCAAAAATACGCCTTTGAGCGACAAACTGAATCTTCTGTGTTTTTCGACAAGTTCAAATACACCGGAAAACTTCTAAAAACAAAAGATGAAGACGAAGCCTTATATGAAGAAACGCTTTCGTATTACGACAAACAAGACAATGGTGGAACAAAATACACTGTGAACAAACACCGTTGGAACATGCCTTCCAAAGAACGCTTGATAGATATATTTAAAACATCAGGATTTCGACACGTGGAAAATGTGGATTTGGTACGATGCTCCAAAGAGTATCAGTATCTGTGTTATTTTACAAAATAGCAAACCTTTGAAAAAAGCAATGGATATTTATGATTCTAGAACTGTCGTAGATTTCCAGAAATTCAGTTTTTCTGGGCATCTGAGGCAACACGTCTACAAAGTCTTGGATGAAAATATTAAGTTAGGACACGCCGATTATTCTTGCTATTGGTCCCTGGAACTCTTGTGTTCTGGTCTAACTCATTCTTTGTGGCAAACATTGTTTGAATCTGCTGCAAAGCATATTAATCGAGGCGGTCCCAACGTCTTTTTGTATTTGACACGAATGTACGAAAAGTTTTCTTTACTGGAAAACCAGTATTCGGTGATGAGCATGACCGATATTCGCAATAACTCGGAAGCCCGAATACTTGTTTGCGAATCTGCGGCGTCTTTGGCTCTGTGCAGAAAACACAAACTCCCGCCAATACCAAAAATCAAGCCCGAACATGATTTTCAGCAAACAACCATTCAGGAAAATTTAAAGTCGCCTTCCGCCAACTATGCCAGACACTTGGTAAAACTCAAAGATCCGCTGGAAGTATATATTCCCCTGAATGAACTTGTATTTTCTTTACGACCTGAAACACGAGATATTTCAAAGGCGTTGTATTGGATTTCATGGATTTTGAAGTACGCAAGCAAGTACAAAAAGCAAAACAAGCAAGATCTGGCATGTAGCCCTCGCGCAAACGATTATGTGGAAAACAAGTTTTTCAATCATGCTATTTGGCTCGTGTGGGACGCCATACAAGACGCTGCAAAAACATCTCCTCAATCTGGACTTCTATCTCAATATATTGATGCCCTGTTCAAAATCCATTGCCTACGATGGACGCCCTCGCTTCTAAAACAACGTCTAAGTTTTGTTGTGGTTGCCGTTCAGTATATTTGCGAAAGCAATACGCTTGATATTCACTATGGCGTTCCTGCAAATATCACAACAGTCCAACAAGTTGTTCAAAATATTCCACAATGGATTCAAGCAATTATCCAAACTCAAAAAACATTTTCGTAAGTCTTAGGTAAATGATGCTATCCGCCAAAGTCAAGCACGCCGTTATGCTCGGTCTACTGTTTTTCGTCGTGTCGTCCCCGTACACCTACAAGCTCGTAGATTCCCTGGTAATGCCTCTAGCCGGATCGCTAGTCCCCTCGATGGCCCACCTCTTTAAGATTGCCGAAGGCGGTTGCCCCACTACGTATGGTCTAGTCGTGCACTCTGCGGTGTTCGCGCTAGTCGCCTATTACCTACACAATGCGTAATTACCATATGTAAATGAAACTGTTGATTTTCGATACAGAAACAACAGGTCTTCCTTTACAAAAACTCTCGGCTGAAAAACAACCTGGTAACTGGCCTCACATTGTGTCCATTTCTTGGGTTATTTTAGATTCTTCCACGAATGAAATTCTCTCGCAACAAAACTTTCTTGTCAAGCCTTTGAATTGGAGAGTTCCTTTGGACGCAACAGCCATTCACGGTATTTCGCACGACCTAGCAGAAAAAACTGGAAAGGATTTGGCATATGTAATGTCTGTATTTTTGGCAGAAGAGTATGATGCCTTGGTTGCTCACAATATCGAGTTTGACATGAATGTTTTGGTACATGCTATCAAATGGGACTTGCAAATGTCTTTGCCTCTGTTTCCAAAACAGATTTGCACAATGAAACTTTCCACGAATATTTGTAAGATTCCCGGAAAGTTCGGGTGTAAATACCCCAAACTCAAAGAGTTGTATTTTCATGCATTTCACAAATATCCGTTTGAAGCCAAGTTACACAATTCCATGTACGATGTTCTTATTCTAACCGAACTCGTGCAAAAGTATGAACCATTGCGAAAACTCATGGACTTACGTACAATTGCCGTATAAGAATCAATGGACATTACGTTGATCTGGTCTTCGGATGGATGGTGCTACATTCCTCAACTCAAGATTCGCCAAAAATGTTTTGAGAACAAGCAAATTCAAAAGGAAAGATGGGATGGTGTGATAGGAATGCCGATGCATATTGAAAAGGTTTCACGTTCTTCTCTTATGTAATCGTCGTTTTGTTTTGCGCTTGAGTTTGCGTTTCCCTGCTTTTTTCGACTCAAATCTTTTTTTCGCGTTTTGAAATTCTATTCCTCCAGGATAACCAGGAACTATATTTGCAGGAAGTGTGTCGTATTGTTGGTTTACAGCCGTTAGTTTTGTTTTGTGGATACTACGATCTCTTTCTTCTTGTCGTGTTTGTAGGAATGCAGTAATTGTTTGTTCACTTGTCGTTGCAGGAAGAAGAGAAATTGTTGTCCAGAAACCATCTGCATTATATTTTGGAATGTTTGTATTCAGGGCTATTTGGGCTTCACTATTGTTAAACATATTTGTGTAGGTATTCCATGTCTTCACAAATACAAATGCATTTGCCTGAAATCCGTCTACTTTTCCGACTTGAAAATCTCCTTTCCAGGTTTGGAACTCGATCCAATCTCCAAAATGTAAAGTAAGTTTTGTACCTGCCTGTGTTTCTATGATAATTCCATCACTATCATCTGACACACTTTTTGGATTTTCTGTCAGAGACATTTGTTATATTCGAACGCGTATAAAAATATGAACCATTGCGAAAACTATTCCTTGGAATGTGTATTCGAAACAGCCGAAACAGACGGAGATTTGGTCGCAACAATGTTCCAGCCAAACGCCCAACATGACCATGATTTCTTCATCAGCACTTCTTCAACCTGTTCCACAACTTGAACTACTTCCTGAGCCTTTTCTAACACATCATCTACAACATTCTCAACTAACACAACTTCTGGGTTTACCATTTGTACTATGCGTACAAAGATTTTTGATTCGATTCTTGCTAAACACAAAATGGTTATCCAAGATATTCTGTATGTCGCATTGTCGACGATTGTAGTTATGGTTGTTCTACAAATCACAACTTTTTTTGTTACACGAATGCTGTATCCACCCGAGCCCAAAATAGTATATAGAGATGTTCCCGTTATGCAACAACAGCAATATGTTCCTCACCCTCCTCCCCAAGTTCCGCATGTCACGCAGGTTGCGCATATTCCACAACTTGTAACCCAACAGCAAGCACCCCCTGCTGCTTTCACACAACCACCACAAGAAGTGCAATTGCCAGAGTATGAACCTCGTAAGCCAACTTCAACGTCGTTACGAATGGACACCGAACTACCGCCTGGTATTCAAGAAACCCGTCCCCCAGGAGCTTAAGACATTCAGGGTTCCTCAGACAACGGGAACTCAGGGATGGATCGTATTTACGTATGAAAACATGGTTCCTGTGTGTATGTGGATCACAAAAACAGGTTCAAAAAAAGTTCCGTGTATTGTCGATGAACGTTTGTGTGGCGATACTATTTTGAGAGCCGAACAAATCGGAGAACTTGATTTTGTTGTTGCAGATATTTTTATGTACAATTCAAATTGTGTCT
>Ga0114970_10002152_pt1 | contig 14791 bp, 13 predicted proteins | sample M_140205_XF_Meta_FD_87030 | JGI IMG/M metagenome (GOLD analysis project Ga0114970, IMG submission 87030) | Freshwater microbial communities from Lake Montjoie, Canada to study carbon cycling - M_140205_XF_MetaG | ecosystem: Environmental > Aquatic > Freshwater > Lake | place: Lake Montjoie... | reverse complement strand
GCGCGGCGCTCCTCCTCGTGAGCGGTCTTTATACGGGTTGGCCCAAAACAACCGCAGCCCCCACGACGGCCGGCAGCTACCAAGTCACTTGGGAAAAATGGAGCCCTGCGGCTATCGCCGCGGCCCAAGCCGCGGGCAAATTTGTCTATGTAGATTTCACCGCGCGCTGGTGCGCCACTTGCCAAACGAATAAGGCAACCGTGTTCCACCACGACGCCGTGCTCGCCGCGCTGGCCCAGCACCAAACCGTGTTACTCCGCGGCGACTGGACGAATCGTGATCCTCTTATCACCGCCGAGCTTGCCCGCTGGAACCGCTCCGCGGTGCCCTTCAATTTGATCTACGCTCCTGGTAAACTCCAACCGATCATTCTGCCCGAACTGCTAACCCCGCAGATCGTCCTCGAGGCTCTCGCTCAAGCCGGCAAATAATTTCCGGAGGCTAAGCGCTAAGACGATTAGTTATTTAAGGCAGCATCCCCTCTGCACACGGTCGCCTTTGCGGCCATTATTCAGAGTTCCCACCTCGCTCGAATTTCGTCATAGGTGGTTTCTGCGTGAACGATCCTGCTCATCGAAAATCTGTCGGCCTCTTACTGTTGGCAGCCCTTTGTTGGAGCCTAGGCGGAGTCCTCCTTAAATCCGTGGCCTGGCCGAGCCTGGCCGTGGCTGGTGGGCGCGGGGGTATTGCCGCCCTATTTTTACTTGCCGTATGTTGGCGCACCTTGCGCTTCACGTGGTCGCCCCTGCAACTCGGCGCCGCGGTGGCTTTTGCCGGCTGCACCATCCTTTTTGCCGCGGCCAATAAACTTACCACGGCGGCCAATGCGATTCTTCTGCAATATACCGCGCCCGTTTGGGTGGCACTTTTAGGCACTTGGCTGCTTGGTGAACGCGCGTCACGGGCCGACTGGTGGACAATTCTCGCCACTTTTATCGGCATGGGCGTTTTTCTCTTTGATGGCCTCCGCCTCCATGATCTTACCGGGATCGCCGTCTCGATCGCGAGCGGCTTCTGCTTCGGTCTCATGATTCTGCTCCTCCGCAAGCAGAAGAACGGCTCGTCTATTGAATCGATAATTTTAGGCAACGGGCTCGCGTTGCTCATTGGCTTGCCTGCCCTGAGTTCAGCCCCGGCCCTGGCCCCAAGTGGCGTGGTAGCGTTACTTTTACTCGGCTTGGTGCAACTCGGCCTGGCCTATCTTTTCTATGCCCGCGCGCTCAAGCAGGTCACCGCCCTTGAAGCCGTGCTCATTCCGATCATTGAGCCAATTTTAAATCCACTCTGGGTGTTGCTCTTCATCGGCGAACGACCCAGCCGCCTCGCCCTGGTCGGCGGAGCTATCGTGGTGGGGGCTGTCACCTGGCGCGCGCTTTATTCCTTACGCCGCGTCACTCCGCTTGCCTCCGCGACCAGTTAAAAAGACTCGGCCGGCGATCACGCCCCGGAGCGCTTTAAGTTTTAGCCGGGGGGTTGAGCTGGAGCAGCACGTTCGCGAGTGTGATCAGCCCACCGCCGAGCAACAAATGCCAAGTCAGCTGTTCGTTGGCGTAAGTGAACCCAGCCCACGCCGCAAAGATAGCTGGTAAAAATAGCGCCATGATTGAAGCGAAGATCGGCTCCAAACAGTAAATGAGTCCCGCTTCGGTGGCCGTGATTTTTGGCTGCCATTGATTCATCAGAATAAAAGAGCCCAGCGTGCAGAAGACCGTGAGCAATCCGGTAAACAGGAGCCAAGGACCGTTCGTCCACGGGATCAGCAAATCGCTGAGTTGCGGGGCCGTGGCCCCCGATACGGTCGAAAACACCAGCGCTTCCGCCACAAACATGACCAAGGTAATCGGCAGCGCCCGATTCGCGGTGTAGCGCTTGCCCTCGAGCAATAAAATCTGCGCCATAAAAAATCCTGAACAAAGGAGCGTTTCAAATTCACCCCGCCCTATCTGCAGGCCCTGAAAATCAAATCGCCCCAGCACGGCGACCCCGACAAAAACCAGCGCAGCACAACCCAGAATCAGCGGGGAGGGCCAGCGCCGAACCTGCAGCGCAAAGTAAAAGGGAATCATGATCGCGTAAAGTTGGGTCAGAAAAGATGAAACTGAAACCGAGGTAAATTGGAGCCCATCATTTTGTAGGAGCATTCCGCCGCCGGCCATTAACCCGAGCCAGCTGCCTTGCTCAATTTCTCGCCGCGTGATGGTGCGAATTTTCCGCCCCAAGACTATAATGAGCACCAAGGTCGCGAGTAAAAATCGCGGGGCAATGGTATAGGCGGCAATAAACCAAGTGCTACTCACCGGCACCAGCTGCGCATGGACCAAAGCGATCGACTTAACCAACGGGAAACTCAGCCCCCAATACAAGTTGGCGAGCAGGAGCATCCCAACAGCTCGGCGGTGCAGTGAATGATCAGCGACCATAGAATCAGTAAACAGTTAGCCAGGCGCCCCCGCAGCCGCGAACGACTCACGTGAGCCGCAGGGCTTAATGGAAGGCTATTTTACGCGCGGCGCGGCGTATTAAAACAAAACCGCCGCGGATTACTCCGCGGCGGTTTCTTAAATTTCGCTAAAAAGCAAAAGTCTTACGAGACGTGCTTGCTGACCAACTTGGTCATGTCGAACATGCTCACTTGAGTCTTGCCATTGAAGACAGCCTTGAGGGCGTCGTCGGCATTGATCATGCGGCGGTTCTTTTTGTCCTGGAGGCCATTCTTCTTAATGTAGACCCAGAGTTTCTTCGTCATTTCCGTGCGGGGCAGCGGATTGGAACCAACGACAAGCGCGAGCTTGGCATCGGGAGTTACCGGCTTCATGAAAGCGGCGTTTGGTTTACGAGTGGATTTTTTTGCCATAGTGGTACTCTTGATAGCGGTGCTTTAGGGCAATGCAACGATTTTCTAGAGGAGAATCATCTTTTTTCAGAGGGGAAATGAAAGGGTTTTACCCTAATTTATTTTTGCCCTTCCCGCGTAATTCACCAAGGCGGACTCACCCTTGATCGTCGACCTGCACAAACTGACGGTACAGGGCGGCGTAATGTCCGCGGCGCAGCAGGAGCTCATGATGCGAACCACGCTCGATAATCCGCCCTTGATCCAGCACGAGGACAACATCCGCATGCCGAATTGTGCTAAGGCGATGGGCGACCACTAAACTCGTGCGGCCCACCAATAATTTCTGCAACGCCTGCTGTAAGCGCGCTTCCGTGAGGGCATCGATCGAACTGGTGGCCTCATCGAGCAAGAGAATGCGCGGATCCGCGAGCAGCGCTCGTGTAAAACAGATCAGCTGGCGCTGACCAACGGACAACCCCGCGCCCTTTTCCCCCACCTCGGTTTGCAGCCCAAGCGGCAAGGCCTCCAGCAGATCGAGACAAGCTAACGAGGCGGCCGCCGCGCGCACCTCCTGATCCGTGGCCTCCGGACGACTCAGTCGAATATTTTCCATCACGGTGCCGCTAAAGAGCACGTTCTGTTGCTGGACCATCCCCATTTGGCGATGCAGCGATTGGCCTGTCAGGGTCCGCATGTCTCGATCATCGACCAACACCTGGCCGCCAGTGGCCAGATAAAATTTGGCGACCAGATTAATAATCGAACTCTTGCCGCTGCCCGTATGCCCAACCAGCGCGATGGTCTGACCGGGCTTAGCGACGAAACTGACGTCATGCAAAACCGCGCGCATGGGATCATAGCCAAAAGTCACCCCACGCAACTCGACTCGCGCGCCACGACCACTGGCTGGATTGACCGTGCGCGGATCCGGTAAATCAAGCGCCGCCGGTTCGTCGACCCAATCGGGCACGACATCAATCAAGCGGAAGACGCGCTCGGCTCCTGCCATCGCGATGAGCGCCTGATTGTATTGATTACCAATAATGGCGATGGGGGCGAAAAACTGGTTAGCCAGCAGGAAAAAGGTGATGAGACTGCCCATCGACATGTCGCCGTGAAACACCCGCCCGCCGCCGACCAAGAGGAGAATAGCGACAAAAAACTGACTGTTCAATTCCAAGAGCGGGGTGAGAATGGCCGAGGTGCGCGCTAGGGCGATATTGTACCGCGCATGATCAGCCAACAAACTGCGAAACAAACCGGCGTTGGTTTCCTGACGAACAAAACCTTGGGTCACGCGAATGCCGTTCACCGACTCAGCCAAAGTTGCCGTGACCCGGCTAAAACTTTCCTGCGAAGCCCGCGAGTATTGACTAAGCCGCGCACGAAAATGCCGGCTGATGAGCCACAAGACTGGCGCCAAAGCGAGTACGACGAGAAAAAGCACCCAGTCGCTCCACGCCATCACAATAGCGGAAAATATCATGGACCCGAATTGAATCACACTGACAAAAAGCACATCCTGAATCCCCGTCCGGACGGCCTCCACGTCGCTCGTGACCCGACCAATAATGCGCCCGAGCTTGATGCGATGGAAAAAACTCATCGGCTGACGGAGCATTTTTGTGAAAATCTCCGCGCGTAAACCATTCACCACCGTCTCCCCAATCTCTAAAGCAAAACGCTGCCGGAAGTGAAACAGCCCATCGGTTGTCAGCGCGAGGACCCCGTACCCCGCCACCCCCAAAGCGAGGCCGGCATAATCTCGGCCGGTAATTGGTCCTTTAATAATTACCGCCATGAGCCAGCCGAGCGCCGGTAATTGCGCCGAGCGAACAATGGTCATGATCACCAAGATGATGACCTTACTCTTGATCGGAGCGGTATAAGTAAAGAGGCGGCGAATCAGGCCCCATTCGAGCGGTTTGAATTGCTCATCATCAGCATCTTCATCCCGTGGATGCTGCACCAGGGTCATCGCCCGGGCTAATGGCTTGGGCGAACTCATGGGGTAGCCTCCCCGCCGGCTAAACCGAGCAGCTGTAAATCCCGCCCATCGACTAACTGCAGATTGGCCACCCGCAGATAAGGACCGGGGCGCTGCATTAATTCTTCATGCGTGCCGCGCTGCACAATGCGACCGGCTTCCATGACGATAATAAAATCAGCCCGCCGCAAGGTGCTCAGGCGATGGGCCACAATAAAAGTGGTCCGACCCGCAATCGCCCGGTCGAGCGCCTCGAAGATCTCATGCTCGGTTTCGCTGTCGATCGCCGCGGTCGGATCGTCGAGCAATAAAATCGCTGGCTCGAGCAAGACGGCCCGCGCAATCGCTAGCCGCTGCCGTTGCCCACCCGAAAGACTATTACCGCTCTCCCCCAACACGGTATCGTAACCCTGGGGGAGGGCCGTGATGAAATCATGCGCCGCGGCAATTTTTGCCGCCCGCTCAATTTGCTCACGGGTCGCGCGCGGATGGCCAAAGGCGATATTCGCTCCAATGGTGTTAGAAAACAGGAAGCTTTCCTGAAAAACTAAACCGATATTACGCCGCAAGTCTTCGAGGCTGAGCCGGCGAACATCGATACCATCGATTAATATCTGCCCAGCCGTTGGATCGAAAAAGCGCGGAATCAAGCTCATCAAGACGCTCTTCCCTGCGCCGGTTTCGCCGAGAATCGCAACGCACTGACCGGGCTGCACCGTTAAATTAAGATCGCGCACCACTGCTTCCGCCCCGTCGTAGGCAAAAGAAACGTTCACAAACTCGACGGCGCCCGCGAACTTAGTGCGCCGCACCGCATCAGCCGCACTCTTCACCTCCACCGGCGCGTCGAGAATTTCAAACACCCGGCGCGCGCCAATCAGCGATTGCTGCACGCTATTAACGATGCCCGCGACGTTATTAACCTGACCAGAGAATTGCTCGAGGAGTCCGGCAAAGACGACGAGCCCAGTCCCAAGCGGCAGGCGATCATGGGCCACCAGCCAACCGCCATAGCCCAGCAAAACCATCATGTTAATGCGCGTCAGAAAGCCAACGGCCGGGGAAAATAAACTCATGTGCCAAAAAATATCCCGCTGCTGCGCGAGCACGGCGTTGTTCGCCGCCGCAAATTTTGCGCGGGCCTCCGCTTCACGACCAAAGCCCTTTGTCACCGCAATGCCTTGAATGCTCTCGGCCAAAATCTGGACCATTTTCTCCACGAGCGTTCGGTTGTGCAACATCTCCGGCTGGACCTTCCGCGAGAACCACGCCGACAAAACCCACAAGATCGGGGTCGTCGCCAAACAAGCCAGCGTCAAACTAGGACTCAGACTCGCCATGTAGAAAACATAAGCCGTCAGTGAAATCACCATGATCACGCTCTGAATCAGCACCTGATCCACGAACATACGCACCGATTGCACATCACCGGTTACTCGCGTAATAATTGAGCCAGTCGTGTTCGCATCAAAGAACCGAAAGCTTAACTGCTGGAGCTTATCATAAACTTCTCCGCGCAGATCGACGACGAGTTTTTGCTGAACCAGTTGGTTCACCGAAACTGCATAAATATAATTGAGCCCCGCGCGCACGAGGGCGAAAAGCAAAATCAGCCCCGCCAAGAGAGCCAGTACGTGCATCGGCGGCCAGTCCATAGGCAGCAGCCTCGGCAGCGAGCCGACCACTGGCGTGTGGTCAAGTTGATGCCGGATATAATCGATCCCGACTCCCGTGAAGCTGAGACCGCCGATGCCGAGGGTCAGCAGAATGAGCTGAATCCCGAGCACCTGCAGCGAATGGAGGCGATAACGCCACGCTAAGCCGAAAAGTCGTCGCACCAAAACTCCGTTCCCTGAATTAAGCAACGGCATGGGGTCTGGGCGGGACATAGGAGAATACATCTTAGGCAAACGGCCGAGCGGTGCACGAAATATTTCGTCAGCCTGCGCCCTCGCCTCCCCTTTTACGGCGCCGGCCGCCAGCGATGCATGGGAAAATCGCTTGCCTAAAACGCCTAAAGCTCCAGCCTGCGGCTCGTTGAGTTGGTTATTTGTTAGATTCTATCGCTACGGAGAATTGTCAGGTGAGCGTTGAGTTCAGTGATGATTTGAAATCCGAGTTTCGGAGACGGGCGGTCGGGCGACATCATCAGCTCTCATCATCCCATGGAAAACAGTAAGCTCTACGTCGGGAATTTGCCCTTCGCTAGTACCGCCCAGGACCTCGAAGCCCTGTTTGGCCAAGTTGGTACCGTCAACGTCGTCGAAATTATCTTCGACAAATTCACTGGCCGCTCCCGCGGCTTTGCCTTTGTGACGATGGCCAATGGTGACGAGGCGCAGAAGGCAGTTGAGCAATTTCACGGCCACGAAGTCGAAGGCCGGGCCCTCTCAGTTAATATCGCTCGTCCCCGCGAAGAGCGCGCCCCCCGTTCATTCGGCGAAGGTGGCGGCGGTGGCGGTGGCGGATATCGCGGTGGTGGCGGTGGTGGTCGCGGCGGCCGTGGCGGTCGCGGCGGCGGTGGTGGTTACCGCGGCGGTCGCGGCGATGGCGGCGGCGAACGCGATGGCGGCGGCTACGGTCGCGAATAATTAGTCGCACCGCGGCAAGCTTCGGTTGCCTTTTAGTTATTTGCAAAAAGCCGGACCTAGTCCGGCTTTTTTATTAATTATTGACCCAGCACTACGGCACCCCAGCCGATCGCCGAAAAAATTTAGGCCTGAGCCAGTCCCTGGCGCGTGCCATGCCGCCGCCATGAAAGCTTGTCCGGTGAAGAAATCTGCGGTCGCCGCGCCCGCGGTTTTTTACTTTCGCTCAGCTAGTATGGTGGCCGCGTAAACAGTCTGCGACGGGAAAGCGAAGGCCAAGCCTTTGGCTTCGACTGCGCGCATGAAGGCCAAATTTAACCGCTGCCGTAACGCCATGTGCTTTTGAAAATCAGCATCCTGGGCGACATAAACTAACCAAAGATCCAGCGATGAAGGGCTCAAATCTCGAAAATAAACCATGACTGAAGTCGGATTAACCTCTGCTTCGCGCCGAATGAGATCACCAATTTCCTGCACCAGCGCCTCTAATTGGGCCGGCTTGGTGGCATATGTAAGCGCGAGCACTTGCTCGACCCGGCGGCCCGTGAACCGGGAAAGATTTACGATGGCCTCGGAAGAAACCGTTTTATTCGGAATAATGATGAGCGATTTATCGGCTAGGCGTAGCTTGGTAGAACGCAGCCCAATATCCTCAACCGTGCCCACATGGGCGCCAATTTTTACGGTCTCACCTAATTTAAAAGGCTGATCAATCGCGACGACGATCGAGCCAAAAAGATTTGCGATCGTATCCTGTGCCGCGAGGGCGAAGGCTAAACCACCGATCCCGAGACCGGACAGGATAGCTGAAACATTATAACCCAAGCTTTGGACAGTCAGCAGCAAGCCCAGCACCACGAACATGGCGACGAGTGATTTCTTAATCCACGGCATGAAGGCCGCCACGCTCATCTGCCGTTCGAGCGCAACCTCGTGCGCGTGATCGAGCAGCGCATCTAGGGCGCACAATAAGCCCCAAAAAATGGCGAGCGAGAAAGAGACCGTAGCACCGTAGCCGATATAGAGATCGGTGTGCTCGGAAAGCTTGAGCACTTTGAGCGCGCTGAAGATACCCACCAACATGATAAAGGTCGCCACGGGAGCCTCCAGGGCGGGAAACAATTTATCGTCGAGCGTCGTTTCAGTTTTCGCCGCCAGTTTTTTTAATTGATTAAAAATAATGGTGGTCGCAACGCGGCGTAACAGCACGGCGCCGATTAAAAACAGCGCGGCGATACCGTAGTGCGCAGCAGTATTTTCGCCGCTTCGGATAGAAAATTTCTCAAGCACCGCGTCCACCAAATGCTCAAGCAAATCAGGCGCCGCCGCTCTGGCGACGACGGGCACGACTTCGCCGACTCCTGGGGCCACGGCTTCCCCTCGCCCCAGAGGGGCAAGCATTAAGCTCAGCAATAAACTAACCCATACAATATAAGGACGGAGATTCATAAATTTAGAAATTCAGAAAAGCTGCGGCGCAGCGTTGGTCAATGATTTGCTGCACGACGGGTCCGCCGCCAGCCCAGTGCCACTAAAATTACCCCGAGGGCAAGCAAGCCCTCCACGGCGTGGGTAAACCACCGCGCCGGATGAAACCCTTCCTCGACCAATCGATCGGTCATAATCATCTCACCGCCTACTTTACCCAAAATGGCCGCTCCGACGTAAATGATCGCCGGATAGCGATCCATGAGCTTCGCCAACAAATTACTGGTGAAGACGACCAGGGGAATACTTAATCCCAACCCAAAGAGGAGTAAGGGGAAATTACCTTTGGAGGCGCCCGCGACCGCCAGCACGTTGTCGATCGACATGGTAATATCAGCGACAAGAATCAGCCAAATCGCTTGCCCGATACCGCCCGCTGCTTGTCCCTGCGTTTTATCCCCCGTGTTATCCAACAGGAGCTTTACGGCAATCCACAGAATGAGCCCGCCGCCGATCAACTTGATATAGTTCATTGCGAGCAATTGCGCGGCGATGAAAGTCAGCCCCACCCGCAAAACGACCGCGACGCCTGAGCCCAGTAAAATGCCCAGCAACCGCTGCTTCGGCGGGAGTGTGCGTACGGCGAGAGCAATCACCACGGCATTGTCACCCGCCAGCACAATATCGATCAACACGATGCTCAGCACCGCCCAAGCAAACTCCCAAGGAGTGTTAAATGCGCCATGCGGAAAAGAAAGGGACATAATAGATAGCGCCGATGTTTCTGGCCCGCCCGCGAGCGTCAATCCATTCTTCCTTAACCGATCACTCGCTTTAACCCCGCCCGCTGGAGCAGCCTGGCGCCCCGACACCCCGCTTAAAATTTCCATGGCGTCCCAACGGTCCGTAGTTTTACTTACTCGCTTCTCCCATGACCTTTGATTTTGACCATGTTCCTCAGCGCCTCGGCACCGACTCCCAGAAATGGCAGAAATATGCCGGCCGCGATATCCTTCCCCTGTGGGTGGCCGACATGGACTTCAAGGCTTCGCCCGCCATCGTGGCCGCCCTACAGGAACGCGTGGCGGCAAGTGTTTATGGTTACGCCCGCCCAATGGCTTCGACGGTCAATGCTTTTGTCGATGCCATGGCTCAGCATTACAGCTGGACGATTGATCCCACCTGGATCGTGTGGCTACCGGGCTTAGTGGCGGGGCTCAATTTAACTGCGCAAGCTTACGCCGAACCCGGCGAAGAAGTCCTGACGCTGACGCCGGTTTATCCTCCCTTTATTTCGGGGCCGAAAAATAGCGGAAGAATTTCTACGGCGGTGCCGCTGCGCCTCGTCGCCCATCGCTGGGAAATTGACTGGGAGGCGCTCGAACGAGCGGTCACGCCACGCACCAAGCTATTTTTTCTCTGCAACCCGCACAATCCCGTCGGGCGCGTCTGGCGCCGCGCAGAGCTCGAGCGCCTCGGCGAATTCTGTATCCGCCATAATCTGGTACTCTGCTCTGATGAAATCCACTGCGGTCTGATCTTGGACGATCTCCCTCACCTCCCCGCGGCTTCTTTAGGCGCTGCCCTGGCCCAATGTACCGTCACGTTGATGGCACCGAGTAAGACGTATAATGTTCCCGGCCTGTGCACCTCGATGGCCATTATTTCTGATGCCACCCTGCGCACCAAATTTATCCGCGCTTCAGCCGGTATTATGGCCGAAGTGAACGCCTTAGGCTTTACCGCGTGCGAGGCCGCTTATCGTGATAGCGAGCCTTGGCGCCAAGCTTTGCTCCAAACGCTTCGGAGCAATCGCGATCTCATCCTTGATTTTGTCGCCCGCGAGCTCCCCGGCATCACCATCGAGGCGCCCATTGAGGCAACTTATCTAGCGTGGCTTAATGTAGCTGCGCTGAAACTCGCTGATCCCATTGCGCATTTTGAACAACATGGCGTTGGGTTAAGTGAAGGTTCGTTTTTTGGTGAACCGCGCGGTAGCCATGTCCGCCTGAACTTTGGCTGCCCTCGCGCAACCCTCGAGGAAGCCCTGCAGCGCATGAAACGCGCGGTCGCCGCAATCGGCACGCCGTGACGTTAACTTAATTCCTGCCACGGCCCGATTTATTCAATCGGTCAGTAAGCTTAAAAATGCGCCGCCGGGCGCATTTTTTTATATAAATAGCAAAATGCCCCCGACGATGATCATGGGCACTCCGATGATTAAACCGAAGAAAGTGAGGCAAGCGATTGCCCCCAATATTACCAGCAACAGACCCATAGTTTTTCTGAGCGGCTTAAAAGTTAAAGCGGCCGCCGCCAATAACCCGAGCATGATTAGCGCTAAAATGATGGTTCCGCTCATGCCGGTAATTTTGCCCGAAGAATCTCGGCGGTCAATGGCCAGATGCAGCCCGCCGCCCCAGTCTATGCACTTCGATCGCACGCAACTTCGACCCATCCTTGCATCTGCCGCCACCCGCGATAACGACTGAAGCTGACTATGCGTATTGGGCCTTACGAATTCGGTTCAAATCTCTTTCTCTCGCCTCTTGCGGGCTACACCAATCTGCCCTTCCGGCTGGTCGTGCGTGAAATTGGTGGACTGGACTGGACCACGACGGATTTGGTTAACGCCCGGTCTCTGATCGAAAAAAGTCCGCGCGCCCTGCAAATGATCCGCACCGCTCCGGCTGAGCAACGGCTCGCGGTGCAACTCTTCGGCGCGGTGCCCGAAGAAATGCGCGACGCCGCCCTCATCGTAGAGTCGCTGGGCATTGCCTCCGTTGATATCAATATGGGTTGTCCGGTTAAAAAAGTAACCGGCATCGGCGGCGGCTCTGCCATGATGACGGAGCTAGCCAAGACCGCGCGGCTCGTGCGTGGGATGGTCGACGCCGTTAAAATTCCCATCACCGCTAAGATGCGCCTGGGCTGGGATGAAAATAATCTGACCGCTCCAGATCTAGCCCGCGTCCTCGAAGATACCGGCGTAGCGGCTATTTTTGTGCATGGCAGAACCCGCGCGCAGGGTTTTAGCGGAACCGTCAATCTAGCGGGCATTCGCGCCGTGGTGGCCGCCGTGAAAAATATCCCCGTCATTGGTAATGGCGATGTCACCACGCCGGCCGCGGCTCGCCATATGTTCAATGAAACCGGTTGCGCCGGCGTGAGCATTGGCCGCGGGGCATTTTATAATCCCTGGATTTTTACGCACACCCAGCACTACCTCAAAACCGGCGAGCTCCGGCCCGAAGCTGGCTACCGGGAACGCGTGCACGTCATGCGCCGTCACCTCGATTTAATGATCGAGGTCTTTGGCGAAGATCATGGCTGCCGCCTCTTTCGCAAACCCGCGAGCTGGTACGCGAAACGCTTTGGTCCCGCTAAAGAATTTAAAAAGGGCATTACCCAATTTGGCACCCGTGCAGAATTTGAAGCCCTGCTCGTGAATTATGAAACATGGCGCGCGCCTTTTCTTGACGCGACGGGTGAACTGCTCCCGCGTTTTCAGCCAGAACCCATGGTAGCGTCCTTTATGCTCAGCCCAGAAGAACTCGCGCTCCGCCGCCGCGAATCCATCCCCGTGCCGAAGGGACCCGTTGATGTTTGGTGAGCGCGGCCTCATGGCTTCACCTTAGTTTTAAATCTCATGTCTAACGTTATTCACCTCTGGGCAATTTTCCTTGGCACCTTCATGGGGCTTCTCCCGATCATTAATCCCCTCGCGGCCGCCCCGACTTTTCTGGCCATTACGGAGGGTGACAGCGATGCCCGCCGCCGCGAGCAGGCCCGCAAAGGCTGCTTCTATATGATCTGTATTTTGGTAAGCGCGCTCACTGGCGGCACCTTTATCATGAATTTTTTTGGCATCTCGATTCCTGGCCTCCGCATTGCCGGGGGAATTTTAATGGCGGGTATCGGCATGGGCATGCTGACGAATCAGCAAAAACTCGGCAAACCCGATGAGGAGGAGCGCGAGGCCGCCCGCAAAAAAACTGATATTTCTTTTTCCCCCCTCGCGATGCCGATGCTCAGCGGTCCTGGCTCGATCGCGGTCACCCTCGGCTTCACCTCACTGGCCACTCATTGGACTGACTACCTAGCGATCATCGCCGGTATTATTTCGATCGCCGCCCTCACCTACGCAATGCTGCGTGTATCTGGTAAGATTGTGGCGATCATTGGTCCGGTGGGGGTTAACGCGATGACCAAGATCATGGGGTTTCTCATTATGTGCATCGGGGTGCAATTCGTGGTCAATGGAGTGCTGGGCATTGCGACCGATCCCGAACTCTTGCGGAGCATTAAGGAAGTGCTCGCCGCGCATTAAGCGCTCAACGCGCAGGCGCTTTACGCGACTAACGATGGCGATGCTTAACCGTGGCGCCGGTCTTGTCTTTGAAAATGAGCAGGCGAGTCGCTGGCTCGTAACCGACGAAACGGATACCGAGCGGCTCATTGACTAGCTCGCCCGCGGCATAGGCGGTCCCGTCAATCAAGATTCGGGGACGATCGGTGGCGCTGACGCCATTAATCGTTAGGCCTTCCACCCAGGCTTTAAAAATTGTTGACGGGACCGGTCGCCCGACGGACGCGGCCGAGGGAGGCGTAACGGCCGGCACGGGGGTGATGAGCGTGACAGCCGAGACCACGACCGCGGCCGGCGGCGCCGCGGCCAAGACGATCGATGGGCTCAGCGGAGTTACGCGTTTGGCTACCGGCGGCGGCGAGAGCGGCTGACTATTTCTGGGCAAGATAAAGTAAATTCCGTAGCTCAGCGCGCCTAACCAAATAACCCCGGCAAAAATGAAAATAGATTTTTTGATTGATCTCGGCGCCACCTGATCGGGAGTGAGTGCGTTCATCCGCGGCGAAGAACTTTCTGCAGCCGCCAACGGGAGGGCCCGACTTCCCGTGGGCGCCGACTCAACCGCCGGCGATTCACGGACAGAATCTCCCGGAAGCTTGGGGACAAAGGCGGCACTCATGACTCTTGCGTAGCAGTTCCCCTGCGCAGCGGAATCAAAAAGTTGTAGCGATCATGACCATCAGGCTTGAGCCCCAGGGCTAGCCTGACAGCTTAGTTTCTTCATGAAGCGCCCCGCTTTCCCTCTTAGCGGCCAGTCCTCGGCCGCGACGACTCCAGAGTTGGTCCGCGCGCTGGGCCGGTGGTCTTTAACCGCCCTCGTGGTTAATGCAGTGATTGGCAGCGGGGTCTTTGGGCTACCGGATGATCTGGTTCGATTTGTAGGAGCGGCGGCTCCTTGGGCCTATGTGCTCGCGGCCGCTGGTATCGCCATCTTTATGGCCGTCTTTGCCGAACTTGGTTCGCAATTCAAGCAGGCGGGGGGACCGTATCTTTTTGCCCGGGAGGCTTGCGGTCAATTTTGGGGAATTCAAATGGGCTGGTTCATTTGGCTAGTTCGCCTGACAGCTGCCGCGGCCAACACCAATTTGTTTGTCGTTTATCTCGGCGAGTTTTGGCCCGGTGCCACTGCGCCCATCCCGCGCATCGTCATCATGACGAGCTTACTGGGCGCCCTAACGCTCACAAATATTCGCGGGATAGACCGAGGCGCTCGGCTCGCCAACTGCCTGACCGCCGCTAAACTTCTTCCCCTGGCCCTGCTGATCGTGATGGGGTTTCTGTGGTCGGGCCCGAGCTGGTCGCAGCCGAGCGTAACCGCCACGACAACCGGCTGGCTCAACGCCGTACTCGTACTGCTGTTTGCCTTCGGCGGCTTTGAAGCCGCCCTGATGCCGCTCGCCGAAGGAAAAAATCCACGACGCGATATTCCTTTCGCGCTCTTTACCGGGCTGCTCGTTATCGCCGCCTGCTATTTTCTCACGCAGATTGTGGCCATGCGCACGGTGCCCAATCTCGCCGGAAGTGAACGCCCCTTGGCGGATGCGGCCCGCACCTTACTCGGTCCAATCGGGGCCGCGTTCATC
>Ga0114970_10002150_pt1 | contig 14794 bp, 11 predicted proteins | sample M_140205_XF_Meta_FD_87030 | JGI IMG/M metagenome (GOLD analysis project Ga0114970, IMG submission 87030) | Freshwater microbial communities from Lake Montjoie, Canada to study carbon cycling - M_140205_XF_MetaG | ecosystem: Environmental > Aquatic > Freshwater > Lake | place: Lake Montjoie... | reverse complement strand
GTTGTCGAAACGATTGTTTGAACATCGGATGCACTCTCCAAGGAAAAATGAACTGATCCCGCATATGGTGCGCCAGCCGCCAAAAGCAAGTGACACCGCGCGAGCTTCGCATGAAAAGCCGGCTTGGCGGGCTGCGCTAGGCACTGACCCAGTCCGTCGCAAGGGCATTATGGCCGCCACCGTTGCCCAATATGCCCGGAAAATGGAGGCCGTCGCCCTGGCCTGCGGCCCGCATTGCAGGCTCACGCCCTGTCAGGATCCTTATGACCCAGTCCGTCGCCATCACCCGCTTCAACGGCCACGAGGCGCTCGCCCTGCGCACCTCCGACGGTTCAAGTGCCACCGTCCTGCTGCATGGCGCCCACGCCCTGTCCTGGGTACCCGCCGGGCAAGGGGAGCAGTTCTACCTTTCGCCCTCCTCGTCGTACGCTGCGGGCGCACCCATACGCGGCGGCGTTCCGGTCATCTTCCCGCAGTTCTCCGGGCAGGGACCGCTGCAGCGGCACGGCTTTGCACGCAACATGGTGTGGGAACTGGTGCAGACCGAAGCCGGGGCCGATGGGGCACAGGCTGTGCTGCGCCTGCGCGACGACGCCCATAGCCACGCGATGTGGCCGCACCGCTTCGAGCTTGAAATGCGGGTGCGCATCAGCGCGCGATCGCTGGAGCTCGGGCTGTCGTGTCTGAACCCGGGGCAGGCGGCGTTCTCTTTTGCCTGTGCGCTGCACACCTATCTGCGCCTGGACAACCTCGCCGATGCGGCCGTGCACGGACTAGGCGGACTGCGCTACCACGATGCGGTCGCCGGTGCCGACAAGACGCAACAGGAATCCGTGCTGTCGCCCGCAGGCGATTTGGACCGCATCTATTACGGCGTGCACCAACCGCTGCGGCTTAGCGAACAGCGCGGCGCGCATCTTCGCCAGATACAGATCGATCAGCAGGGCTTTGCCGACGCCGTGGTCTGGAACCCGGGCGCGGCAAAATGCTCCGCGCTAACCGACATGCCGCCTGAGGGCTACCGGCGCATGCTGTGCATCGAGGCCGCCTGCATCGAAAAGCCGGTGCTGCTGTCGCCCGGCGGGCGCTGGTCAGGCGCGCAGACCCTCACGCTGCTGTGAAGACCGTGCGCCCCAAGCCCATCGGGCTCCACCGACTGCGCCGCAGCCATCGGGACCCGCCAGTCCATCAATCCATGTCCACCTTGACGAGATTGTCGTCCGAGTTGCGGTCGATGCGCATGTTGTAGGGATCCACGCCGACGAACTTCGGCGCCCGGTCGAGTACCAGCGTAATGCGCTGCTTGCCCGACCGAAGGGCACGGCGCTCCATCAGCAGCACCGACGCGCGGCTGTAGCCTTTTTTGCCCGGCTCATCGGTGAATACGCCTATGTCAAAGCCCTCGTCGAGCGCGCTCTCGGTCTCCTTGCCCTTTCCGTCGGCATAGAGTTTCTTCGCCTCGACGGTGAAGCGCAGGTCGAATCGGCCGTCGGGCCGCTTGCTCGCCTTAGCGTCGGTGGCCTTGAGGTCGTACAGCGTGATGCGCTCGAAGAGGTCGGCGATCAATGGCGCATGCTGCGGTCCGGCCTCTTCCCGCAACAAGCTCAGGAAATCCTCGCTGGAGGGGTAGGGCGCAGCCTTGAAGGCGTAGCGCTCGATCAGCCTTTGCAACGCACGGTTCACGCGCGCCTCGCCAACCACCTCCTTGAGCCAGTACATCGCCAGCGCGCCCTTCTGGTAATGGATGTAGGGCTGGTTCTCGACCCGGTTCAGGGCAAGCTCCTCCACCGCCTCGGAGCCGCGCCTGCGCAGGTAGCTGTCGAGTTCGCTTTTCAAAAACCTGCGGATCTGCTCGCGGCCGTATAGCTTTTCCATCACCAGCAAGGCTGCGTACTGCGCGAAGGTCTCCGACAGCAGCCTCATACCCTGCTTGTCGGCGCCAATCACCTGGTGCGCCCACCACTGGTGCGCGATTTCGTGCGCAGTGATGTAGGTGACCATATCGATCTTTTCATCGCGGTCCTCGTCGCGAAAATTCTGGATGAATCCCAGCGACTCCGAATAGGGAATGGTGTTGGCAAAGGACTGCGCAAAACCCGCGTAGGCCGGAAACTCCAGCACCCTCGCTTGGCGAAACTGGTAGGACGAAAACTCCGCGCTGAACAGCGCGAGCGAGGCCTTCATCGCGTCAAGCATGCGCTGCACATTGGCGCCATGTTGCGGGTGGAAATAGACACTGAGCTCGACCGCCCGGCCGTCCTTGCCCAGCCAGCGGTCCCTGCGGATATCGTAGCGCGCGGACTGCAGGGAAAAGAAATTGTGGATCGGCGCCTCGGTGCGGGTAATCAGCGTGCGCCGGCCATCGGCGGTGGTGTCGCTCACGGTATAGCCGGGCGCCAGCGGCGTCTGGTCGGCGTCGGTGGTGAGCGAAATGTCGGCCGTCACCCAGTCGCTGTCGCGGCGCAGGTAGTGGTGCGCACTGGCGCCTTCGTCCTCGAGTTTGGCGGGACGCATTTCGCCGGGCAGGCCGTACTTGCGACGCTTGGCGCGGTCCTGCAACACCGCATGACGGTCCACGCCCAGCAGCGGCGCTAATTCAAAATTGTTCAGGAAGCTCCCGTTGCCGACGATCCGCGTCAGTGGCCGTCCGTTAACGAAGCCGCGCTGCTCCAGCCGGGTCGCAAAATGCAGCGTACGCCGCTCGCCGGGTTGCATCGCAGTGCGCAGCCTGAACGTGCGGTGACCAAAGCGGTCGTACCGCTCCTCCAATTGCGCGCCTTCCAGTTCCAGTCTGAGCAGCTTCAGGTTGCGGTCCACTTCGACGGCGACCCGATCCAAGGCCTGGCCGCTGCGGTTTTCCAGCGCGTAGCTGCCTTGCGCGTCGGCACGAATCAGACGCGGGAAGAGCTCCACCTTCAGATCGACGTGCGTCACCGTCGGCTGCGGCAGATTCTCAAACGGCAACAATGTTCTCTCGTAATCTGCCTGCAGCTGTTCGCGCTCGGTCTGGGTCTCGTAGGGGTTCAGCACATTGGTGTTGTAGAAGATCCAGCTTCCGGTTCCGATCCAGGCCAGCATCGCGAGGCCGAGCAGCAGCCCGGGTGCCCCACGCAGACGCGCCCCCACCCGCGCCAAGCGCGGACGCAGTCGCGTTTCGGCACCACGGCGCCACAGCAGGTGTGTGCATACCAGCAGCATCAGACCGAAGGCCAGCCAGTAGGCCTGATGCCAAGCGCGGCCGATCCAGAAATGGCCCATCGCGTTCATGTCAGACAGCGGCACCGCAGCGCTTTCCGCATAGCTGTAGAGCTTGTGCTCGAATCCCAGCATGTCCAGCGTGGTGCTGGCCGCGATATACACCAGCATGACGGCCCAGCCAGCCGCCTTGTAAGGCACCAGCGCCTGGACAAAGACCGACAACACGGCCAGCAGCAGCGCCGAGATTAAACCGGGAAGCACGAACCACAGCAGCATCGACTCCGGCTCGAGCTGGGTGTGACCATGGTAGAGCTGGAACAGCATGCCGAAGACGGCGGCGGCGACGAGGGTGGCCAGCAGCACCAGCGTGATCGCCAGCACCTTCGGCAACAGGAAGGCCCAGTTCGGTGCCGCGCTCGCGTCGACTATCTCGTGCATGCGCCGCTCGCGATCGCGCCACACCAACTCGCCAGCATAGAAAATCGCGATGATCGCGGGGATAAGGCTGAAACTGCTGCTCAGCGCGTCGACCACGGCACGGGTCACCGGCAGGTAACGCTCGCCGCGCACGTCAACCACCGAGAACAGCGCACCAAAGCTGTTGAAGATGCCCAGCCCCAGCAGAACCAAGAAGGCCGGGCTCCTGAAGACGAACGCCATGTCGAAGCGCGTCAGCGCGCGCAACTGCAGCCAGCGCGCCGCTCGGTGATGGCTGGCCGCGGCGAGCGCCCGGACGGTCGGCGGCACGTCGGCCGCATGCTTCGCCGGCGCAGGGGCGGGCGTACGCACGCGGGCTTCGAATCGGAACAGCCGGTAGGCCAGCGCCAGCAGCGCTGCACCCAGCGCGAGCCAGATCAGGCGGTTGTACAGCAGCAGCCCTTCGATCGGCGGCAGCAGCGTGTTGCGATCGGCCGCGGTCCAGTATCGGGTACTGCGGTTCAGCGCGCCGATACCGAAGGGGTCGAGCAACGCCGCGGCTTCTGCGTAGGCGGGGTCGCGCAGGAGGATGCGCGCGACCACGAATAGCACCAGAAACGCGATCACGCCCACATAGGTCCACACCATGGAGCGCGTGACCGTCGCAAGGGCGAAGAACCCGGCACCCGTCACCAACAGCGTCGGCAGCCCGAACACCAGCATCGCGTAAAAATAATGGCCGATCACCAGCGGCCCGAGCTTTTCGGCATCAAGCCAAGGCATGAAGGAGCCGATCAATATCGCGAGCGGTACGGCGCACAGGACCAGTGCAGCGACGCCAAAAGCGCCAACGAAACGCCCGCACAGGTAGTCGAACTTGCCAACGCGCGTCGACCGCAGGATCGGCGCGAAGCCGGTTTCATCGTCGCGCAACACCACATTGGCGACAAAAGCGGTGACGATGAAGATCGCAAAGACGCTCAGAATGCCGAGCATCTGCAGGATCGCGTAGGGCGAATTGAGGTTCACATTGCCCCTGCTGCCGATCTGGAGCTGATCCGACGTCGTGGCGCCGAATGCGAACAAAAAGAACAGGGCAAAGCTGACCGCAAACAGCGGCGAGCGGATTTGGTAGCGCAGCTCGAAGGCGGCGATATGCCTCAACATGGCGCCGATCCCTCAGCGCGCGGCGCCGGAAGTCGTTGGGCGCGCGCGTGACAGCGTCGAAAAGTAGAGGTCTTCCAGACCCCCCTCGACCGCCTCGAATCCGGCTTCGGGCGCCTCATCGGCCAGCACATGGATGACGGTCTGGCCGGCGCGCAGTCGGTTTGATATCACGTTCATCTCGGCCTGGTACCGTGCCAGACTGGAGGCTTCCACGGCGCGGCGCCAGACCCGCCCCTGCAGTTCGCGCACCAGGTCTTGTGGCACGCCAGTCTGCACAATACGTCCGGCACTGATGATGGCCATGCGCGGACAGAGGTCGGCAACGTCGTCGACTATGTGGGTAGACAGGATCACCACCACGCTCTCGCCGATCTTGGCCAGCAGGTTGTTGAAGCGGTTGCGCTCCTCCGGGTCGAGTCCCGCCGTGGGCTCATCCATGATCACCAGCGATGGATTGCCGATGAGCGCTTGTGCGACACCGAAGCGCTGGCGCATGCCACCCGAAAAGCCGGCCACCGCCTTTTTGCGCACCTCCCACAGATTGACCTGCACCAGCAGGCTGTCCACCGTGTCGCGGCGCTCGCCCCGGTCCGCGATGCCCTTAAGGACCGCCAGATGGTCCAGCAGGTCGTAGGCCGACACGCGCGGGTAGACACCGAAGTCCTGTGGCAGGTAGCCCAGCGTCGCGCGCAGCTTTTCGGGTTCGCGCAGCACGTCGATATCGCCGAATCGAATGCTGCCCGCGTCAGGCGTCTGCAGGGTCGCGATGCAGCGCATCAGCGTCGACTTGCCGGCCCCGTTGGGGCCGAGCAAGCCAAACATGCCCTTGGGTATGTCCAGACTGGCGTCGTCCAGCGCCTTGGTTCCGTTGCCGTAGACATGGCTTAGGTGGGACAGACGCAGCATCGGGAACTCTTCCTTCTACAGGGGGCGACAGCGGTCGGCGAGCGGCATTCTAGCTATCTACACCACCAGCGGGTCGTCCTGCATCGCCTCGATCTGTTCCTCGAGCATCTGGACTTGGCCCTGCCAGTAGTCGCTGGAGCCGAACCAGGGGAAATTGATCGGGAAAATCGGGTCGTCCCAGCGCCGCGCCAGCCAGGCGCTGTAGTGGATCAGGCGCAGCGTGCGCAGCGGCTCAATCAGCGCGAGTTCGCGCCGGTCGAAGTCGCGGAACTGTTCGTAGCCGTCGACCAGCGCGCCGAGTTGGCGCTGGCGCTGCTGGCGATCGCCGCTGAGCAGCATCCACATATCCTGCACCGCGGGGCCCGTGCGCGCGTCGTCGAGGTCGACAAAATGTGGTCCGGGTCCTACGCTGGCGGGCAAGTCGACCGGCGTCCACAGGATATTGCCGGGGTGGCAGTCGCCGTGCAGCCGCAGCGTGCGGATGGAATCGACCCCACCCTGCTCGAGCGCTCCGGTCGCGCATGCCAGGCAGGGATGGCGCGCGACCAGTTCGAGCGCCCGCTGCGCGACCGTTGCCCAGGCAGACTGGACATCGAGCGGAACGCGCTCGTTTGCAAGCAGCCAGTCACGCGATTCGGTGCCGAAACTGTGCAGGTCCAGTGCCGGACGGCTCGCGAAAGGCCGGGCCGCGCCGACGCTGTGGATGCGCGCAAGGAAGCGGCCTATCCACTCCAGCACCTCGGCGTCGTCGAGTTCGGGCGCCCGCCCCCCGCGGCGCGGGCTCACGCTAAACGCAAAGCCACCAAAGTGGTGCAGCGTGGCGCCAGCGAGCAGCAGCGGCCCGATGACCGGCACCTCGGCCGCCATCAGTTCGTGTGAGAAGGCGTGCTCCTCTAGGATCTGTGCCTCGCTCCAACGCCCGGGCCGGTAAAACTTGGCGACCACCGCGCTGCCATCCTCGAGTTGCACCTGGTAGACCCGGTTTTCGTAGGAGGACAGCGCCGTCAGCCGGCCGTCGCCGCGCAGTCCGGCCGCGTCGAGCGCGTCGAGCACCCGATCGGGCGTAAGGGATGCAAAGGGATGGAGGCCCGACGGTGTCGGTGGGGACGTAGGCATTGCGCCATTGTCGGGCGAAGCCCAAACCGGGGCGTACGCCTGTGATGCGGGTCAAGTGAAAACGCGATGCCCGCGCTGTACAGTGTGCGCATGACCCGATGGAACCGGAGACGCTCACGGTTTTTGACCCGGCGAGGACTTCTTTACACGCTGGCGCTGTGCATGGTGATTCAGCTGCTCGGCGGCGTCGGTTTCTGGATTCTGGAACCGCGCACCGAGACGCTGGCCGACGGGCTGTGGCTGGCTTTCACAACCGCCGCGACGGTCGGCTACGGCGACATGGTTCCCAGCACCCACGCCTCCCGGGCCTTCGCGGTCGTCGTCGTTCTGCTCGGCCTGACCGTGCTCTCCTTGGTGACGGCCTCGCTGGCAGCGATGTTCGTCGAAACCGAGGAGCGCCAGATCGAGCGCGATCTGATGCAGGAGCTCGCAGCGCTGCGAGCCGAACTGCGCGAGATGCACAGCGAACTGCGCCAGGCCACGGCAAAGCGCGAAGCCAGCCGCTGACGGCCCCGCCGCCTGCTGAAGCTTCAGCGCCCGACAAAGCGCGCTTCGCGCCGCTCGACGAACGACTGCAGGCCCTCGGCCGCGTCTTCGCTCGCCAGCAGCCGCTGCTGAACGACCTGGAAGTCCTGCGCGGCGGCCAGCGGCCCCTGCTCCACCGACTTGATGACGTTATGACGGGTCGCTGCCACCGCCAGCGGCGCCTGCTCGGCGATGGCCTGCGCGATCTGCAGCGCCTGCTCGAACTCCTGCCCAGCGGGAACCACCTTTTGCACGAAATGCAGGCGCAGCGCCTCGGCGGCGCCGAATTCGTCCCCCGTGAGCAAATGCAGCAACGCGTTGCCGGTTCCCGCCCGCTGCGCCATGCGCAGCGTTGCACCGCAATTGGCCATGATGGCGCGCTTAACCTCCAACTGCGAAAAGCGGCAGTCGTCCGCGGCCACGACGATGTCCGCCGCCAACATCAGCTCCATCCCCAGCGTGTAGGTGATTCCCTTGACCGCCGCCACCATCGGCTTGCTGCGGCGGCGGTAGCCGGGCATGCCCAGATCCACCGGGTCGACCAGTCCCACCGGGAAGAGGGTCTCGCCGCGGCGCATCATCGGCGCGACCGCCGCCAGATCCAGGCCTGCGGTGAAATGCGCGCCCTTGGCGTACAAAACGCCTACCCGCAGTCCAGCCCCGTCGTCGAGCCGGGTATAGGCTTCGGCCAGCTGGCGCAGCATGCGCGGCGTGAAGCCGTTGCGCTTGGCCGGACGGTTGATGGCCATCAAAAGCAGCGCGCCGCGGACAATGCAATCTATGCCGCCTTCGGCGTCGGCTTCAGAATCGGTACTTGGTGGCATTGGAACGGTCCTTTTCAGTCGCAGGCATTGGCCCTCTATCGTAGGGGCGACCAGCCGATGCCCAGGAGCTATTGCAACATGTTTGACTACATCATCATCGGCGCGGGCTCGGCCGGCTGTGTTCTGGCCGCCAGGCTGAGTCAGGACCCCAGGGTCCGGGTCGCGCTATTAGAAGCCGGCCCGACCGACGACAGCGTGCTAATCCAATGCCCGGCGGGGCTCGCGCTACTGGCAAAAACCGGTCGTTCCAACTGGGGCTTCGAGACCGTGGCGCAGCCAGGACTGGGCGGGCGGCGCGGCTACCAGCCGCGCGGCAAAGTACTCGGCGGCTCGAGTTCGGTCAATGCGATGGTCTATGTACGCGGCCACCGCGCCGACTACGACCACTGGGCCGCTCTGGGCAACGCGGGATGGGCTTTTGACGACGTTCTTCCCTACTTCAAGCGCTCCGAAAACAACGAGCGCGGGGCCGACGCGCTGCACGGCGAGGGTGGCCCGCTCAATGTGCGCGACCCGGGCAGCCCGAGCCGCTTGGCGCCCCTGTTCGTGCAGGCCGGGGTGCAGGCGGGGCAGCGCAAGAACTACGACTTCAACGGCCCCGAACAAGAGGGCGTGGGACTGTTCCAGGTGACGCAAAAGGACGGCGAGCGCTTCAGCGCAGCGAAGGCTTTTGTGCACCCCCATCTTCGCCGGCCCAACCTGCGGCTGATCACGGCGGCGCGCACCACACGCATCCTGCTCGAAAACGGTCGCGCCGTCGGCGTCGAGTACCGCCAGGGCGGCGCGCTCATCGAGCTGCAGGCGAGGCGCGAAGTGCTGCTGTGCGCCGGCGCGCTGCAGTCGCCGCAGATTCTGATGCTTTCGGGAATCGGCGCGCAGCAGCAGCTGCAAGACAACGGGATCGCAGTAGCACATCATCTACCGGGCGTCGGCGCGCATTTGCACGACCATCCGGACGTGGTGCAAACCGTCGAAGCGCCGCACCTGCGCGACCTGCCCGGCGTCTCGCTGACCGGGCTTTTACGCGCGGCGCAGGCCATGCGCGAATGGCGCCGAAGCCGCACTGGACCGATGACGACCAATTTCGCCGAGGCGGGCGGCTTCGTGCGAAGCGCTGCAGGCGAAGCGATACCCGACCTGCAGCTGCATTTCGTGATCGGAAAACTGGTCAACCACGGCCGTACCACCGCCCTTGGCCACGGCTACTCCTGCCATGTCTGCCTGCTGCGCCCGCTGAGTCGCGGCAGCGTGCGTCTGGCCGGCAAGGATCCGATGCAGGCGCCGCTGATAGACCCCAACTTTCTGGGCGAGCGCGACGACATGGAACGGATGGTGCGGGGCTTTCGCATCACGCGCGCCATCCTGTCGCAGCCGGCGCTCGCCGGTCTGGGCGGCCGCGAATCAGCGGCTTCAGCCGCCGCGCAGACCGACGCGCAGATCGAGCAGTTCATCCGCGCCCATGCCGACACGATCTACCATCCGGTGGGCAGCTGCCGCATGGGAAGCGGCGCCATGGACGTCGTCGACGCCGCCCTGCGCGTGCATGGCGTCCAGAGCCTGCGCGTCGTCGACGCGTCGATCATGCCGCGCATCGTCGGCGGCAACACCAACGCGCCGGTCATCATGATCGCCGAGAAGGCGGCAGACATGATCAACATGGCGGCCCAACACGCCGCGTCATGAACCAGCGGCGCATCGCCGGCTCAGCCACGAAAGCGCTTGCGGGTAAGCGCTAGCGCGATCCAAAAGCCGCCCACCGCATAGACCAGCAGCACCAGCGCATGGCGCAAGGGCTTGGCCGGCCACTGGTCCAGGAACAGCGGGCGCACAAGTTCGACCGCGCTGCTCAGCGGCAGCCAGTCAGCGACCATCCGCACCAGCGGCGGCAATTGCTCCAGGGGGAAAAAAATGCCGCTGAGGAACATCATCGGCGTCAGGAACAGCGTGAAGTAGTAGGTAAAGAAGTCGTAGCCCTTTGCCAGCGCGTTGACCACCAGCGCGAGGCTGGAAAAGGTGATCCCCACGCCCAGCAACACCGGCCAGGCGAGCAGCAGCTTCGGACTGTGGCTGATTCCCAGGGCCAGCATCACGCCCAGAATCGCGGTGACGGTAAAGATCGCCTTGAAGGCCGCCCACAGCATTTCGGCCAGCACGATGTCGTCGAGCCGCACCGGCGCGTTCATGATGCCATCCCAGGTCTTTTGCACATGCATGCGCGAGAAGGCTGAGTACAGCGCTTCGAAGGAGGCCGCATTCATCGCGCTCATGCAGATGCTGCCGCTGGCTAGGAACAAAATGTAGGGAACCTGCGTGCTGCCGGCCTCGCCCACAACAACGACCTGGCCCACCAGAGCCCCGAGCCCATAACCGAAAGCCACCAGCCACATCAGCGGCTCGGCGATATTGCCCACCAGACTGGGGATAGCCAGCTTGCGCCACACCAGCAGGTTGCGCAGGAAGACCGGCCAGAAACGCAACGACAGCTGCGGCGCGCGCCAGATGCCTAAGCCAGCCGTCATGCATCCTCCCTGATCTGGCGGCCAGTGAGCTTGAGAAACAGGTCCTCGAGGTTCGCGGGGCGGTGCAGCGTTCGCAGCTGCGGCCAGGCGGCCAGCGCGTCGAGCAACGCTTTCGCGCTTTGGGTGTAGAAGAAAACCGTCTCGCCGCTGAGTTCGACGCGCGCCGCTAGGGCGCGCAGCGGCGACTCCATCAGCGCGCCAGCGCCTACGCCGTAGACTTCGACCACGTCCGGCTCAAGGTGCCGGGCTATGAGTTCGCGCGGCCGCCCCTCGGCAATCTTGCGTCCGTGGTCGAGCACCAGCAGGCGCGAACACAGGCGCTCGGCTTCGTCCATGAAATGCGTCGTCAGCAGGATCGACTTGCCCTGCAGCAGCAGCTGCTGCAGCCGCTCCCACATGAGGTGACGGGCTTGCGGGTCGAGCCCGGTGGTCGGCTCGTCGAGCAGCAGCAGCCGCGGGTCGTTCACAAGCGCGCGCGCAAGGCTCAGGCGACGCTTCATGCCGCCCGACAGCTCAGCGGGCCTAGATGCCGACTTGCTGCTGAGCGAGGCGAACTCGAGCAGTTCGGGGATGCGTTGGCGTATCTGCCCGTCGCGCAGGCCGAAGTAGCGGCCGTAGACCAACAGGTTCTCGGCGCAGCTGAAGTCCGGGTCCAACGTATCGAGCTGGCTCACGACGCCCAGACGCGCCTTGATCGCCATCGCATCCTGCGGCATGCGCAGCGTGCTACCGGTGTCGTCCAGCGCGTAGCGAATATCGCCGGCGTCCGGCGCGCTGAGCCCCAGGCACATGCGGATGGTGGTCGTCTTGCCGGCGCCGTTGGGGCCAATCACGCCCAAACACTCACCCGGCGCGATCGAAAAAGACAGGTCGTCGACGACAGTGGTGTCGCCATAGCGCTTACACAAACCCCGCACGCGCAGCAGCGCGGCCCCGGTTCCGTCCCCAGCGTTCACTGAAAAGCCACTTCGTCGAAGCTGCGCAGCTTTCGGCTGTGCAGCTGCTCGGTCCCCAGGCCGCGCAACAGCTCGATGGCGCGAATACCGATGCGCAGGTGCTGATCGACGCGTTCGCGGTAAAACTGGTCGGCCATGCCGGGCAGTTTGATCTCGCCGTGTAGCGGCTTGTCGCTGACACACAGCAGCGTTCCGTACGGCACGCGGAACCGGAAGCCGTTGGCGGCGACGGTGGCGCACTCCATGTCGAGCGCCACCGCGCGGCTCTGGCTGAAGCGGCGCTGCGGACCGTTGTCGGGCAGCAGCTCCCAGTTGCGGTTGTCGGTGCTGGCTACGGTGCCGGTGCGCATGATGCGCTTGAGTTCCACCCCGTTCATCTGCGTCACATCGGCGACCGCCTGCTCGATCGCGACCTGGACCTCGGCCAGAGCCGGAATCGGAATCCACAGCGGCAGTTCCTCGTCCAACACATGGTCTTCGCGCACGTAGCCGTGCGCCAGCACATAGTCGCCAAGGTTCTGCGTGTTGCGTAGCCCGGCGCAGTGTCCGAGCATGATCCAGGCGTGCGGGCGCAAGACGGCGATGTGGTCGGTGATGTTCTTGGCATTGGCAGGACCCACGCCAATGTTGACCATGGTGATCCCGCTGCGGTCGCTGCGCATCAGGTGGTAGCCAGGCATCTGCGGCGGTCGCGGCGGCTCCGCGCCGAAGGCGTCTTGGGGCTGCACCGGCGTTCCGGCACGCCGGGTCACCAGATTGCCAGGCTCGACAAAAGCGCTGTACTCGCTGTCGGGGTCCTGCATTGCGGCGCGCCCGATGCGGACGAATTCGTCGATGTAGAACTGGTAGTTGGTGAACAGCACGAAGTTCTGGAAATGCGTCGGCGCGGTACCCGTATAGTGGCGCAGCCGATGCAGCGAATAGTCCACGCGCGGCGCAGTGAACAGCGCCAGCGGCCGGGCCTCACCGGGGCGCGCGACGTGGGTTCCGTTGGCGATTCCGTCGTCCATCGCCGCCAGGTCGGGCAGGTCGAAAACATCACGCATCAACTGGCGCCGCTCGGCGCTCAGGTTGCCCTCGATGTGGTCGTTTTCAGCAAAGGAAAAATGCACCGGTATGGGCTGCGCGCTAACGCCGACCTCGATCGCCACCCGGTGGTTCTGCAGCAGCAGAACGAACTGCTGCAGATAATATTCTCCGAACAACTCGGGCCGGGTAAGGGTGGTCTCAAAACGGCCCGGCCCGGCGACGAAACCGTAGCTCAGCCGCGCGCTATCGGCGCTGGCGCTGCGCGCGACCGTCTGAGTCTGCACCCGCACATAGGGGTAGAAGGCGCGCACATGGCCTGGCAGTGCCTCGCCCGCCAGGTAGCGCTGCATCGCGTGGCGCAAATGCGCCAGGCCGGCGTCATAAATCCTGCACACCTGCGCCAGCGCCAGCGCCGGGTCGGTATAACTCGCGCTCGCAATTGGGGGGGGGAAGTAGCTCATGCCCTATTGTCCACAATGCCGTCCGCCCCTGCCCGGCCAGCACGGTCGCCCATCCCCTGGGCTGGGCTGCAGCGCTTGTCGTACGATCGGCAGCTGGGCCGGCGTCGGCGGGTCCGAAAACAAAGGAAAAAACATGGACCTCGGCTTAAGTGGCAAGTGGGCACTGGTATGCGGCGCTAGCAAGGGGCTGGGCCTGGGCTGCGCGCAGGCGCTGGCACGCGAAGGCGTGCATGTATTGATCAATGCGCGCGGCGCCGAGGCGCTGCAAACCGCAGCGCAGGCCTTGCGCGCGTTGCCGAACGCGGCGACGGTGCTGGCCGTCGCCGCAGACATCACGACCGACGAGGGACGCGCGGCGGTTTTCGGCGCCGCCAGAGGCCCCGGAACCGACTTCGACATCGTCGTGACCAACGCGGGCGGACCGCCGCCGGGCGACTTTCGCGAATGGGAGCGTGAGGCCTGGATCAAAGCCCTGGACGCCAACATGCTCACGCCCATCGCCCTGATCAAGGCCACCGTGGACGGAATGGCGCAACGCGGCTTCGGGCGCATCGTCAACATCACCTCGGGCGCGGTCAAGGCGCCAATCGATGTGCTCGGCCTAAGCAACGGCGCGCGCAGCGGGTTGACCGGCTTTGTCGCCGGCGTCGCGCGCAGCCAACTCGCCGCGTCCAACGTGACGATCAACAACCTGCTTCCCGGCGCATTCGACACCGACCGCCTGAGGGTGACCATGGCCGGCGCGGCCAAGAAGACCGGCCAGCCGGTCGAGGCACTGCTTGAGGCGCGCAGCAAGACCATCCCGGCCCGGCGCTTCGGCACGCCGCAGGAATTCGGCGCCATCTGCGCCTTTCTCGTCAGCCAGCACGCCAGCTACATCACCGGGCAAAACATACTGGCCGACGGCGGAGCTTATCCGGGGACCTATTGAGGCAGCGCAGCCAAAGCAGGCCCGGCCCAGACCGCGCCAAGGAGAGCAACGGACGTCCCCTGGCGGATTGCGATGACCCCGCCGGCAAGCACCCAGCGCCGCCCCAGGCACTGACCGCAATCCCATTGCGGCAAAGCCTTGCCGCAATGGGCTACCCCTGTCGGAAAGTCGCCGCCTAGCGACGAAAATGTCCCGGCACGACTCTTGCATGTCCGGATCCTCTAGCAGGACTCCACCAAAGCATGCGTTTACCGTCCCGATCACGGCTGGCCAGCCAATTGCACGCCCAGCGCTCCGCGCACGCGAGGCGGATGGGCTGCCGCTGGTCACCAGCTGTCCACGCGCTTAAACCGCGGAATTTTGACTGTCGGGACGCTCGGACGCTGACAGGGTGTCCGCCTGCCACGCCGCCCAGGCAGCAATTCCCCGTTTGCACTCCGCACCGGCGGAGCAGGCCAATACGGCCCGGTCGCATACTCTGAGGCAGCGCCTGTGACGATCTCCGCCACCACGCAGATTCAAGGCCTGACAACTAGCCAAGTCGCTGCCATCACGACCGCCGAGGCGTCCAAACTCACCAGCGCGCAGATCGTCGCGCTCACCAGCGCACAGATACCCGCGCTCAGCGCAGGCGCGCTTGCAGCGCTGAGCACCGCGCAGATCGTGGCCATCGAGTCTGGCGACATCGCCGCGCTCAAGACAGCGCAGATCGCAGCCATGGGCACCGCGCAAATCGCCGCGCTGC
>Ga0114970_10002149_pt1 | contig 14798 bp, 14 predicted proteins | sample M_140205_XF_Meta_FD_87030 | JGI IMG/M metagenome (GOLD analysis project Ga0114970, IMG submission 87030) | Freshwater microbial communities from Lake Montjoie, Canada to study carbon cycling - M_140205_XF_MetaG | ecosystem: Environmental > Aquatic > Freshwater > Lake | place: Lake Montjoie... | reverse complement strand
GTCGCCTTCTTGCCGCCATAAAGCGAAGCAAAAATCTGCGCACGATCTCCCACCGTCACGTTCAGGGTTCTGGCCGCCTTGTCGCGAATGATCCCGACCTTCAGCGAAGTTCCCACCGGCGTTTCCGCCACAATATCAATCAGGTCCTGACCCTTCCGGATCTGCTTCCCGCTGATATCCGTGATGATGTCCTCAACCTTAATACCAGCCTTCTCCGCCGGTCCGCCCGCTTCCAGTTGACGAACGAACACCCCGTGATCCGCACCGTATACCTTCAGCAGATCCGTGTTATTCGGGTTCGCATCGAAGTGGATTCCGATCGAGCCGCGCGTCACATGGCCCTGCTTGATGATGTCGTTGTAGACCTTAACCGCCGTGTTAATCGGCAACGCAAACCCGATACCCTGGTTGCCGCCGCTGCGGCTGGCGATCATGGTATTGATCCCCACTACATCGCCATTGATGTTCAACAGCGGACCGCCGCTGTTCCCGGGGTTAATCGCCGCATCCGTCTGGATGAAATGCTGGAACGAAGTCGCGTCGCCCGGAATATCCCGTGCCAGAGCGCTCACAATACCCGCAGTAACGGTCGCTTGGAAACCAAACGGCGAACCAATCGCCACCGCCCAGTCACCCACCTGAATCGCATCCGAGTTGCCAATCTTCGCATACGGCAGACCCTTGCGGTCCACGTGGATCACCGCAAGGTCCGTGTCCTTATCGGTGCCAATCACGGTAGCAATATAGTCCGTCGGATCATTCATGAAGCGAACCTTCAGCTTCGTCGACTTCTCCACCACATGGTTATTCGTAATGATGTAGCCATTCGGATCCACCACTACGCCTGAACCGACGCCCGAACTCGGAACGTCCTGTTCCGGCATCTGGAACCCACCGCCACCGCCACCATTGCCGAAGAAGCGCTGCAGGAACTGCGGCATATTCTGCTCGTCTTCATCGTCCGGCTGAACCTGCTGCCGGCGTCCGCCGCGCGGAATCGCTTTCTCGGCCCGCGCCGCAGCCTTCGGAATGTACTCGGTCGAGATGTTCACAACCGCCGGTTCCAGCTTCCGCGCAATCTTCGTAAATTCGTTTTGCATCTGCACCGGACTCGGAATCGTCAGCGGTGTCGCACCTGGCGCGGCCGCCTGGCCTGCCGCCCGCGTCCCCGTCTGGATCACAGTCCCAATCAGGACCCCGATCGTCAGCGTAAGAAGGATCAGAGAAAAGGACAGGAGCTTCTGTCCACGCATCTTTTCGAAGAAACTCATTTTGTTTTGTCTAACTCCTTGAATCAGGCTCCGGCTGCTTCTGATGATACAACGCAGGCGGACCCTCTAATTTACATTGATGTTGCTGCTTCGCCGCCGGTTTCGGAACTCACCGGGCGCTTCAATTCCACCAGTACTATGCCGCCAAGAATCAGCCCGGCTCCAAGCTGGCCCCGAACCGGCATGGTCTCTCCCGTTAACCACCAGGACATTAGCCACGCCACCACCGGTTCCAGAGCGCAAATCAGCGCCGTCCTTGTAGCTGTCGTATACTGCTGGGCCCAGGTCATGGTTGTAAAGGCAAACGCTGTGGCGAAAAGTCCCGTCACCGCCACCGCTGCTACTACCGCCATGTTCGGGTGAAAAACTGCCCTCTCCGCTACCGGAAACACCATCAGGCCCAACCCCGCCGCCACCACAACCTGCAATACGGAAACCGATTCGAATCCGATTATCGGCGTGTAGTGACTCACCACTACCAGATGCAAAGCAAACGTCACCGCACACAAAAGACTCAAAACGTCGCCCAGGTTGATCCCCAATCCAGCCGCCGGTAACGTCATCAACCCCATCCCGAACGACGCGATCAGAATCCCCACCACTTCCATCAGGCGCGGCTTAACCCTGTAGACGAGCGAACTCGCCAAAGGTACCATCGGGATCGATAGCCCCGTAATGAACGCCGATTTCGAGGGCGTCGTTAACTTCAGGCCCGCCGTCTGGAACGCATATGCGGAAAAAAGCAGCACCCCCGTCAGCGCTCCTGGCCCCAGTGTCTTCCACCCCGCAGACCTCGTCCTGACCGCTTTTTGATAGATGAACCACAGCACAATTGCAGCCAAAGAAAACCGCAACGCCAGAAACAGGATCGTCGAAATGTCCGCCAGCGCTTCCTTAATAAGCACGAATGTCGAACCCCAGACAATCGTCACCGCGACCATTGCCAGCTCTGCCCTTCGCTGTTTCATACCTCTTCTGACTCCCGCAACATCATCGCCGCCGTCAGCAGAATCCTCTTCAGGCCCAAATCCCGGCCATCCGGGTTGTACCATTCCGACGTCGTATGCGCCCCGCCGCCTTGCCCGCCTGCGCCAATCGAAAGCGCCTCCATCCCCATCGAAAGCGGAATATTCGCATCCGTGGACGAGCAGTCCAGCCTGGCCCGAATCCCCAAATGTGCATCCGCAGCCCGAACCGCAGCCAGCAGGGTGGCCGACTCCGGCAGCCGGGCCGCCGGGCGGTTCCCAATCTCCCGAATCTTCGCTGTTACCCGAGACCCGCCCAGCGCCCGCACATTCTCCACATCCTCCGCCTTCAGCACCGCAATGCGGAGGGCCGTAATCTGCTCCTCCATCAGCTCGTTACTCTCTGACCGGATGTCCACCTTCGCCCGCGCCCCGGCCGGAATGGCGTTTATCCCCGTCCCGCCCTCCAGGATCCCCACATTAATGGATACCTTCGGCACCGCGCGAGGGTCCGGTGCTCGGGTGTCTACGAATGCCGCCATCGCCCGAGCCAGCGCGTGCACCGGATTCCCGGCACCATAATCACTCCAGCTATGGCCGCCCGCGCCCGAAAACGTCACCTCAAACCGCCGGCTTCCCAGCGCCTGCGTCGTGATCCGGTCCAGAGCGGCTCCGTCCAGCACCAGCATCGCCCGCATTCGGGCCATCAGCGCCGGCTGCGAACAGAGATGCCGCATCCCCCGCAGGTTGCCTTCACCCTCTTCCCCAACATTTGCCACCAGCAACAGCCTGCCCCAGAAGCCTTCCGGGCGCGGAACCGACCGCAGGGCCTTCGCAATCCCCAGCAACGCTGCCAACCCGGCACCATTATCGGAGATTCCCGGCCCCCGGAAGTCTCCGTCCCGGTCCACCGAAATGTCTTCTTTTGATCGTGGAGCCAGAACGGTATCCAGGTGGGCGGTGATGGCAATGAGCAGACCCTGCGGGTTCGGCTCCAGCGCCGCCAGGACATTCCCTGCCCGGTCGATTGAAGTATGCCAGCCCAGGCCGCGCAAGGTGGAACTCATCCACTCGGCCCGCTCCTGTTCCATAAACGTGGGTGCGGCGATCCGGCAAACCTGCAGGTGCATTTCGTTCACCCACTGCTTTTCCCGCGTGAACCATTGCAGTGCCTCCCGAATACCGGGACTGCCCGCCAGATCTCCAGCGCTTGCCTTCACTTGCAGGAGGTTCTCCGCCACATTCCGAGTTTAACGGACCAGCACCGGATTCCCGTCCGCTAATCTATTGTCATCTCGCTGTAACAGAATATTCATCGTTTCGGACCTCCGCTTTGCTAGCATCAAAGTGTAGATTTCTGTTTGTAGTTGGTGCAGATTAAGTAGAACTTTTCGGGTTGGCCCCGTATGCCACGGCTTCGTGTGCTGAAAGAATAAGGAAGAGTACGTGAGATTATTTCCCCGCGAAGAGAAATTCTTCGACCTGCTTGAAGCCCACATCGAACACAGCGTAGAAGCTGCCCGCCTTCTTTTCGAGGCTCTCAGCACCGGTCCCCAGGCGTTGCCCCAGGTTTCCGGCGAGATCAAGCGCATTGAGGCCGAAGGTGACCGCATCACCCACCAGTTGTTCATCCGGCTCAACCAGACTTTCGTCACCCCTCTCGATCCCGAAGACCTGCACAACCTCGGTTCAGCTCTCGATGATGTCCTCGACGTCATTGAAGATGCCGCCTTCCGCCTCGCGGCCTATCGCATTGATGTCATACCGAAAGGCATGGTCGATCAGGCCGGTTACATCCACGAATGCTGTAAGTCGCTCCAGACTGCTGTGGGCAGACTGAAAAACCACCAGCCCATGCTCGAAGAGTGCATCGAGATCAATCGTCTTGAAAACGCCGCCGATCAAGCTGTCCGGCAACTGGTGAGCGATCTGTTCCTGAACGAGACCGACGCTATCCGGCTCGTGAAGTACAAAGAGATTTACGAAACGCTTGAAACCGCGACGGACCGCTGTGAAGATGTCGCCGACATCCTCCAAACCATCGTAGTCAAGAACAGCTAGGCTGCCCTCCGCATGACACTGCTGGCCATCACCGTCATCATCCTGGCGCTCCTGTTCGACTACATCAACGGTTTTCATGATTCGGCGAATTCCATCGCCACAATCGTTGCCACCCGAGTTCTGAAGCCTGTCCAGGCCGTTCTTTGGGCCGCATTTTTCAACCTCGTGGCCGCTTTCACCCTCGGCACCGGCGTCGCCAGCAGCATCAGCAAGGACTACGTTGACGCCAGCATTGTGACGCCACACCTCGTGTTCGCCGGCCTGACCGGTGCCATTATCTGGAACCTGGCCACCTGGTGGCTTGGGCTCCCCAGCAGTTCTTCACACGCGCTGATTGGTGGCTACGCTGGTGCCGCCGTCGCCAAAGCCGGCTTTCATGGCCTGGTTCGGGGCAAGTGGCCCACCACCTTGTCCTTCATCGTGCTCTCGCCGATCATCGGCATGATCTTGGCCTACCTCCTGATGGCAGTCGTACACTGGCTCTTCCGTCGTACGCCCCCTGCCCGGGCGGATCGCTACTTCCGCCACCTGCAGCTGGCTTCATCTGCCCTGTTCAGTTGCGCGCACGGCACCAATGACGCCCAGAAGACCATGGGCATCATTACCGCTCTCCTGATCGCGGCCGGGTATCAGAAAGACAATCACGTGCAGCCCTGGGTGATCGGTGCCGCCAGTCTGGCAATCAGCCTCGGCACCCTGAGTGGAGGCTGGCGCATCGTCAAGACCATGGGGTCCCGGCTCACCCGCCTGAAGCCAAGAAGCGGTTTCTGCGCGGAAACAGGCGCGGCGATCTCCATCTTCTTCCCGACTTTCCTCGGCCTGCCCGTCTCCACCACCCACGTGATTGCCGGTGCCATCGCCGGAGTTGGTTCTGTGAGCCGCCGCAAAGCCGTCCGCTGGGGTGTCGCCGGTGAAATCGTCTGGGCCTGGGTCCTGACCATCCCCTGCTCCGCCTTCGTCGCAGGCTTCTGCTACGTCGTCGTCAGAATGTTCGCGCCCGGCGCCTAGTTCAGCACTTCGCTGAGTGGAACTTCGATCTCACCAGCCCGCAATATTCCGTCCGAAATCTTGTTAAGTCCGGCACTCGTCGCCGTCCATGCCGAACCCGTTTCCGGATCCACGATCCAGCAGACCGGAACACCGATGTTCAGGTAATCTTCGATGCGGTCCCAAATCTTGTTGAGCGTGTCCCCTGGCGAGAGAATTTCGATGCAGAGGCGGGGAGGCGTCACAACTACTTTCTCGAACGGAGCGTCTTGAGAAGTAACCATGATGTCAGGGATTCGATAGCGGATCCTCGTTATCCGTAGCCGAACTTCAAGCACCGTGCGGGACCGCCAGCGTCCCTCGTTTGCCATCAGCCGCGCTGCCAGCTTCAGTTGCAAACGCCCGTGGCTCCACTCACCCATGTCTCGCTCCAGAATCTCGCCGTCAATGAAGTCACGGTCCGGGTCATAACTCGACTGCAGGTATTCTTCGACCGGAATGGACAAGGTGGCCGTCGCCATATGAATTCAGTGTACGCCAATTAAAGCAGAGGAACCACTACCGCAAACGACGCGCCATCCTCCTGAATTTCAATGCCAGGCCCGCAAATCAGCTTGCACCTCTGATCCAGGTTGATCAGCCCCGTATGCGTCCCCCGCGAAGGCTTCGGCAGCGGCCTCTTCTGATTTCGAACTACCACAGACCGACCCTTCAACTCCACCCAAACCTCCAGCGGTGTCCGATCCGTGTACCGATTATGCTTAATCGCGTTCTCCACCAGAACCTGCAACGACACCGGCGGTATCCTCAAATCCCGGTGATGCGGCACCGGTTTCGGCAGCCGGACGCTGATCCCGTCCCCAAACCGGGTCCGCAACAACAGCGCATACTTCTCCAGCAGCCCCAGTTCTTCCGCCAGCGGGACCAGATCCCGTTTTCCGTGCTGCACCACATAGCGGTACACATCGGCGAGCGCGACCGCAAACTCAGTTGCCAGCTCCGGACTTTCCTGGTTTAGCTCAATAATCGTGTGCAGTGAATTGAAAACGAAGTGTGGATCCACCTGAGCCGTCAAGGTCGCCAACTCGGCCTTCGCCCGAGCCAGTTCCAGCCCCGACCTCTCATCCCGTTCCCGCCGCCTCTCGCAAATCAGATAAGCGGTCTCCTGGCTGTGGACAATAAAAGGCTGTGGACAATAAAAGCGACACCAGCCAGCGTCACCAGAGTGCTGTTCCGGATGAGTTCCCACGCGGGCTCCGGATGCCCCAGCATCAGCTCCCCAAGTACCAGCAACCCCACGGAGGCAGGGACAGTCCACAGCAGGCTCCCCAGCGCCAGCAACACAAATCGCCGCACGGGACCATCCAGCCAGTTTGACGTTCCCCGCACCCGGCTCCAAAGCCAGCGATTGCCTTCCCAGATGATGCAGGAAGTCACAACGAACCACGCAGTAGCGGCCCCAAAAAGAGGCTGCGAGGGCACCGCCCCCCGGTACAACCCGGTGAAGAAGCCGATCCCCACCCCCAACAAAGGAGCCCCGACCAGCCGATACGGCAGATCGTCAAACTGGACGGGCTCAGGCGCGGATTCCATTGCGGCTAACGCTTAGACGTCCCGCGCCCAGGACTGTTACTGTTTTTTACGCTTCGATCTTCCGCTCTTTCGGCAAAAGCAGAATCGCCGTAGCCCCCACCAGAGCAATGCCCAACACCACCGTCATCGCCGTCCCATAACTGCCAAACGATTCGCGCAGCAGCGACACCCCCTGCGGCAACCACGTCTGACCAATCGTGTCCATCGGCAGAATCAGCGCCATCGCCCTCGATAACGAGTTCACTCCGAATTGCTTCGCCGCCATCAGCGGAATCAGCATATAATCCGCCCCCATCGCAAATCCGAACACGATCGCGAATAAGTGAGGATTCGTCCCCGGCGTCACCGAAAGCAACAGCGGAATCGTGCCCGCCACCACGAAATAGGTAACCGTCATCACGTATTTCATCGGGAACATATCGGCCAGCTTACCCACCAGCAGGCGCCCCAGAATGCTCGACCACAGAATCCACTGCGTCGCAGTCCCCCAGGCTTCGTTCAACTGCGCCTGATCCGTAAAGCCCTGATCCTTAAACACCAGCTTCATGTGTTGATTGATGGCGCCGATCGACCCGATCGAGCAGAAACTCCCAATCAGCAACAGCCAAAACGGAGCCTGCCGCAGCAGGTGCGAATAGCTCAGCGCCTCCACGTTCTGGTCTACCGTCGGTTCGCTGTCCCCGTCCGGAAACTGGCCGATATCGGAGGGCTTATTTTTCTGGATGAACAGCGCCACCGGCCACGCCAGGAACATCACGCACCCAATCGCGAGCAGCGCAGTCCGGAAATTATAGTGCGCCGTCAGCGGCTTGATCAGCGAGGGTCCAAATGCCCCCACCAGGCCCACGCCCACGTACACAATCCCCATCGCCGAGCCACGATTCCGCCGATACCACTGAGAAATGATGATCTGGTGCGGAATCGGCCCCGAAAGTATGTAGCCAAACGTATACAAAAACCACAACCCGTAATAGACCGGCAGCGACCCCGTCATCTGGCTCAACCCGAAAAACGCCAAAAACGTCATCCCCGTGCCGATCACAATCAACATCTTAGGACTAAACCGGGGGACCACCACCGGGCCGACCCAAAGCGTCAGCAATGCCGCCAGCGGGAACCCCAACGTGATCGACCGCAGAGGCCAGTGAAACGCGCTCTGGTAGTAGTCGTAGAAAAACGGCATGTTGTAGTACGGCAGACCAACTGATATCCCAAAGGTCAAAAACGCTGCCGCGATGACCCATTTTCCGTAGAAGGCGTTACGCATGTTCCAACCAATCTACCACTCACGGCAGAACGCTGTACCAATTAAGTCGCGGCTCTGCGTATACAATCGAGGGAGGGTGTCCAAAGGGGTTTGCGTGCGTCTGCTCTGCCAATCGCGGAACGCGCGCCGAATACCGGCTATCCGATCTTCCAGATTCATGAGGACCGATTTGAGACTTCGTTCGTTTGATTTGTGTGTGCGCGCAATTTTCTTCTGTGCCGCGCTTTTACCCGTTGCTCCCTGCCTCGCTGCTGATGATGCGCAGGCGCAGCCTCCCGCAGCCCAGATACCGGCCTCCGCACCACCAACCACCCCGGCCCCGGCACCTCAGGTCGATCCCTCTAAACCCCAGCGCCCCCCGGTTCTGCCTAAGGGCCAGAAGCCTGCGGTTCCCGATTATCCTGATCCCCGCACCCTGACCATCGGTGCCTACTATTGGGGTACTCTTCCCGGAACCGGCCCCGATCTGGTGGGCGGCAGGTTCACCCGGGATTTCGGCACCATCCGCAATCTCGGCAAGACCAACATGGGGCCGGGTGTTTTCGCCTCCATCGCCATCTCCCGCGCCAGCGAAATTCGCTTTGAAGGCTTTTCCATCAAAGGTGCAGGCAACCAGAAACTCGCCGCAGGCAAAGACCCCTTCGTCTTCGGCACCCAATTCAACGGCGGCGACTACCTCTCCAACAGCTACAAAATTCTCAGCGGCAAGATTTGGATTGATGACCTTCTCTGGCCCCACAAGTTCCCCGTCGAAAAATTCCGCGTCAAAGCGATCTACGGTGCCCGTTATCTCGCAGTTAAGGGCGTTGTCGATGCGCCCCTGAAGCTCCCTGCCGGCTCTACCCTTGCCGGCGTCGCAGCCCTGGGTAACAAACAGGTAATTCTGCCGATGCTCGGCATTGCCCCCGAGTACGCCATCTCAAAGCACGTTCTCTTCCGCGTGGAAGGCTCCGGCTTCGGTCTGCCCAAAAAGTCCGCTCTCTGGGATGCTGAGGCGACCCTTTCCTGGAGACGCCGGACGCTGGAGATCTTCGGAGGCTTCAAAGCCGTCGGCTTCAAGACCAGCCCGAAAGAAGACTACTTCTACTCCGGTCAGGTTTACGGCGGCGTCTTTGGTATCAAGTACCACTGGCAGTAATCATTAACGACGTTCCCGGATCACTCTCGTGTTCGCCATCACGTCGTGCAGCGTCCGTTTCCGTCGGTCCCACGCAGCCATAACGAAGCCAAGGCCGAGGATCAGGAAACTCACGAACGTACCGAAGAAACGTCCCACCGCTTGTCCCGCACTGATCGGCAGACCTTCCGGCGTTACTACCTTCAGGCCGAAAATCATTTTCCCCGGCGTAGCCCCATACCTCGTCCAGAAAAACACGAAGTAGCAAAGCGCGATCGCCCACGCCGATATCTGCAGATCCCCAAGATCTTTCAGCGTCCAGATGGACATCGGGCGGTTCACCATATGCCACCCCAGGGGCGCTAACACCACCGCCTGGATCGCTTCAATCAGGATCCCGTCCACCACATAGGCCACGAACCGGACCCAGAATCCGCCGTACTCAAACCGCGACGCTTCCCCCGTTCTGCTCACGGCCACCCGGTACGGCTCCCAGTCGGCCATCCCGCCTTGCCACACCAGCGAATCCAGAGTCAAGACTCCAGCCCTCGCCAAATTCGCCAGCGCTCCCTCACCCACCGGGCCCAGCCTCTGTCCGTCCTTCGCGTAGTGCCAGTCCATAGTTCCCATATAGAGTCCCGATCTCCCGATCTGAATCTCCATGCGCCAGCAGGACGACGCTTGTTCCCTGCCAATTGCTACCCTGAAGTCTTGGCAAGAATCCTCGACGTCGGCTGCGGTATCAAAAAGTTCCCCGGGTCCCTCGGAATTGATTTTAATTCCGCCAGCGACGCCGACGTCCTCTGCGACCTCGACCGTTTCCCCTACCCCTTTGCCGACCGCACTTTCGATGGCCTGCGCGCCATCCACGTCATCGAACACGTCACCGACATAGTGCGGACTATGGAGGAGTTTCACCGCCTCGTCCGCCCCGGTGGCACCATCCGCATCGAGACCCCCCACTACACCGACTACAGTTCTTTCTGCGATCCCACCCACAAACACCACCTCAACAGCTTCTCCTTCCGTTACTTCGGGGCAAAGGACGGAGGCTTCGGCTATTACACCGAGGCGAAATTCCTTGAGAAAAAAGTCCACGTAAAGCTACTTAATCTGTGGAGATGGCTCGGCTTCCAGTTTCTCGTCAACCAGTTCCCCCGGTTCCGCAAGTTCTGGGAGTTCTATCTTTGCTATGTCATCCGCGGCAAAGCCATGGAGTTCGAGTTTGAACCTGTTGGCCCCCCTGTCCAGGTTCGCCGACCGTCTGCGGTTCCGTCGCCACGCTGATGTCGGTCGTCGCGGCGAAGATCTCGCCCATCGCTACCTCCGCCGCAAAGGTTTCATCGTAGTCGCCCGAAACTGGCGCCCCCCACAGGGCGGCGGCGAAATCGACCTCATCGCCTGGGAAAACGACCGCGCCGTATTCATCGAAGTTAAATCCCGCCTTTCCGCCGACAACAGCGCGCCCGAACGTGACGTTGATCCCGAAAAAATCCAGGCCCTTCGCCGCGCCGCCCGCGATTACCTCCGCCGCTCCGGCACCGACCCTGAAAAAGCCCGCTTCGACGTAATCGCCATCACAGGCAGTGCCATCGATCACCTGAGGGACGCCTTTTCAGTGCAGTAACCCGGCACCAGCGACCGCTCCCCGTGTTACAGGTAGTGGGGCACCATCTCGCGCCAGTACCGCGCACGATGTGCTTCGCCGGGCCAGATGGCCAGACGGTGAGGGACCTCTTTGGCCGACAGCGTCTGGCTGAGTACCCGATTGCTTTCGTGAAACGGATCTTGTTCGCCCACCGCGAGAGTAATGTCCAGGTTACGAATTGGCTTGAGAAAATCGGGGTCCGCCAGATTCGGCAGGAAATGGTTGGGCGTGATCAGGTACACATCCCGGTCATAATGTCCCCCAAAAAGATCCTCGAACGGGCCGAACGCCCGTGTCAGGTCGTATCGCCCGCTCAATGCCACAATCTTGCAGAACAACGAAGGATGACGCAGCGCCAGGTTCATCGCGTGGTACGCGCCGATGCTGCAGCCGTGTACCACCAGGGAAGGCGTTCCGTTCTCCGCCAACATGAACGGCACGACTTCATTGATGATGAACTGCTCATAATGCAAATGCCGATCCACCCGGGACGGCGCAGGTACTGAGCGGCAATAAAGGCTCTCCGAATCAACCCCATCAACGCAAACGAGCCGTATTTTGCCGCCGTCGATCGACGGTCGGAGGGCCTCCACAAGCCCCCAGTTCTCGTAATCGTAAAACCGTCCCTCACGCGTTGGAAACACCAACACCTTCGCTCCCGCGTGCCCAAACAGGAGCAACTCCATGTCTCGGCCCAGATTGTGGCTGAACCATTTGTGATATTGTCGCGTCACTCATGGACAGCATACGGGGAATATGTTCCAGCATTAAGTGAACTACGTGAAGATTTGATGTCGATACGATTCGAGGATGCCGCTCCAGAGCCGGTACCCGGAATGGCTCAGGTGCAGTCCATCCTCAATGAAATACTCAGGCCGCGGTCTGCCCGCGGAGTCCAGCATTGCCGGAAAGACGTCGATGTAATACCCTCCCGGACGCGACTCGATCTCACGTCGAACCAGTTCGTTCAGGCGGCGCATACGGTCAATGATCGCGTAACGGGCGGGACTGGGTTTCACAGACAAAAAGCCAAACGGAATCGGGCCGAGATACTCGGCCACCTTGTCGGCAATCGAGCGAAACCACACCAGGGTTTGTTCCGGACTCTGCCCGTCTCCCAGATCGTTGTCCCCGGCGTACAGCAATAGTGACCGGGGACGCACCGGCGGGAGCAGGCGGGTGAAGAAATAATCGCAGGCCTCCATTGTGGAGCCGCCGAACCCCAAATTCACTACGCGCGGGTCAAAATCTTCGGCCAGCGTCGTCCAGAGTCTCATCGAAGAGCTTCCATAGAATACCGGTGCACCTACTCCCGCCCGGGCGGCGAATTTGGCCTCCAGTGCACAAACCTCGGCCTCATACCATTCCATCCTTTCCAGCGTAGCCGACAGCGCAAGGCCGAAGCCGGGAAAGTGCCGCGCCCGCCATCGCAGCGAAACTGAGCGCTGTCAGCTTCGGCACGTCATTTCTCTCGCACTCCGAACCCGGTCGCTATAGTGGTCCCTTCATGCCGGAACTTCGCAAAGACCCCGTTTCGGACCGCTGGGTAATCATCTCCACCGATCGCGCCCGCCGTCCTTCCGACTTCGTTCGCAAGCCTGTCCCTTCTGAACCCTCCGGGAGCTTCTGCCCTTTCTGCGCAGGTAACGAATCGCAGACACCCCGCGAGGTTCTCTCCTACCGCAACGGCACCGCAGCCAACTCCCCAGGCTGGCAACTTCGCGTCGTTCCCAACAAATACCCCGCTCTCGGCATCGAAGGCGACCTCAACCGCGAAGGTGAAGGCCTCTTCGACCGCATGCAGGGCATTGGAGCCCACGAAGTCGTCATCGAATCCCCCGACCACGTCCTCAGCATGGGCGACCTCCCCGAAGCCGCCATCGAACGTACTCTCTGCGCCTTCCGTGACCGTGTCCGCGACCTCCGCAATGACCGTCGCCTCCGCTACGTCCTGCTCTTCAAGAACCACGGCGAAAGCGCCGGGATGACCGTCGAACACACCCATTCCCAGCTCATCGCGCTGCCCGTCGTCCCCAAACGCGTCCAGGAAGAACTCGATGTTTGCAAAAAGTACTTCGACTTCAAAGACCGCTGCGTCTTCTGCGATATCGTGCGTCAGGAAACAAAGGCCGGCGTCCGCATCGTCGCCGAAACCGATGAATTTGTGGCACTCGCGCCCTACGCCGCCCGTTTCCCCTTCGAGACCTGGATCATGCCCCGCCGCCACGCATCGCACTACGAGGAGGCCAGCGGCCCGCAACTCGGCAATCTGGCCTGGATCCTGCGCTCGGTATTACGGAAGCTCGACAAGGTCCTTGAACGGCCCGCCTACAACCTTTTGATCCACACCATGCCGCCCCAGGAAGCCGCTTGCGCGCACTACCACTGGCACATTGAGATCATCCCCAGCCTCACCCGTGTGGCCGGTTTCGAGATGGGCACAGGCTTCTACATCAACCCGACCCCACCGGAAGAGTCCGCCCGCTTCCTGCGCGAAGCCGGCTTAAGCTAACCACATCCTAAGCCAGCCAGCTGTCCAAATTCGCCCGGACAAACTCGTCGTCATTCAGCCACGGATACGCCCCACACACCCGATCAATCTCGCCCATCTGACCCGGCGACAAAGCTTCATCCGGATCGAGGCACCATCGCCCGGCCAGCAAGCCCTGCCGCACCAGAATTTCGTGCAGCCCGGCAATGCACCCGCGGAAGCCATTTGCGGCGTCGAACAGCGCAGCATTGGCGTCCGTCGTCTGGTCGGCCAGCTCCAGCAGGTCCGGTGGTACTCCTGTGCTCTGCTTCACCCGTTCCAGCAAAGCAACCGCACGGCGCGTCCAAACCGCCCAGTGCCCCAGCAATCCGCCTGAGAACCCATTCAGAAGGTCCACCACAATGTTGTCGTCGTTCCCCGTATAAAGCGCGACGTCACCGGCACGCCCCGACTCCCGCACCGCCCGCACCACGTCCAGCGTTCGATACCGGTTGAACGGCGCAACCTTGATCGCCACCACATTCGGGATCTCCACAAACTCCCGCCAGAACTCGTACGGCAAGACCAGCCCCCCCACGTCCGGCTGCAGGTAGAACCCCATCACGGGGATGACCGCTGCAACCTCCCGCGCATGTGCCACCAGTTCCGCAGTCGACGCATCACGCAGGGCGGCCAGGCTCAGCAGGCCGCACTCATACCCCAGCGACGCTGCCAGTTCCGCCTCCCGCACGGCCTGAACCGTCGCCCCGCAGATGCCTGCAATCCGAACCGCAGCAGTCCCCCTCATCTCCGCCGCTGCCAGCTCCAGGACAGGCCGATACAACCCAACTTCCGGCTCCCGAATCGCGAACTGCGTCGTATGCACGCCCACCGCCAGACCGCCAGCCCCGGCTGCCAGGTAATAGCGGGATAACGCCCTTTGTCGCCGCTCATCCAGCTTCCGGTCCGCCGTCAAGGCCAGAGGGTGCGCGGGAATCACCAACCCCTTCAGCAACCTCTCCCGAAGCAAACTCAAAACTTCCCGTCCTGTACTTCAAAGTGCGTTGGCTTGTTCAGAACCCGGCCACCCCGCGAAATCCAGTTCGCGGTCCATTCAATCACCCGGCTGATCTCCACCGTCGGGTTCCCCCAAAGTCCATGCGACTTCGCGGCATCATTCAGCAAAGCCGCCCCCGCCTCCTCACCCGAAAACTGCGGCACAATCCCAAACAACCGACCAAACTCCGCCGCAAGCTCCCGAACCCGCAACGTCTCCGGCCCCGTGATATTCAACACGCAGGGCGGGGAAGCGCAGTGTGCGAACGCCCGCAGGCACATCGAATTTGCATCCCCCTGCCAGATGACGTTCACGTACCCCATGCGGATATCGACCGGGCGATTCTCAAATACTGCCCGCCC
>Ga0114970_10002148_pt1 | contig 14798 bp, 9 predicted proteins | sample M_140205_XF_Meta_FD_87030 | JGI IMG/M metagenome (GOLD analysis project Ga0114970, IMG submission 87030) | Freshwater microbial communities from Lake Montjoie, Canada to study carbon cycling - M_140205_XF_MetaG | ecosystem: Environmental > Aquatic > Freshwater > Lake | place: Lake Montjoie... | reverse complement strand
AAGGAATACATCTGCATTGCACCTGCATCCGTATGGCATACCAAGCAATTGCCCTTGAATACATGGAAAAAACTAATACAACTTGCTCAAGGCAGCTATGAAATTTTCTTACTAGGAGGAGCTTCTGACATGGATCTTTGCAATCAACTTCTTTCAGAATCAGGGGTGCATGCCAACAATAATTTAGCAGGAAAACTCAGTTATCTTGAATCCGCAGCAATCATGCAAGGAGCCAGAATGAATTTCGTAAATGATTCTGCGCCTATGCATATGGCTTCAGCGATGAATGCGAATGTTTGTGCAATATACTGTTCAACGATTCCCGCATTTGGCTTTAGGCCGGTTTCAGACCAATCTTTTATGATTGAGATGCAAGGCCCACTATACTGCAGACCCTGCGGAATACATGGCTTTAAGGCATGCCCGGAAAAACATTTCAAATGCGGTAAAGATGTAACTGCTGAAAAAATATACGCGGTAATGAGCGAAATACAATCCAAATAAAAAAAACATACACTTTAAAAAATATACTTTGAGAAATCAACTCGTTATTTCAGATCAGATTGCAGAAGAAATTAAAAAAGCCACGGAGGTATTGAAAAATGGTGGAATCATTTTATACCCTACCGATACCATTTGGGGCTTAGGATGCGATGCTTGTAATGCTGAAGCTGTTGAAAAAATTTATCAAATAAAAAATAGGCCCACATCAAAAAGCATGATTATTTTATTGGATGAAGCGCCTAAATTAAATCTATATGTTCATGAAGTTCCTGCAGTTGCTTGGGACTGGATTGAGTTTGCAGAAAAACCCTTAACCATTGTTTACCAGGGAGCAAAAAAAATTGCGGCAAATTTAATCCATCAGGAAGATAATAGTATAGCCATTCGTGTAGTAAAGGAAGATGTCTTTTGCAAAGGCCTGATCAGGAAATTTGGTAAGCCCATTGTATCTACCTCAGCAAATATGAGTGGCGCTGCGGCTCCCAAGAATTTTCGCGATATTGAACCGGGTATTTTGAAGGCAGTTGATTATATTGTAAATTTGCGACAAAAAGAAGTACATAATCCGCCTGCTTCTAGTATTGTCAGCATAAAACCCAATGGGGTTTTCGAGTTTATCAGAAAATAAATTTCCCAAATACGAAGGCTTCTCAAAGAACCTACAAAATCAATTTTAAAATTTGAAAAAACATCTTCAACACCCGATATTTCAGGTAATATCAGATACGGCAGCCCATATGCAAGTATCAGCCTATATTATTGGGGGATTTGTGCGTGATTTACTGATGGAAAGGCCTTCCAAGGATGTTGACATTGTGGTATCCGGCAGTGGAATCGCTTTGGCAGAGGAAGTAGCCAAAAAGTTAGGCGTTCAACTGCATGTTTTTAAGAATTTTGGAACGGCCATGCTGCATTATGAAAACTTGGACATTGAATTTGTAGGCGCCAGAAAGGAATCCTATCGTGAAAGTTCAAGAAAGCCTATGGTTGAAGATGGCAGCTTGGAAGATGATCAATTGAGGCGTGATTTTACCATCAATGCCATGAGTATTAGTCTTTGCGAAGAAAATTATGGTGAACTCCAGGATCCCTTTATGGGTCTTGAAGATTTGAAGGAAAAAATCATCAGAACACCCAGAGAAGCAGGCATTACTTTTTCCGATGACCCGTTAAGAATGATGCGCGCCATCCGCTTTGCCTCACAACTCCAATTTAGGATAGAGGAAAGTGCTTTAGAAGCCATTCAATTGAATTGTGAGCGCATCCAAATTGTTTCAGGGGAAAGGATTGTTGATGAACTGAATAAAATCATCTTATCGAAGGTTCCATCTATTGGCTTTAAATTATTATTTGACACCCGTTTGCTACACCAAATATTTCCACAAATGGTTGCCCTGCAAGGAGTTGAATACATCAAAGGCAAAGGGCATAAAGACAATTTTTACCATACATTGGAAGTATTGGATAATATTTCAAAAGTATCCGATAATTTGTGGTTGAGATGGGCCGCGATTTTGCATGACATCGCCAAGCCTGCCACCAAACGATTTGATGAGGTAGCAGGTTGGACTTTCCACGGACATGAAGATAAGGGGGCGCGTATGGTTTCGAAAATATTTCGACACCTAAAACTGCCCATGAATGAAAAGATGAAATATGTTGAGAAGCTCGTCTTACTTCATCTGCGGCCTATCGTTTTGGCACAAAGTCATGTAACGGACTCGGCTGTTAGACGATTGTTATTTGATGCCGGTGATGTAATTGATGATTTGATGACTTTATGTAATGCAGATATCACTTCGAAAAACGAAGCAAAAGTAAAGCGTTATATGAAAAACTTCGAAGTTGTTAAGCTCAAATTAAAGGAAGTAGAAGAAAAAGACCAACTCAGAAATTGGCAGCCGCCATTGAGTGGAGAGGATATTATGAAGGTTTTTCATCTGAAACCGGGTAAAGAAGTAGGCATCATCAAAAACCATATTCGTGAGGCCATTTTGGAAGGAGATATTAAAAATAATTTTTCGGAGGCCTACGAGTTTATGAAAATAAAAGCCAAGGAAATGGGCCTGCTTATACAAGAAGAACTTTTTCAAAAATAAGAACAATGATTTATTCATATTTAAAAAAATATTAATTTCGCATATTCATTAAACAATTTCACGCAGTTATGACGGTTTACAAATTCAGAATTTCATTTGAAGATCACGAAGAGGTTAATAGGGATATTGAAATTTTGCCTACCCAAACCTTTGAAGAAATGCATGTTGCAATACAAGCAGCCATTGGCTTTGATAGCAGCAAAAACGCCTCTTTTTATATGAGTAATGATCATTGGATTAAAGGAGAAGAAATTACCTTGCATGTAACCAAAGCAAACGAACATAAAAAAGTTGCTTTAATGGCGAATTCAAGGCTTTGTGATTTTATTGCGGACCCTCATCAAAAAATATATTATGTTTTTGATTTCACATCACCTTGGACATTTTATGTGGAACTGATAAAAATTTCAAAGCAAGACCCAGAAATCACTTATCCTGTTAGTGTAAGAAAGGCCGGAGAAGCGCCCAAACAATATGGTGCAAGCATTCTTGGAAAAGCAAATACTGATTTTGATTTTTTAGATGACAACATAATAGGCACCGGAGATGAAGATGGAGAGGGAGAAGATCTGACGGGATTTGAAGAGGAAGAAGACAACCTAAATGAAGACGCTGGAGAAAGCCAAGAAGTGGATGAAGAACAGCAAGACCAAGAGGAATTATAAATTCATCAAAAACACCCCAGTATTTCATTGAATAATCCACCTGAAAACGGGCATAAAACCCTAAAATCAGAAAAACTTTCTTCAAGAAAAAGCTCAGAACTTTTCGATTCTGATAAAAATAAAAATCTGATTATCATTTGCGGACCTACTGCCGTAGGAAAAACAAAAAATAGCATTGATATTGCCAAATATTTTCAAACAGAGATCATTTCTGCCGATGCGCGGCAAATTTTTGGCGAAATCAACATCGGTACAGCAAAACCTTCATTTGCTGAGCTTTCGGAAATAAAGCATCATTTTATAGGGACCATATCCATTGAAGACACCTACAATGCAGGGATTTATGAACAACAGGCAATAGGTGTTGTTGAGCAGCTATTTACCAAAAAAAATTACGCAGTAGTTTGTGGAGGTTCGGGGCTCTATATCAAAGCCCTTTGTGAAGGATTTGATGATTTACCCCAAATTCATGAAGCCCTTCGAAATGAAATTTTACAATTATACAAAGAAGAAGGAATCACTTCCTTACAAAATAAATTAAAAGCTCTAGATCCAGAATATTTCAAACAAATTGATATACAGAATCCACGACGCCTCATGCGAGGCATTGAAAATTGCATATCCAGTGGAAAGCTTCATAGCGAGCTACAAAAACAAAAAGTATCTGAAAGAAATTTCAAAATCATCAAAATTGGCTTTGAAATGAATCGTGATGAACTCTATAAAAAAATCAACCAGAGGGTAGATGAAATGATGGCAAGTGGCTTGCTAAAAGAAGTTGAATCCTTATATCTAAAGAGAAATTTAAATGCCTTGCAAACAGTAGGCTATAGTGAATTATTTGATTTTATAGATGGCAAATACAATCTTGATGAAGCCATTTTAAAAATAAAGCAGCATACCAGAAACTATGCAAAAAGACAAATGACTTGGTTCAAAAAAGATGATGAAATCAAGTGGTTTCATCCATCAGAAGTTAAAGAGGCAATTACGTATATAGATTCTATGACACATGATAGGTAAAATTATTCATGATTATAGCAAATTACAGCGCCCAATAGTGATGCTGATTATTGCAGAACTTTTTCTGCAACTAATCAATACTTCATTCACCTTGATATTAAATATTTATATGCTCAAGCAAGGCTATAAAGATTCGCAGGTTGCTGATTTTGTTTCATACAGATATATTGGGGTCTTATTGTTTGCTTTGCCATTAGGACTCATCATAAAAGGACGAAAGCTCAAACCCTTTTTTTATTTTGCTGCAATCAGTATACCCTTGTGTTCTTTACTGATATTATATGCCACTGAAAATAGGTTAGATCCATTATTGCATTTCGGCTTATTTTTTTGGGGAATTGCATTTACGTGCATACAAATAACTGTATTGCCCTATGTTCTGCGAAATGCGAAAGAAGAAACCTATAGCGAGGCCATTTCTTTGAACCATGCGACATGGAGTATTGGAACCATTGCGAGTGGGCTACTCATTTATTTCCTTTCCGGTATTTCATTTTTTTCAGGAAATGAAAAAATAATGCTCGAAATATTTTCTGTAATTGGATTATTCAGCATCCTGTTTATTTACTTGATGAAGGATTCAGAAAAAATACCGGATCTAGAAACCAAAAGAAGAGATTTGAGAGCCTTTGATTGGACCATCATTCTCAAGGCCCTTGCCCCTACCCTCATTATTGCCGTTGGTGCAGGATTAACCATCCCGTTTATCAATTTATTTTTTTACAATGTATTTCATATGGACTCAGGACATTTTTCAATGATGGGATCTATATCGGCAGTATTAGTAACCATTGGCGCTTTGTTTATTCCGCAAATCAAAAAAAAATATGGTTATAGTGTGGCCATCATTTTTACGCAATCCATGGCCGTAGCTGCCCTAATCATGCTTGCTGCTACCGAATTTTTTAGTGCTTACCCGATAGCTTTTTATGTTGCCATCACTTGCTATTTATTTAGGCAACCACTTATGAATATGGCAGGGCCCATTACCTCTGAATTGATTATGGACTATGTGGGAAAAAGGAATCATGAAATGTTGAGTGCACTATCCTCTGCCGTTTGGTCAGGCAGTTGGTACATCAGCTCAAGAATATTTAAAAGTCTTCGGGAAAATGGATTTCATTATTCCGGAATTTTCTTCATCACAGCACTTTTATACATCATCGGGGTTTTATGGTATCAAATGCTCATTCGCGACTATCATAAAAAGTTACGCACTACCGATATATAATCAATACTTTAATATATTATCATATTGATTATAAGTAACTTATATGTTATGAAGTTTAAATAATGCGTATGAATAAAAAGCTATTTTCGCATACAAAATTCCTATCTTTGTATAAATCATTTCAATGAGAGCCTCTCTAAAAATCATATGCTGTATTTTGATGTGTTATTGCTCAATTGATGCAAAAGCACAAATGAATGCAAATTTTTCAGCAGATGTGACAGCAGGTTGTGCCCCATTAATCGTAAACTTCAAAGATCAATCCACAGGCAATATCACCGCTTGGTCCTGGGATTTCGGTAATGGAAATTCTTCCATAATTCAACATCCCGGAACCTTTTATCTGAATCCAGGGGCATATACCGTCAAATTGGTGGTTACCAATGCAGCAGGAAAAAAAGATTCTATCATCAAACCCTATTACATTTCATCCTACTCCGCCCCCATCTCTTCATTAAAAGCAGATCAAACAAGTGGCTGCGCGCCGTTAAACGTAAAATTTAATGATCTTTCAGTGCCACAATCTGTTCCGATTACCTCTTGGTATTGGAATTTGGGCGATGGAACAAGCTCCAACAAGCAAAATCCACAACATACCTATCAATCGAATGGGAATTTTACTGTTACACTCAGTATAAATGACGCAAATGGCTGTCAATCATTTTCCTACATAAACCAATATATTCATGTGGTGTCTCCAAAAGCAGATTTTGACATGAATATCAGCAATTGCTCAGCACCCGCCAACTGTCAGTTTGTGAATAAATCGATTGGAAATGGAATGAATTTTATTTGGGATTTTGGCGATGGAACATCCTCAACAAGTACTTCCCCATCCCATAGCTATTCATTAGCAGGCAATTACAACATAAAACTCATATGTACCGACCAAAATGGATGCAAAGATTCCATTCAAAAAACCATTGGCGTTTACCAGCCTGACTTTACCTATACGGTAAGCTGTTCTTCTCCCGGAAGCTACCAAATATCCATGACGGATCTTAGCAATCCAAAGCCTTTAGACTGGCATTGGGATTTTGGCGATGGAAATATCAGTACCCTGCAAAATCCTATACACAACTATGATAGCATCTTATCCCATACCATCAATTTTATAATCAATACGTCAATAGGATGCAAGGATACTGTTAAAAAAACCTATACCATACCCAAAGCAAATTTCACCAACAGCATTCAACTTTGTCCATCTCCTTTTCAGGGATCATTCACCAATATTTCATCGGGTTCCGGAACACTTACCTATGCCTGGGATTTTGGCGATGGCAGCTATTCAAATCAAATGCACCCGGTTCATACTTTTAAAGAATCTTACAAAACCTATTCCTATTCTTATCCGGTTACCTTAATAGCGACCAATCAATTTGGATGCGCAGACTCCATCACCATGCCCTTGAATGTTGCAAAGCCACAGGCAGAATTTAAAATCAACACGGCCTCAGGATGTGCACCTTTACCAATTCAATTCAATGATATTTCCATATCCTCAGAGCCCATCAGCTCGTATGCCTGGAACTTTGGCGATCCTGCATCAGGGCCCTTAAATACATCTTTAAGCAACAATCCGTCACATATTTTCAATCAAATAGGCACCTATAAAACCAGTATGATTATTCATACCCTCAATGGATGCATAGATACAGTAAACAAAGTTGTAAAAGCAGGTATTGCACCCGACCATATTGACTTTCTCTTATTGCCTTCCAATTCCATTTGTCATCATTCTTTGATGAGCATGATTGACATATCTAGTTATACGGATACAAGCATCAAACCAGATTATTGGTGCTGGACAGCACGCTTTGATCCGGCAACCCCAACTTGGCATAGTGATGTTTTCAATTGGATATCCTGTTCGGATACAGGCTTCTCAGATCCACATAATATATTGGCAACTGTTTACAATAACTCACATATTTTCGACCAATATAATTTTTCGATAAAGCCCGTTTTTACAAGTCATGATACCTTGTATATTACCAACTACAAAGGAATTTTCGGTAGAGATACCATTGGACTAATCACTGGATACAATGGATGCAATGATACCCTTTTCAAAGAAATCTTCATCAATGGACCTTCCGCTTTAAGCGGATTTGTGCTAAAAAATGATACAGCCCTTGCGCTTTGTATGGCTCCTGATACCATTGGATTTTTCAATGCATCACTAAACTGGACAAAAATGAATTCCTTTCAAATTGTAAATAAAAATACCAATAAAATTGAGGCAAATATTCTAAGTCCAACAGATACCACCTATATCGCCTTTCATAAGGCGGGTGTATATGGCATAAAAATTTCTGTTACCAATGACACCTCCACCTGCTCTGACAATGGATACCGAGAACTTGTCATAGATAGTTTGGTACATACATTTTCAATACAACCCAAGGTCAGTTGTTTTAACAATAATAAAGTACAATTTACAGACCTTTCAAGCAGTGCTTTTGGACAAATAAGAAATTGGTATTGGGATTTTGGGGATGGTAATAAACTCTTCAGCGGAGATACCGTTTATGGTCGCAACCCCTTAACAGGAGACACCTCCTATACCTATACCCCAGCAGGTAATTACAAGGATAGTGTGGTAAAAGTGGATAGCCATGGAGGATTTACTTCCGGGACGTATGGTGCACCAAATCATACATACAAAAAGCCTGGAAAGTATGTTGTAAAAGCTGCCATTGTTTCAGAATTACATTACATGATGAAAACAGATTGGCAGTATGAAACCAAACAATGTACCCATATTTTATATGATACCATTGAAATTGTTGGAACGATGGCCCATTTTACTGCACAAAAAACATCAGTGTGTACATATGACACAGTTAAATTTATAGATCAATCCGTAAGCACTGGAAATATTCTTTCTTGGACATGGGATTTTGGCGATGGTAGCTCCATATCAAATGTAAAAAATCCCACCCACAAATACGCCAAAGCCGGCATATATTCCGTGAAACTAAAAACGATGGATAATGCCAATTGCAATGATTCCATGCTGATTCAGAATATGATTCAGGTAAATGCACCCATAGCAAGTTTCTTAGCCAATCCGGCGCAAATTTGCGCCGGTGACACGGTTACATTTTCCAATACATCTAATGCCGGAAGCATAGCATATACTTGGTTTTTTGATGATAATTCCATAGCCATTCACACAAAAGATGCCAAGCATGCGTACAATAAAAGCGGTAATTTGAATCCATCCCTCATTGCTATGGACATGAATGGATGCAAAGACACGGCCTATTCCCTTATTTTGGTTTTAGGAAAACCCAGACCCGCTTTTAAAGCCGACACACTAAAAGCTAGTTGCCCTCCATTTTTGGTTCAATTTACGGACACCTCTTCAGCAGCAAACATCGTGAAGTGGAATTGGGATTTTGGCGATGGATCTGTTTCAAACCAATCGTTTCCTGCCCACCTATACAGTGCGCCCGGAAATTATGATGTAAAATTATGGGTGGCCAATCAAACTGGTTGCGCGGATTCTCTAATCAATTATGGGATGATTACCATTGGCGGTCCCTCAGGAACCTTCACATTTTCACCTGATTCATTTTGTGCCCCATCGCAGGTTTTATTTAACTTCTATATTCAAAATACAGATTTTTTATTCATGGATTATGGTGACGGAGATGTTACCCTGTTTAATGCGCCGCAAATACCCTCCTCGCAAAGTCATTCCTATGCAAAAGGGGGAGTGCTAACGCCACAGCTGATTCTAAAGGATCAAAGCGGATGCACGGTCATTGTTCCAGGCCCGGGATTGATATATTCAGATAATATACAATCAGCATTTTCTACCTCCTCAGATATTTTTTGTTCGATGGATGCCGTATCTTTTATAAATACATCCAACAGCCCTTTTGCAACATCCTTTCTTTGGAATTTTGATGATGGAACCACTTCAACAGCATTTTCACCTAATCACCTGTTTTCCTCACCGGGAAGTTACGATATCAAATTAAGTGCAACCACCATTTTGGGATGTACCTCTCAAATAAACAAAAAAATTAAGCTGCATGAAAAGCCAGGCATCTCCGTCATGATGAGCGATACCAATTGGTGTGTCCCTTTAACACTTTACTTTTCTGCAAACAATAAAACCCCGCTGATTCCCATTACACAATGGCTTTGGGATTTTGGCGATGGCAATAAAGCTATTGGCAATCAGGCATTTCATACCTTCAGCCAAAAAGGAATATTTGATGTGAAATTTCATGCAGAATATGGAAATGGCGACTGCTCCAAAGATTCAAGCATACAAGTGGGAACAAGAGCCTGGCCCACAGCTGATTTTAAATATTTACCGACAAATCCGGCTATGAATAATCCACTCATTACCTTTACGGATCTTTCTGCAAATGCTATCAGCTGGCACTGGGACTTTGGCAATGGAGATACTTCTCAATTGCCAAACCCTACCTATTCTTACGATGCCTCGGGAACCTATCAGGTGAAGCTCCTTGTTAAAAATATATTTGGATGCGCTGATTCCATGGTAAAAAAAATATTCATCGCCGATGAAGCATTTATAAAAACCCCAAATGCCTTTTCACCCAATAGTGATGGGGTTAATGATAAATTATTTTTGTTTTTTTCGGGGATAGAATCATTGGAAGAATATAAAATTTTTAATCGTTGGGGAGAAATCGTTTATGAATCTAAAGATCTCAAACGCGGATGGGATGGCACCTACAATGGAATGCCTCAAGATGAAGGAACTTTTACCTATTATATTGTAGGAAGAGCATCTGAAACCAAAAAGAAAATCATTCAAAATGGCACCTTCACACTGATCCGATAGAATGAAAAAACAGATTGTATGCATTCTATTTTTATTGCTGAAGGGAAGTTTATTCTTTGGGCAGGATATTCATTTTACCCAATTTTATCACTCCCCATTAACCCTCAACCCGGCACTCACAGGAGACATTTCAGACAACAACCTGCGCTATTCTGCCAACTACAGAAATCAATGGTATACCATCAATTCACCATATGTAACAACTTCTATAGCGCTAGATGCAAAAGTAATGGAAGAAAGACTTCACAAAGATGCCTTGGGTATAGGTCTTCTTCTTATCAATGACAAATCAGGAGCCGCTTCTCTCAATAACCTAGCCGTTCAATTCAGCTTGGCGTATCGAAAATATTTGGGAATAGAAAAAAAACATCTTGCCGTTTTAGGGATTCAAGCCGGATTTTTTCAAAAAAAATTGGATATGAGCAAGCTAAACTTCGGCAGCCAATACCAAGATGGAAATTTTGATAACGCTATGTCCAGCGGAGAAAATACAAGCGATTTCAAAAAATCAAATGCAGATATAAATACAGGAATCATGTATTCCTATATGCCTGAAACCAAGATCAAAAATATCAAAGCCGGTATCTCAGTCTATCATATCAATAAACCCAACGAATCTCTTTCTGGAAATTTTGATGTGTTATCATTACGCACCGCATTTTTTATTGAATCAAGAATTCAATTGAATGCAGATCTTTTCTTATGTCCCAAACTGCTTCAAATGAATCAGCAAGCAGCCTCCCAATCGAATGTAAGTATCGTTGTGGAAAAAAGCTTGCAAAATACAGAAGATTTGAAAACAGCTATTCTTATCGGAACAGGTGTTAGGGTTTCAGATGCCTATATTTTTATGGCAGGTATGAAATATAACCAATGGATGTTTGCATTAAGCTATGATGTAAACAATTCTGAATTATCCAAGGTGACCAATTCACAAGGCGCCATAGAGCTTTCACTGATATACCATGAATTGGTAATACCCGGCAAGAATAAGATTCCTCATATCGCTCCCTGTCCAAGAATGTAACAGAAGGAATCTATGAAAATATACAGCAAATTATTTCTATGTACCTCTGCAGTCTTGCTCATTCTTGCGATGTGTTGCATGGAAACAGAATGCCTTGCACAGGAAAAATCTTTTAACACCTACCGAATAGGCAGATTGGCAAAATATGCGTTCAAAAATGAAAATTATTATGCTGCTATTGAATTATTCAAAAAACGGCTAGAAGGTGATGCTGCTTCTACAGAAAGCAATTGGTATATTGCTGAATCCTACTTTGCCCTGAGGCAATATGGCTATGCCATCCCCTACTACCAAAAAACATATCAAAATGAAAAAGATAATCCGACATCTGATGTAAAACTCAAATATGGAATGGCTTTGAAAATGACCGGACAATATGAAGAGGCCAAATTTATGTTCACGGATTTTATTAAAAACTGCAAGGGAAATAAACTCAATGCCTACCAACAAAGAATAAAGAAAGAAATAGCCGATTGTAATTTTGCCCTTGAAGCAAAAAATGATACCTCAAAATTCATCGCTATACCTCTTGATTCCAATGTCAATTCAGCCAATTCAGACTTTGCACCCTGCATATACAAAGAGCAACTGGTATTCTCATCCTTGCCCGCTGATAGCGCTATTTCTGTTGATGAAAACAACCCGGAATATGTGAGACTCTTCCTCGCTTCTAAAAACAAATCTGGTGCATGGGAACGACATGAATTTGCTGAAGGGCCTTTTAATACCCAACCTACCCATACCGGGAATGCCTCTTTTTCAAGCGATGGCAAAAAATTTTATTTTACACGCTGTCAGATGGATGAAAAAAACCGAATGATTTGCTCCATATATGTCAGCGAAAAGCGAGCCAACAAATGGCAAGAGCCCATAAAACTGAGTGAGTATATCAACAAACCCGGATATACCAATACGCAGCCCTATTCAGTACAAATCAAAAAAGAAGAGGTTTTGTTCTTTATTTCTGACCGACCTGGTGGGATGGGCGGAAAAGATATCTATGCCATAACCTATAAAGCCGGCAGATTTTCTGATCTCAGAAACCTAGGCAATAAAATCAATACTGCTGGCGATGAAGCCTCTCCCTTTTATGATGCGGTGAACCAAATTCTTTATTTCAGCTCTGATGGTTGGAAAGGTTATGGTGGCTTAGATATTTATAAAGCCAAAGGTAATCTAGCAAAATGGAAAGATGCTCAAAATGTAGGACGGCCCTTTAACTCAGCAACGGATGACTATTATTTTGTTTTGGATGGAAATAAAAATGAAGGATATTTTGTTTCCAACAGACCGCAAGGAAGAAATAAAACAGGTTGCTGTGATGACATCTATTCTTTCAAACCTAACACAGAAAAGATAATAAATACAAACATAGAAATTGAAAGTATTGGCAAAAACTTCCAAAGAGATAGCACCGTCATTCAAAATGCAGATACAGACCGCGTAGACTTTTCAGCAATTAAAGAAATAAAAAAAATCAAAACAAGCATAACCTATACATTGAACAAAATTTACTTCAACTACAAAGAATCTAATTTTATGGAGGAAGGAAAAGAAGAGCTTGATAAACTATATGCTTTGTTGATGCAACATCCATCCTACATCATAGAACTTTCTGCACATACCGATAGCAGAGGTTCTGATCTGTATAATTTAAACCTTTCACAAAAAAGAGCTGAGAGTGTTAAGAAATATTTGGTGTCAAAAGGAATACCTGAAAAGCGCTTATTGGCAAAGGGTTATGGAGAAAACTTACCGGTAGCAGATAATGAAAATTCTGATGGCAGCGACTATCCAGAAGGCAGAATGAAAAACAGAAGAACTGAATTTAGAATCCTTTTTTCAGATGAAGAAGAATCGATAAAATAATTATAATGAAAATTTACAAAATCATTTTTTCCAGTCTTATCCTTTTTTCATGCATATCAAATGCGCATGCGCAATGGGAACTTTTAAATTCAGGTAGCAACAAAAATCTATCAGCTATTGAATTTTTTAACCCCCTTCGCGGCATTGCTGTTGGAGATAGCGGCACCATTCTAAAAACGAATAACGGTGGAAATAGCTGGACACAGGTAAGCATTTCTGTAAAAAAATACCTCAGAGATGTTGTGTACCAAAATACAAATACGCTCTACATTGCAGGAGATGCAGGTAACATCTTGAAAAGCAACAATGGCGGTACTTCATGGACAATCCAAACTAGCAATTCAACAGCCCCCTTGAGTAGCATCGATTTTTTAAATGATACTTTGGGCATTGCTGTTGGGGGCAACGGAACCATTTTAAGAACCCATGATGCAGGTATTACCTGGACAAAAATTTCATCACCTACCGTCTTTATTTTAAATAAAGTACGTTTTGGCGATAAAAATTATGTCTATGCCGTTGGATCCAATGGCACCATCCTTCGGTCCAAAAATACCGGCCTTACCTGGGATATCATCAGCAACTCTTCTTCGGCAAGCCTGAATGGCCTTGAGATTATTCACGACAGCTGTGTATATATTTCAGGTGGCAATGGCCTTGTGCTGAAATCTACAGACCGACTCAACCACATGGTTGCGCTTCCGCAGATCACAAATAATTGGCTAAAAAACATTCATTGTTTTGATGAAGGAAAATGCCTTGCCGCAGGCATTACAGGCACACTCATCAAGGCCTGGGGAGATATGGATTGGTCTACCAATTTGCAAGGCGTATATGAGGATGTTGAAGATGCTTTTATAATCAATAAAGACACCGCATTTTTATGTGGTAAACAAGGTCTGCTGATGCGCACATACGATGGAGGAATCGGAATTCAGGAACATCATGTTGCCGATGAAATATCTGCGGAAATTTCCCCAAACCCCTTACAGCATCAAACGACATTGCGTTTACATCTGGAAAAAGAACAAGATATTTTAATCGATATATGTACCTCACAAGGACAAAAAATTGAATCCATTATCCACGCAAAAATGTCGCAGGGTGACCATCAAATACCCATTGCCATAAATCAAATGCCCGGCTTGTTTTTTATTCGAATACAAAGCAAGACCAAAAACTATACGCTAAAGGCTATAAAGATCGCTGAGTAATTTGCTTGCAAAAGCGATCATCACATGGGTCAAAATTTTCTTTTTTTATGCGGCTCAATAAACTTTGCCATGCTTAAAAAAACAGATAAGGGCAAGCATCCCATGTTGATTTCAAATACAAACTCTGTATTCCTTATTTTTCAAAATTCAATTGAATATACCCATCGCCTCATCAGAATACCTAAACTTTACGGGACCAATCAAAATATAATAATACCATTACTTGTTAATAATTAGTCCAAAAAGTTAATAACTATTTTTTTATTTATATTGGACTAATGTATAATAAGTTTATATTTGTAAAAAAAACTATGGCCTCAGCTAAAACATTT
>Ga0114970_10002146_pt1 | contig 14808 bp, 11 predicted proteins | sample M_140205_XF_Meta_FD_87030 | JGI IMG/M metagenome (GOLD analysis project Ga0114970, IMG submission 87030) | Freshwater microbial communities from Lake Montjoie, Canada to study carbon cycling - M_140205_XF_MetaG | ecosystem: Environmental > Aquatic > Freshwater > Lake | place: Lake Montjoie... | reverse complement strand
GCTCCCGTTCGTCTGGGTGATGGGTGCGGCGCAGATCCTGTTCGTGATCAACCTGGTGCAGACGATGCGCGGCAAGCAGTCGGTGCGGCGCTTCTCCATGGCCACGGTCGAGGGTGTCGTGATGAGCTGCATCCTCGTGGCGCTGATCGCCGGTGGCATCGGCGGCATCTGGGCCGGTATCGGGTTCGGCAACAAGGCGCCAGCGGGCGGCGGCACGGCGGCAGCACTGACGCCGGCGCAGCTCGCCGACAAGGGCAAAACGGTGTTCGCCTCGGCCGGCTGCGCGGCGTGTCACACGCTCGAGGAAGCAGGTGCGGCGGGAGTCGTCGGGCCGAACCTCGATCAGACGAAACCGACCGCAGCGCTCGTCCAGGCCCGGGTGACCGCAGGCAAGGGTGCGATGCCGGGGTTCGGCGACCGGCTCAGCGCACAGGACATCGAGGCAGTCGCCGCCTACGTGTCGACGCACACCGGGAAGTAGCTCCTCCCCACCGAGTGGCGTCGAGGGCCGGCCTGTGTGCCGGCCCTCGGTGTCTCCGGGGTCTGACGCCCCCGGGTCGGACGGGCAGCGCGGTCGCCCGGGTCAGGCGAGCACGGCGAGCGCCACGGAGCCGCCGAGGACGACGAAGCCGAGGGTGAGCGCCAGCAGCGTGCGCGGCCAGCTCCAGCCCCACACGGCACGGGTGCCGAGCACGAGCAGGACGAAGGCCCACGCGACGAACGCCAGGTTGATCCCGTCGAAGACGTGGCCGCCGACCCCGGTGTCGGCGCCGCCGCTGCGGAACATGTCGCCGCCGTAGACGGCCAGCCTGACCGGCAGCACGAGGAGCAGCGCCAGCACGAGCGGCGCCTGCGCCAGCCCGACGAGATGGCGCGCCTGGCGCGTCCGGCCGGTCGCCCCGGCCCGGCTGGCGCCGAAGTGCACGGCCCAGCCGCCCAGCCAGTAGTTCTGCAGCGCGGTCAGCGGCACCGTCACGATCGCCTCGAGCAGCACGGTGACCGCGTCGAAGTCGGCGTTGTCGTAGAGGCTCGCGGCGGTGCGCGACATGAAGAAGATCGAGAGCCCCGCCAGGAAGAGCAGCGCGATCATCGGCTCCTGGCGCGCCTCGGCTGCCTCGTCGCGATCGTCGCGGAGCGCCGTGAAGACCGCGCGCGGCGAGACGAGCACGAGCGCGAAGCGCAGCCACCACTCCTGCTCGAGCTTGCGGCTCTCGGCGAAGGGGATGCGCTCCTGCGGCCGCGGCTTGCGCGGCCGGTACGGCCCGGGGGCGGTGCCGCGGCGGCGTGCTGCGGACTCGGCCTCGGTGGCGTCGTCCGGCTCGCTGGCCGTGGCGCCGGTGGCCGGAGCCGCGCGCTCGGCCTCGATGCGGGCCGCCTCCTCGGCGGTGAGGCGCATCGAGACGGTGCCCGGAGCGGCGGCCGTGAGCCCGGCTGCCGTGGGGTCGGCACCGGCGAGGTCACCGGCGGTGGCGCCGACGGAGTCGGCCGGGTCTGCGGGCGGAGTGTCGCTGGTCGGCACGGTGCTAAGGGTAGGTCAACCCGACCCCGTCGCGGCCGATTACCCGGCCAGCGTGGCATCACGGCGTCCCCGTCTGCCGGTCATTCTGGCCCTGTTGGGTCTCGTTGGCTTGCTCGCCAGCGGGGTCGCGGTGGCCGGGTTCAACACCGCGAACGTGAACGGCTTCTCGGTCGCCAGCGACCGCATCTTCCCCGGCCAGCGCACGACGCCGGCGTGGTCGCTGATCGACAGCGGCGACGGCTCGGTCGGTGACGTCTCCTCTTCTACCTCGTTCGCCGAAGGCACCACGTACACGACCGGCAACTGGAGCAGCTCGTTCTCGGGTACCCGCTACTTCGAGGTCGTCTACGCGGCACCGCTGCCCGGCGGCATCTCGACGAGCAGCGTCACGTTCAACTTTGACTTCGCGGCCAACAACGCCGGCGACACCGCCTGCTACTACATCGAGGTCTACCGCGAGGCCGCCGGCACGCTGATCGGCACGCATGGCAGCAGCGGCTCGCCCGTCGCGTGCGTCACGGGGACGACGCCCAGCCACACGAGCGTCTCGCTGAGCGAGGTGACGACCAGCGATCAGGCCGACGACCTGCGCGTGCGCATCTACGCAAAGGACAGCGGCAACCGCGCCCTCCTGATCGACCTGGCAACCGTGACAGGGAGCTCGTACTCGACCTTCACGCTCTACAACCTGCTCGTCCGTGACCGGTCGACCGGAACGCAGACAACCACTGCCGGCGGCATTGTCACCGCCGGAGACGGCCTCGTGCTGACGTCCACCTCGTGGTCGAACGCCTTCGCCGCCGGCCGCTACTTCTCGTTGAACTTGCCCGACTGGGTGCCGACGAGTGCGACGCTCTCGGCGGTGGACTTCCAGCTGAAGTACCGCTCCGGCACGAACGGCGCGAACGCCTGCTGGTACTTCGAGGTCTACGACTACCTGAACGCCCTGATCGGCACGCACGGCTCGTCGGGCTCGCCGATCTCGTGCAACTCGAGCAACTCGACGTTCGTCACCGACACGGTGAGCCTGCCGGAGATCAACACCGCGATCGAGGCGAATTCGGTGCTGATCAAGCTGTATTTCAAGTCGTCGGGCTCGTCGACCGTGGTCTTCGACAACGCGCTGTTGCGCGTGACCTACGCGCTGGGCACCGGGAGCGGCTGTGCGAGCCCGGGTGATCAGACGATCGATGCCGTGGCCGACACCTATGTCGACCAGGCAAACGCGAGCAACAACTTCGGCAACAACACGACGGCGTCGGTGCAGAGCCGTAGCGGCTCGCGCAACCGCCGCCTGCTGATCACGTTCCCCTTGCCCGCCGTCCCGACCGGCTGCAGCGTGACCGCCGCGACCCTGCGCGTCAACGCGTCGGCGGCGAGCGCAGCGCGGACGCTGGAGGCGGCCCAGGTCTCCTCGTCGTGGTCGGAGAAGACGGTGACCTGGAACACGAAGCCGACGACGACCGGCACCGCCGCGACGACAAGCAACGGCACCGGCTACCAATCCTGGTCGGTGACGTCGCTCGTGCAGGCGATGCTCTCGGGCACGAACTACGGCTTCCAGATCAAGGATCAGACCGAGGACGCAGCCGGCGCGGGCTTCGCCCAGACCTACCGCACCACCGAGAGCCTCGTCTCGATCCCGCAGCTCGACATCACCTTCGGCTAGGCAGCAGGCGCCTTCTTCTTCGCGGCGGCGCGCTTCTTCGGCGCCGGCGTTGCTCCGCCGTCGCCAACGAGCAGGGTCGCCGCCCCAGAGGCCCCGGCCGCCGTGCGCGTCGCCAGCAGCTCGCGCAGGAAGTGCCCCGTGTACGAGCCCTCGGTCGCGGCGATCTGCTCGGGCGTCCCGACCGCGACGATCTCGCCGCCGCCGTCGCCGCCCTCGGGCCCGAGGTCGATCACCCAGTCGGCCTGCTTGACGACGTCGAGGTTGTGCTCGATCACGAGCACGGTGTTGCCGGCATCGACCAGCCGCTGCAGCACCTCGAGCAGCTTCTCGATGTCGGCGAAGTGCAGGCCGGTGGTGGGCTCATCCAGGATGTACAGGGTGCGGCCCGTCGCCACCTTCGAGAGCTCGGCCGAGAGCTTGACGCGCTGGGCCTCGCCCCTGGAGAGCGTCGTCGCCGGCTGGCCGAGCTTCACGTACTCGAGCCCGACGTCGTTGAGCGTCTGCAGCCTTCGCCGTAGCTTCGGGATCTTGGCGAAGAAGGCGAGCGCGTCCTCGATCGACAGCTCGAGCACGTCGGCGATCGACTTGCCCTTGAAGCGCACCTCGAGCGTCTCGCGGTTGTAGCGCCGGCCGTTGCACGCCTCGCACGGGACGTAGACGTCGGGCAGGAAGTGCATCTCGATCTTGATCTGGCCGTCGCCCTTGCACGTCTCGCAGCGGCCGCCGCGCACGTTGAAGGAGAAGCGCCCGGCCTTGTAGCCGCGGGCTTTCGCCTCGGGCGTCAGGCAGTAGAGCTCGCGGATGTGGTCGAAGAGCTTCGTGTAGGTCGCCGGATTGGAGCGCGGCGTGCGGCCGATCGGCGACTGGTCGATGTCGATGACCTTGTCGAAGGCGTCGATGCCTTCCACGCCGTCATGGTCACCCGGCTTGATGCGGAGCTTCTGCAGCCGCGCGGCGAGCGTCTTGTAGACGATCTCGTTGACGAGCGTGGACTTGCCCGACCCTGACACGCCAGAGACGACGACGAACTTCCCGACGGGAATGTCGACGTCGATGCCCTTGAGGTTGTGCATCCGGGCGCCGCGCACCGCGAGCACGCCATTGTCGGCGGTGCGCCGCTCCGGCACCTTGATCGCCCGGACGCCCGAGAGGAACTGCCCGGTGACCGACGCGGGGTTCGCCATGATCGCGGCGGCCGGCCCCTCGGCGACGACACGGCCACCGTGCTCGCCGGCGCCAGGCCCCATGTCGACGACCCAGTCGGCGGTGCGCATCATCTGCTCGTCGTGCTCGACGACGAGCACGGTGTTGCCGAGCGCTCTCAGCCGCTCCAGCGTGCCGAGCAGCTTGTCGTTGTCGCGCTGGTGGAGGCCGATCGATGGCTCGTCCAGGATGTAGAGCACGCCGACCAGCTGCGAGCCGATCTGCGTCGCCAGGCGGAGCCGCTGTGCCTCGCCACCGGAGAGCGTCGCCGCCGCGCGGTCGAGCGACAGGTAGCCGACCCCGACATCGTCGAGGAACGTCAGCCGCTGGCGGATCTCCTTGAGGATGCGCGCGCCGATCTGCGCCTCGGTCTCGCTCAAGTGCAGCGCGTCGACGAAGCGCAGCGCCTTGCTCACCGACAGCAACGTGAAAGCGTGGATGTTGAGCTCGCCGACCGTGACCGCGAGCACCTCGGGCTTGAGGCGCGCCCCGTTGCACGCCGGGCACGGGCGGAACGACATGTACTCCTCGATCCGCTCGCGCATCTGCGCCGAGTCGGTCTCCTTGTAGCGCCGCTCCAGGTTCGGGACGATGCCCTCGAAGTTGGTCATGTACGCGCGCCGGCGGCCCATCCGGTTGCGGTACTGGACGTAGAGCTTCTCGGTGCCCGTGCCCTGCAGGAAGAGGTTGCGCTGCTTCTCGGGCAGGTCTTCCCAGGGGATGGTCAGGTCGATCTCGTAGCGATCGGCAATCGCCTGGAAGATCGCCTCGTAGTAGGTCGAGAAGCCGATCGCCCAGGGCACGAGCGCGCCGTCGGCGATCGAGACGGCGGGATCGGGAACGAGCAGGTCGGGGTCGATCTCCTGCTGGGCGCCGAGACCAGTGCAGCGCTGGCAGGCGCCGTGCGGCGAGTTGAACGAGAAGATGCGCGGCTCGAGCTCGGGCAGCGACACGCCGTGCTCGGGGCAGGCGAAGTTCTCGGAGAAGGTCAGCGGCTCGCCACCGAGCACGTCGATCACGACGAGGCCCTGGGCGAGCGCTGCCGCCGTCTCGATCGACTGCGCGAGGCGCGTGCGCAGGTCGTCCTTCATCACGAGCCGGTCGACGACGACCTCGATCGTGTGCTTGAACTTCTTGTCGAGGACGATCTCCTCCTCGAGCAGCTTCGTCTCGCCGTCAACCTTCACACGCGTGAAGCCCTCGGCCCGCAGATGCTCGAGGTCGTCGCGATGCTCGCCCTTGCGGTCGCGCACGACGGGGCCGTTCACCGTGAACTTGGTGCCCTCGGGCAGGCGCAGCACCTGGTCGACGATCTGCTCGATCGACTGCCCGGCGATCGGCCGGTCGCAGATCGGGCAGTGCGGCTTGCCGACGCGGGCGTAGAGCAGGCGGAGGTAGTCGTAGATCTCGGTGACCGTGGCGACCGTCGAGCGCGGGTTACGCGAGGTCGTCTTCTGGTCGATCGAGATCGCCGGGGAGAGCCCGTCGATCGAGTCGACGTCGGGCTTCTCCATCAGCTGCAGGAACTGGCGCGCGTACGCGGAGAGCGACTCGACGTAGCGGCGCTGCCCCTCGGCGTAGATCGTGTCGAAGGCGAGCGACGACTTCCCGGAGCCAGAGAGGCCGGTGATGCACACGAGCGCGTCCCGGGGGATGCGCACGGTGATGTCTTTCAGATTGTGTTCGCGGGCGCCGTGGACGACGAGCTCGTTCGTCATGGAGGGCAGTCTAGCTATCGAACGCGTGTTCGTGAACTGGCAATTTTGGACAGGTCGGAACGGTTGAGGAATCGTTAAGCAGAGGTGAGATCGCGGCAGGGAAACGCCCGGCTCCCCGATCCGACGGTACCGTCGGTGGAGGTGACCGACGACAAGCCGATCAGGAAGAGGCCCATGCAGCTGCTTCTCCTCGAACGACACCGCCTCGGCCCGCGCGTTCACGTGCTGGGCCGGCGCATCCACGAGTGGCATCTCGGTGTCGCCGTGATCGCTCTCGCTGCCGCTGGCCGCGCCTTTGGCCTCTGGCACGAGGAGCTGCCGACTGGCGCCATCGCCGCCCTCGGCGCCTACCTCGTCGTCAAGGACTGGCACGACCTGGTGCCGAGCCATCGCGACACGGCAGCGTGGACGCTCGGCATCCACAAGCGCCTGCACGCGCTGCGCGCACGCCGCCGCGGCGACTGGCTGCCCCCGATCGCCGGCCTCGTCGTCGGCAGCGCCGGCGTCGTCAACCTCGTCTCGGCCCTCAAGCCCAGCTTCGGCTGGCGCGGCCACCTGCTGCTCAACGCGAAAGGCCTCCGCGCGGTGCCGGAGTTCGACGCGCTCGCCCTGCCCGCCAGCGTCCTCCTGCTTGCCGCAGCGATCTACCTGGCCAAGCGCCGCCGCCGCGCCTACCGCGTGGCGCTGGTGCTGCTGCTCGCGCTCGGCGCCTTCGACCTCCTGAAGGGGATCGACCTCGTGGAGGCGTTGCTCAGCTGGGCAGTCGCGGCCGTGCTCTGGTCGTGCCGCGAGGCGTTCGTCGTGCGCCATGCGCCGCTGAGCCTGCGCGCCGCCGTGTGGCGCGTGCCGTTGCTCGGCGCCACCGCGGTGGGCCTGGCAGCCCTCGTCGCAGCCGTCAGCTCACCCGCGCGCGCCAGCCTGCACGAGGTCATGCGCGAGACGCTCGCGCTGATGACCTGGACGCAGGGGCCGATCGCCTTCCAGGACGAGGCGCGCTTCGTGCCGATCGGCATCGGGATCGTCAGCGTCGGCACGCTGCTGGCTGCCGCCTGGGTGGTGTTCCGGCCGCTCGCCGCACCGCACGCGCTGCCCGACGCTGCGGTGCGCCGCGCCGCCGCCCGCCTCGTGCGCGCCCACGGCACCGACACCCTGGCCAGCTTCAAGCTGCGCCACGACAAGCGCTACCTCTTCTCCCCCGACGGCCGCGCCCTGGTCGGCTACCGCGTCGAGAACCGCGTGCTGCTCGTCTCGGGCGATCCGGTGGGCGCTGCCGACGCCGTGCCCGAGGCCGTGCGTGCCACCGCCGCCTTCGCCGAGTCCCGCGGCCTGCACCTGGCGGTGCTGGGAGCCAGCGAGGCCCTGCTCCCGGTGTGGAGCGACGCCGGGCTGCGAGCGCTCTACCTGGGCGACGAGGCGATCGTCGACACTGCCGCCTTCTCGCTGGAGGGCCGCGCGATCCGCAAGGTGCGCCAGTCGCTCTCCCGGCTGGAGAAAGCGGGCTACACCGCCACGCTGAGCGAGCTGCGCTCCCTCAGCGCAGACGATGTGGCGCAGCTGCAGCGCATCTCGGAGGAGTGGCTGCAGGGCGGCGAGGAGCGCGGCTTCGTGATGGCAATGGACGCCCTCGACGCGGCCGGCCAGCCCGACAGCGTCGTGGTCGTGGCGCGCGACGGCGACGGCGTGCCGCGCGGCTTCCTCCACCTCGTGCCAACCTACGGCCGCCCGGCGATGTCGCTGTCGCTGATGCGCCGCGAGCACGACACCCCGAACGGCCTGACGGAGTTCCTCGTTGTCCAGGCGATCGCACTGCTGAAGGAGCGCGGTAGCGCGGAGATCTCGCTCAACTTCGTGGCGTTCGCCCGCTGGCTGCACAGACCGCACGGTCCCGTCGAGCGGGCGCTCGGCCGCGTCGTGACCGCCTTCGACCGCTGGTTCCAGATCGAGAGCCTCTACCGCTTCAACGCGAAGTTCTTCCCGCGCTGGGAGCCGCGCTACTTCCTCTACGAGGGGGCGCTGGGGCTGCCGCGGGCCGGACTCGCCGCGCTGAGGGTGGAGGGGCAGCTGCCAGGCGCAGGGCCGGATGCCCCGCCCACCGCTGAGCCCCCGTTGCCGAGCGCGACCTAGGCGCTACGCGGCGGCGCGACGGCGCGAGCGGCCGAAGATCAGGCCGCCGGCCAGGAAGCCGAGCCCGAAGGTGCCAACCGCGAACGCGACGATGGCGAGCGCCTTGCGACGGCGGGAGAGCCGGGCCCAGCGGCCGAGCGCCTCCTCCTCCTCGCGGGTCAGCGGCTCACCGCGACGCTGCTTGCGCATGGCGCCGCCGGCGCGTACGCCCAGGTACAGATCGTCGAAGACCTCTGCATTCTCGTCGGCCATGCTTCCCAGTCTATAGCCTGCCATCGCAGTGACCTCGCTCCTCATTCACGTGTCGGATCTCCATGTGGGAAAACGCGAGAGCCCGGAGATCGCCGGGCCGCTCGCCCGGTTGATCGACCGCGAGTCTCCCGACCTGATCGTTGCCAGCGGTGATCTGACGCACCGCGGGCGGCCCGATCAGCAGGAGCGCGCGGCCGCCTTCCTGCGTGAGCTGGGGCGACCCGTGCTCGCCGTTCCCGGCAACCACGATATTCCGCACACGTTTCCCGCCCGTTTCACGGAATCCTTCTCGACGTTTCGCGCCGTCTGGGGCACGACCGAGCCGACGTTCACCTCGGAGCGGCTCGCCGTGGTCGGCATCAACTCGGTGCGGCCGTGGCACCACCAGTCCGGCGGGCTGCCCGGCACGCGCGCCGACCATCTGGAGAGCGCCCTCGCCGCCGGGCCTGCCGACGCCCTGCGCGTGGCCGTGCTGCACCACCAGCTGGCGAACCCGCCCTGGCGCACCCGCAAGCGACCGCTTGCCCGCCGCGACGAGGTGCTCGCGCGCTTCAGCGCGGCCGGGGTCGAGCTGGTGCTCGGCGGGCACGTCCACCAGGTGTCGGTGACGCGCCGGGCCGAGTTCGTGGCCGAGCAGGGCGCAGGCGGGGCACCGGTGCTGGTGACGGCACCCGGCCTCGGCCGGCCGCGGCCGCAGCGCGCCGGTGAGGCACGCGGCCTGCACGCGATCGACGCCGACGAGACGACGCTGGTCGTGGCGACCTACCTGTGGCGCGACGATGCCGGCACGGGTGGCGACCGGGGGAGCGGCGGCGACTGGGTGCGTGCCGCCGAGCGGCGCTTCCCGCGCGAGCGGGCTACCAGCGCCGCGAGCTAGGGGGCTCGGCGGCTAGGCGGCCGAGAGCGTCGAGCGCTGCAGCTCGGCGCAGAGGTCGCGCGCGATGTCGACGAAGGTGCGTGCTGCCCCGGAGCGGTAGCGGTCGCGATGCCAGGCCACCCCGATCAGCCGCGGCGGCAGCTGGCTCGCCATGTCGATCACGCGGATCGACTCGTCGCTGGCGTCGACGGTGAGCAGCGGCACCAGGGCGCAGCCGTGGCCGGCCGAGGCGAGGCCCTGCACCGTGCCGTTGTCGTCGGAGCGGAAGACGACGTTGGGCTGGACGCCGTGCGCCTGCAGAGCGCCCTCGAGAGCGCTCTGGCTGCGGCACTGGCGGAAGGCGATCAGCTGTAGACCCTCGAGATCGCGCACCGTGATGCGGCCGCTGCGGCCGACGGGCGAGGCGGCCTCGACGACGAGCACGTACGGGTCGGCCAGCACCTGCAGCGACTCGAAGGGACCGGCGTCGACCGGGAGCATCGTGAAGGCGAGATCGAGCTCGCCGCGCTCCACCAGCTCGAGCAGGTCCTCGTCGTTGTGCGTCTCGACCAGCTGCACCCGGACGTCCGGCAGCTCCTCGTGGAAGCGGCGGATGACGTGCGGCAGGATGCGCGAGCCGACCGACTGGAACGTGCCGACGCGCAGCGTGCCGAACGTGCCTGCGGCGAGCGCGGCGACGTCGGCCTGGGCAGCGGCGAGGCGGGCCATGATCGCGTGCGCGTGGCGCAGCAGCACCTCGCCGGCCTCCGTCAGCGAGACGGCCTTGGGGCCACCGGGCCGCTCGACGAGCTTCTGCCCGACGATCCGCTCGAGCATCTGGATCTGCTGGCTGACCGCCGACTGGGTGTAGCCGAGCCGGGCGGCGGCGCGACCGAACGACGCCGACTGTGCGACGGCCTCCAGGGCGGCGAAATGCCGCAATTCAACGCCAAGCCAGCGATCAGACTCCATGATGGAAGGCAATAGTAGCTCGATTGGTGCTAATCGGCCGGACAGGCGACAATGCGCACATGGCAGCCCTCGCAGTCATCGCAGCGCTGGTCGCACTGGCAGTCCTCTCCGTCCGCTGTGGGCGTGACTCGCGCCCCGGCATCGACGACGCGCAGGACTGGCAGAGCCGCCCGTGAGCACGCAACCGGCGCGCCTCCGCGTCTACCGCGTCCCGCACTCGACGAACGTCGTGCGCATCGCTCTCGCCTGCGGCCTGAAGGGCGTTGCGGTGGCGTGGCTCGACGTCGACCCGGCCGACCGCAGCGAGGTCATCCGGGTGAGCGGGCAGCCGCTCGTGCCGGTGCTCGTCGCCGGTGACGGCGAGGCCGGGGCAGCCGGCACCGAGATCCTCACCGACTCGCCGCGGATCCTGGACTGGCTGGAGGAGCGCTTCCCGCAGCCGTCCCTCCTGCCTGACCCGGCGGATCCGCACGCACGCGCCGCCGTCGCGGTGTTCTGCGACTGGTTCAACCGCGTCTGGAAGCTCCCGCCGAACGCGATCGACGTCGAGGAGGCGAAGGCAGCCCGCGGCGAGGCCGTGGACACGGCGGCAATCGCGGCCTGGTCGCAGGAGCTGCGCGCCTCGCTCAACCTGTTCGAGGGCCTGCTCGCCGGCGGCGACTACCTCTTCGGCGACACGCCGACCCTCGCCGATGTGACGGCCTGGCCGTTTCTGCTGTACCCGGTGCTCGGAGTGCCGGCCGCCGACACCGACCGCTTCCACCACATCCTGGTCGAGCACCTGCCGCTCGGCGACGGCTATCCGCGCCTGCGGGCCTGGGTGCGGCGCGTCGCCGCGCTGCCGCTCGCCTAGAGGTCGCAGCCGCCCGCGCGGGCCGCTACTCGCGCCACTCGAGGAAGCACTCGCGCTCGCCCAGCTCGATGCCGGGCGGAAGGTGCCGCTCGACCAGCTCGCGCAGCTCGCCCTCGACCGGCCAGACGCCGTCCCACGGGTGGACGCCCGTCTCGCCCACGACCTCGCGCACCGCGTCGGTGGTGATGCCGCGCAGCCGCTCCTCGAAGGCCGGCTCGGCGGCGCCCTCGTCGAAGCCGGTGAGCACCCAGGAGCGGCCGAGCATCACGACGTGCCCGATCCGAGCAGGTCGCGACGCAGCTCCTTGATCTCATCGCGCAGCTTCGCGGCGTACTCGAAGCGCAGCTCCTCGGCGGCGGCGCGCATCTCCTCCTCGAGCGTCACGAGCATCTTCTGCAGCTCGGTCTGCGTCATGCCCTCGATCTTCTTGGCGCTGCGGCGGCGGCCCGGCACGGTGGGCGAGTCGAGCTGCAGCATCTCGGCGATGTCGCTGACCGTCTTGATGATGGCCTGGGGCACGATGCCGTGCTCGATGTTGTAGGCGAGCTGCGTCTCGCGGCGACGGTTCGTCTCCTCGAGGGCGCCGTTGATCGCGTCCGTCATTCTGTCGGCATAGAGGAGCACCTTGCCGTCGATGTTACGGGCGGCGCGGCCGATCGTCTGGATGAGGGCGGTCTTGCCGCGCAGGAAGCCCTCCTTGTCGGCGTCGAGCACCGCGACGAGCGAGACCTCCGGCAGGTCGAGACCCTCGCGCAGCAGGTTGACGCCCACCAGCACGTCGTACTCGCCGAGCCGCAATGCGCGGATGATCTGGATGCGCTCCAGCGTGTCGATCTCGCTGTGCAGGTAGCGCGCCTTGACCCCGGCCTCGAGCAGGTAGTCGGAGAGATCCTCGGCCATCTTCTTGGTCAGCGTCGTGACGAGGACGCGCTCGCTCTTCGCCTCGCGCTCGCGGATCTCGCCCAGCAGGTTGTCGATCTGGTTCAGCGTCGGGCGGATCTCGACGATCGGATCGACGATGCCGGTGGGCCGGATCAGCTGCTCGGTGATCGCCGTCGAGTGACGCAGCTCGTAGGCGCCCGGCGTGGCCGAGACGAAGACGACCTGGTTCACGCGCGTCAGGAACTCGTCGAAGCGCAGCGGCCGGTTGTCGAGCGCCGAGGGCAGGCGGAAGCCGTAGTCGGCGAGCGTCTGCTTGCGCGAGCGGTCACCCTCGTGCATGCCGCCGATCTGCGGCACGGTCTGGTGGCTCTCGTCGATGAAGCAGATGAAGTCGGAGGGGAAGTAGTCGAGCAGCGTGTACGGCGCCGAGCCGGGCGGCCGGCCCTCCATGTGGCGCGAGTAGTTCTCGATGCCGTTGCAGTAGCCGAGCTCCCGCAGCATCTCCAGGTCGTACTCGGTGCGCTGGCGCACGCGGTGCGCCTCCAGCATCTGGCCGCTCTCCTCGAAGAAGCGGACGCGCTCCTCCAGCTCGGCCCGGATCGTCTGCACCGCCAGGTCGACCGTCGGCTTCGAGACGACGTACTGGGTGGCCGGAAACACCGTGAGGTCGTCCACGCGGGAGAACAGCTCGCCGGTGAGCGGGTCGAAGTGGCTGATCTGCTCGATCTCGTCGCCGAAGAGGCTGATGCGGTAGGCCGTCTCGCTGAAGGCGGGCTGCAGCTCGATCACGTCGCCGCGGACGCGGAAGCGGCCACGGCCCAGCACGGTGTCGTTGCGCACGTACTGGATGTCGACGAGCTTGCGCAGCAGCTCGTCGCGGTTGTGCTCGTCGCCGACGGCGAGGTGGATCATCCGCAGCGCGTACTCGTCGGGCGAGCCGAGGCCGTAGATGCAGCTGACCGAGGCGACGATGATCACATCGCGGCGGGTGAGCAGCGACGAGGTGGCAGCGTGGCGCAGCCGGTCGATGTCGTCGTTGCGCGAGCTGTCCTTCTCGATGTAGAGGTCGGCCTGCGGGACGTACGCCTCGGGCTGGAAGTAGTCGTAGTAGCTGACGAAGTACTCGACCGCGTTGTGCGGGAAGAACTCGCGGAACTCGTTGCAGAGCTGCGCTGCCAGCGTCTTGTTGTGGGCGATGATCAGGGCCGGGCGGCCGGTCTGCTCGATCGTCCAGGCCATCGTCGCCGTCTTGCCGGTGCCGGTGGCCCCGAGCAGCGTCTGGAAGCGCTCGCCGCGCTCGAGGCCGGCGCTCAGCTCGGCGATCGCCTTCGGCTGGTCGCCGGTCGGGCGGTACTGGGTGGTTGTGATCAGCTCGGGCACAGGAGGTGAGATCGTATCGAACGTGTGTACGCCGGGACAGGTCTGGCGTGGCCCCGTCCCGTAGGATCGCGCGCATGACTGCTCTCCCCGGCCCCCTCGTCTCCACCGCCTGGCTCGCCGAGCACCTCGGCGACCCCTCCGTCCGCGTCTTCGACTGCACGGTGCGCGTCGACCCGACCCCCGACTCGCTGCGCTTCCCCAGCGGCCGCCCGCTCTACGACGCCGGCCACATCCCCGGCGCAGCCTTCGCCGACCTGACGACCGGCCTCAACCTGCACGACGAGGGCGCGAACTGGTTCACGCTGCCCACGCCCGTCGCGCTCGCGCACGAGGCCGGGGCGCTCGGCATCGGCGACGGCCACACCATCGTGCTCTACGACCAGACCTCGACGATGTGGGCAGCGCGCCTCTGGTGGCAGCTGCGCCTGCTCGGCCTCGACGCGCTCGTGCTCGACGGCGGCTTCACCAAGTGGCTGGCCGAGGGCCGGCCGACCAGCAGCGCACCCGCCACCCACCCGGCCGCCACGCTCACCCCCGCCCTGCGCCCCGAGCTGCTCGCCACGAAGGCCGACGTCGTCGGCATCGTCGAGGGCGGCGGCGCCTGCCTGCTCAACGCGGTCAGCCGCGCCCAGCATGACGGCACCGCGCCGCAGCACGCGGGGCGCCCCGGCCACATCCCCGGCAGCGTCAACGTGCCGTTCGACGCGGTGCTCGACCCGGCGACCAACGCGTACCTGCCGCCGGCGCGGCTGCGCGAGGTCTTCGCTGCCGGCGGCGTCCACCCGGGCGAGCGCGTCGTCACCTACTGCGGCGGTGCGATCGCAGCGTCCAGCGCTGCGCTGGCGCTCGCGCTGGCAGGCGTCGACGAGGTCGCGGTGTACGACGGCTCGCTGCGCGAGTGGTGCGCCGACCCGACGCTGCCGCTCGTCGTCGCCTCCTCCTGAGCCAGGGCGCGACGGGCGCTAGGCTCGTGCCACGATGACGAACTCCCCCCATGACGCCCTCGCGATCGCCCGCGAGCTCGTGCCAGCGCTCGCCGCCGACGCGGCTGCCCGCGACCTCGAGCGGCGCTTCCCCCACGCCGAGCTGGCGCTGGTCAAGCGCAGCGGCCTGCTCGCTTTACTCGTCCCGACCAGCGCGGGCGGCCTCGGCGGCACGCCCGGTGACCTGATCCGCACCACCGGCATCCTCGCCGAGGGCGACCCGAGCATCGCCCAGATGCTGATCACGCACCACTCCGGCGTGGAGCTGCTGAACAAGCTCGTCCCCGACGCGGTGCGCAAGCCGTACTACGCGCGCATCGTTGCCGGCGAGCTGATGCTGACCAACGCCTTCAGCGAGGTCGGCACGAAGACGATCTTCGAGTACAGGGTGCGGATG
>Ga0114970_10002144_pt1 | contig 14814 bp, 11 predicted proteins | sample M_140205_XF_Meta_FD_87030 | JGI IMG/M metagenome (GOLD analysis project Ga0114970, IMG submission 87030) | Freshwater microbial communities from Lake Montjoie, Canada to study carbon cycling - M_140205_XF_MetaG | ecosystem: Environmental > Aquatic > Freshwater > Lake | place: Lake Montjoie... | reverse complement strand
TGGGTGAACAATAAACTCTGGTTTATTTCCAGCAACTTCCACGCCGAATTTCAGAAAATCTCGTGCGCCATCTACGTAGTAGACCTCGTCAAAAACAAAGCCTTTAGGCGCGGTTAGATTGCGTAGACGAAGAACAAGGGATGCAATCGCAATAAAGATGGGGGCGATAGCTGCAGTCATGTGTGTAATCGTATGGGCAAATCGGTTGGAAATTACTGGGATGATTGGCACATGGCACTGATATTGGCAGCGACTCCCCTGGGTAACCCAGCCGATGCAAGCGCGCGCCTGAAAACTGCGATTGCCGATGCCACGATTATTGCCGCCGAAGATTCGCGTCGCTTTCATCGCCTGTGTTCAGATATTGAAGTGGTCTTTACCGCCCGTGTCCTTTCCTTTTTTGAAGGAAATGAAGATGAACGAACACAAGAGATCTTGGTTCAACTTGAAAATGGCGCAACGGTTTTAGTTGTTTCAGATGCAGGGATGCCAACAATTAGTGATCCAGGCTTTCGCTTAATGCGTGAAGCAATTGCGCGCGGCATAGATGTATCAGTTATTCCAGGTCCAAGCGCAGTCACGATGGCAGTTGCTTTATCAGGGCTACCAACGGATCGATTCTCATTTGAGGGTTTTCCTCCTCGCACATCTGGTGCACGGTTAGCTGTTTTTGAAAAACTAAGACATGAAGAGCGAACCATGGTCTTCTTTGAAGCGCCACACCGGTTAGGTGATTCATTATCTGATGCACAAAGTGTTTTTGGTTCAAATCGTCGTGGTGTTATATGTCGTGAGATGACTAAACATTATGAAGAAACGATTCGTGGAACATTAGATGAACTATGCACGTGGGCGGATACGCATGAAATTCTTGGAGAAATAACTTTAGTTTTTGAGGGCGCAGCTACAGACTCAGCGACATTGACTGCCGAAGATATGGTCTCCCGAGTCCGAGCGTTTGAACAGGCGGGAATGGATCGAAAGTCCGCAATTGCCTCCGTGGCGACTGAGTTTGGAATTGCTAAGCGTCTGGTTTATGCAGCCGTGGTCGATGCGAATAAGATGAGCAAGTGACTAAGTCCTTTTATTTAACGACGCCGATTTATTACGTCAACGATGCGCCTCACATTGGTCATGCTTACACAACTGTGGCCGGCGATGTTTTGACACGTTGGCACCGTCAAAAAGGTGAATCCGTCTGGTTCTTGACTGGTACTGATGAACATGGTCAAAAAGTCATGCGGACTGCCGAAGAAAATAACACTGCCCCACAAGCTTGGGTAGATCGCTTAGTTCAGCAAGCGTGGAAACCAAATTGGCAAGCGCTCAATATCGCAAACGATGATTTTATTCGCACGACAGAAAAGCGTCATACCGAGCGCGTTCAAAAGTTTTTACAATCGCTCAAAGATTCTGGACATATTTATGCCGGAAAATATGAAGGCCCCTACTGTGTTGGTTGCGAAGAATTTAAACTGCCCGGAGATTTAATTGAAATTGAAGGCAAGAAATGCTGCCCAATTCACAGCAAGCCCATCGAACTTGTAAATGAAAATAACTGGTTCTTTAAGTTATCTGCTTTTACCGATGCTCTCCTGGAGCATTACCGCAACAATCCAGATGCATGCCAGCCTGAAAGTGCGCGTAACGAAGTAGTTTCTTTTCTAGAAGGCGGCGTTTCAGATCTTTCAATCTCACGTTCAACATTTGATTGGGGAATCCCAGTTCCTTGGGATACAGATCAAGTTGTGTACGTCTGGTTTGATGCGTTATTAAATTATGCAACTGCGGTTGGATTAACTGATGCACCAGATACTGAAGGTGGCAAGAAGTTTGCACAAACCTGGCCGGCAGATGTTCACTTGGTGGGTAAAGACATTTTGCGTTTTCACGCCGTTATTTGGCCAGCGATGTTGATGGCTGCTGGTTTAGATGTTCCTAAGAAAGTTTTTGCGCACGGATGGCTGCTAGTTGGTGGCGAAAAAATGAGCAAGAGTAAGTTGACAGGAATTGCACCTAAAGACATCACTGATCACTTTGGTGTTGATGCTTTTCGTTATTATTTCTTGCGTGCTATTCCATTTGGCACAGATGGTTCTTTCTCTTGGGAAGATATGAGCGCCAGATATACATCAGAGCTGGCAAATGATTTCGGAAACCTTGCTTCCCGCTCTGCTGCAATGATTGAAAAATACTGTGGCGGAATCTTGCCGGCTAAGAGCAGTGATTCAGGGCTGGAAAACGCACTTTCTGAGGCTGCCAAGAAGGCCGATGAAGCAATCTGCCAATTAGATTTTCAAGGCGGAATCGTTGGGATTATGGATTTTTGTAAGAAAGTAAATGGCTACGTAACTGAGAAAGAGCCATGGATCCTTGCCAAAGATCCAGCCAATCAGGATGTTCTTGAAAATGTTTTATACAACACCGCTGAATCACTTCGTGCGTTAGCGGTCTTGCTTAATCCGATCATGCCGCAGACATGTGAAATTTTGTGGCAGAGCCTTGGTGCACAAAGCTCATTGGGTGATTTGAACGCGCAAAAAGTTAGCGATGTCGCAACATGGGGCCAGCTAAAACCAGGTTCAACGGTTACCAAGACACCAGTACTTTTCCCCCGCTTAGAAACAAACGCATAGTAACTATGGCTGATCGCCACAATCGCGATATTGACCGCCCGCGAGCACCACTTCCAGAACCACTTCCAGTTCCAACAGTTGATGCACATGCACACATCGAAATTATTACTGATACTGCACCTGATTCACCTGAAGTAGCCCAAGTCATGGCCGAAGCAAAGTCGGTAAACATTGACCGAATCGTTCAAGTTGGATATTCCGCGGAGCAGTCACAATGGTGCGTTGCAGCTGCAGAAAAATTCAATACTTCAGTATTAGCCGCAGTAGCACTTCATCCCAACGAAGCCCCTGTGGTTGAAAACTTAGAGGCAGATTGGGCGATTATTGAAAAGCTTGCACAACACCCACGTGTTCGTGCCATTGGCGAAACAGGTTTAGATTATTTCCGTACTCCGCCAGAACTACGTGCGCGGCAACAAGAATCTTTTAAGTGGCACATTGAATTAGCCAAGAAAACAAATAAAGCTTTGGTTATTCATGATCGTGATTCTCACGAAGATGTTTTATCTGTTCTTCTAGAAGTTGGCGCGCCTGAAAAAACTATTTTTCACTGCTTTTCAGGTGATTTAGCCATGGCTAAAACCTGCGTAGAACGTGGGTATGTGCTCTCTTTTGCGGGCACTCTCACTTTCAAGAATGCACCCGCTTTGCGTGAAGCAGTAAAAATCGTGCCCATCGATCAATTATTAGTCGAAACTGATTCACCATTTTTAGCTCCAATGCCGCACCGTGGTGCGCTCAATACCCCTGCACAGATTGCAAATATCGTTCGTGCGATGGCAACTGAAAGAAATGCTGATTTAGCCGAACTTGCAACTGCGCTTAGCAACAACGCTGAACGTTTATTTGGTTCTTTTGCTTCATGACACTTCTTGGTGCGGCGCAAATCCGCGAGTTAGCTGCAGCTTTAGATTTAAAACCATCTAAATCGCTAGGCCAAAACTTTGTTATCGATTCAAATGTTTGTACAAAAATTGTGCGTACTGCGGCAGTTGGCCCAACCGATGTTGCCCTTGAAATTGGGCCAGGTCTGGGTTCGCTGACGCTAGCTTTGTTAGAAAGCGCTGAATCAGTTATCGCCGTAGAAATAGATCCGCGTCTTGCCCAGCAACTACCACTAACCGTTGCAGATCTTTTCGAACATCCAGAAAAGTTAACCGTGATCAACAAAGATGCCTTAGCAATTCATACATTGCCTAAAGATCCAACGGTCTTAGTTGCAAATCTTCCTTACAATGTTTCAGTTCCCGTATTGCTTCATCTACTCGAAGTATTTCCAACGCTTCGGACCGGTGTCGTTATGGTTCAGGCCGAAGTTGCTGATCGTTTAGCGGCAAAACCTGGGACTAAAGATTATGGAATTCCATCAGTTAAGGCGGCTTGGTGGGCCGATGTAAAAGGCGCGGGTTCGGTTTCGCGCTCGGTATTTTGGCCAGCGCCGAATGTAGATTCGAAATTAGTTGGCTTTACAAGACGCCCAACGCCTGGGGATGAAGAACTACGAAAAAAGGTTTTTACAATTATTGATGCAGCTTTTGCTCAACGTCGAAAGATGTTGCGATCGGCGTTATCTACCCTTTATGGCTCATCTTCTGCGGCTGAAGAGATTCTTATCCGCGCAAAAATAGATCCAACTTTGCGTGGTGAAGCTTTAGAAATCGACGGATTTTGTGCCATCGCTGCAGTTGCACCTGACATTTTCTAGCCAACGCATTAAGGTCAAACCATGCCAGTAAAGAGTGTGACTGTTCGGGTTCCTGCAAAGGTCAACCTGCAACTATCAGTCGGTCCACGCGAAGAGGATGGCTTTCATAATTTGGTATCGGTTTTTCAAGCAATCTCAATTTATGATGAAGTTACCTTGTCGCTTGCACAACCTAAATCTGGCGTCACAGTTTCAATCTCAGGAGATCAAACACACGGCGTTCCTGCAGATACAAATAATTTAGCAGCCCAAGCGGCTGCGCTTTTGGCACAGGAATATGACTTAGATCTTGATGTACATATTGAGATTAAGAAATCGATTCCAGTTGCCGGCGGAATGGCTGGCGGTAGCGCAGATGCTGCAGCAACAATTGTGGCAATCGATTATTTGTATTCCTTAGGAATGAGCCGCGAAGAAATGTCTGACATCGCAGCAAAAATCGGAAGCGATGTTCCTTTCATGTTAAATGGCGGAACTGCAATTGGAACGGGCCACGGAGATCAATTAACTTCTGCCCTTTCTCGCGGCACTTATCACTGGGTACTTGCACTTTCTACACACGGACTTTCAACTCCTGCCGTGTATGCCGAATGCGATCGATTGCGTACAGGTTTGGAAATCGTAGAACCACAAACTAATGAAGCATTGATGCAGGCCCTTTTAGCTGCAGATGCAGAATCTGTAGGGGCGGCATTAGTAAATGATTTACAGGCAGCGGCGTGTTCATTGCGTCCTGCATTGCGATTAGTTTTAGATGTTGGCCAGGAATATGGCGCCTTAGGTGCCTTAGTCTCAGGTTCTGGCCCAACAGTTGCATTCTTAGTTGCCGATGAAGAAGCTGGCCTTGATTTAACCGTGGCACTTACGGCAAGTGGAGTAGTTGGCAGCGTTGTTCGTGCCTATGGCCCAGTTCCAGGGGCAAAAGTAATCTCATAAAGCACGCGCAATATGGTCATAACCATCCCCATTTATGAGGGAGAATACGGGTTCCGCCATTGTGTAGTGGCTAGCACATGGGCCTTTGAAGCCCAGGGTCCAGGATCGATACCTGGTGGCGGAGCCATCGGATTCCAAATCGTGAATATCTCACCCGATAGGATTCACTCGTGACCGTGCAAACCGTGATTATCCTCGCAGCTGGCGAAGGAACACGGATGAAATCGGCTCAAGCCAAAGTACTCCACAGCGTTGCCGGACGTTCGTTACTTGGACACGTTCTACACGCAGTTGATCAATTAAACGCACAAGAGATTCGAATTGTTGTTGGCTCTGGACGCGAATCTGTCGAAGAACATATTTCACTCATTGCTCCAAAAGCCACAACTGTTTTTCAAGAACACCGCGGAGGAACTGGCCATGCTGCGCAGTTAGCGCTCGCAGGATTAACTCCGCAAGGCACCGTGCTTGTTCTTGCAGGTGATACGCCAATGCTAACTGGTCAGTCACTGGCAGCTTTCATCGAAGCACACAATGCCGGGAATTTTGCAGCATCGGTTTTAACTGCCGAACACCCAGACCCAACTGGATATGGTCGCATTATTCGGGATGATGCCGATGAACTATTAAAAATTGTTGAAGAAAAAGATGCCAACGAAGATCAAAAGTTTATTTTTGAAATTAACTCTGGCGTGTATGCATTTGATGGCAAAGCTTTAGCTGCATCAATTGGAAAGCTCAATAATTCAAATGCCCAAGGCGAACTTTATCTAACTGATGTAATCGGAATTTTAAAGAGCGAAGGTGCATCAGTTGCAGCAATCATGATTGATGACTTCACTGAAATCCTTGGTGTCAACGATCGTGTGCAACTTGCAGAATCAGCTGCCCTTTTGCGTGATCGCATCAACGATCATTGGATGCGGGCCGGAGTCACAATCATCGACCCTACAACTACCTGGATTGATGCAACAGCTTCGATTTCAAACGATGTGAGCATTCATCCAGGAAGTGCGATTTACGGTGCAACAACTATTGCAGCTGGCGCAGTTATTGGCCCGCGCACAACATTGACAAACTGCCAAGTAAAACAAGGTGCTTCAGTCCTTGAATCAATAGCCACAGACACTGTTATTGGTGAGGGTTCAACGGTTGGCCCATTCACTTACCTTCGCGCCGGCACGGTATTAGGCGATGCAACTAAAGCTGGCGCATTCGTTGAGATGAAAAATGCAACAGTCGGCACTGGTTCTAAAGTTCCGCATCTTTCATATGTTGGCGATGCAACCATCGGCGAAGGCAGCAATATCGGCGCAGCAACAATTTTTGTTAATTACGATGGCGTAGATAAGCATCACACCACTGTCGGAGATCACGTCCGAATTGGTAGCGACACCATGTTGGTTGCACCTGTAACCGTTGGCGATGGGGCATACACGGCTGCAGGTTCTGTAATTACTGAAGATGTTCCTGCCGGCGCGATTGGTGTTGGCCGAGCTAAGCAAAAAAATGTATTAGGTTGGGTCCTGCGCAAGCGTGCAGGAAGTAAATCAGCACAAGCCGCCGAAGCTAAAGAGAAGAAAGGCTAGTAAATGAGCGAGATCCGTTTATCTTCTGAAAAGAGATTACGTCTTTTTGCAGGCCGCGGATTTCCCGAACTAGCCGATGAAGTTGCATCCGAACTCGGTATTCCACTCACGCCAACTTCTGCTTATGACTTTGCAAATGGCGAAATCTTTGTTCGCTTCGAAGAATCTGTCCGTGGTTGCGATGCTTTTGTAATTCAAAGCCACACAACTCCTGTCAATAAGCAGATCATGGAACAACTGATCATGGTCGATGCACTTAAGCGAGCATCTGCAAAGCGCATTACGGTTGTTGCACCATTTTATGGTTACGCACGCCAAGATAAAAAGAGTCGCGGACGTGAACCAATTACTGCCAGATTAATGGCTGACCTTTTCAAAACTGCCGGCGCTGATCGATTGATGTGCGTTGATTTGCACACTTCACAAATTCAAGGTTTCTTTGATGGTCCAGTTGATCATCTCTTCGCACTTCCAATGCTTGCTAATTACGTTGGTAGCAAAGTAGATCGCAGCCGTTTAACTATTGTTTCACCAGACTCTGGCCGAGTTCGCGTTGCAGAACGTTGGTCAGATTTGCTTGGCGGATGTCCGATTGCTTTCATTCACAAAACTCGCGACCCACGAATTCCTAATGAATCAACAACTGGGCGCGTAGTTGGTGATGTTCAGGGTCAAACATGTGTAGTTATTGATGACATGATCGATACTGCCGGCACAATTACTAAAGCTGTTGAAGCACTCTTTGATGCTGGCGCAAAAGATGTCATCATCGCGGCAACTCACGCAGTTCTCTCGGGCCCAGCAGTTGATCGCCTCAAGGCATCGCGTGCATCAGAAGTTGTCATCACAAATACTCTGCCAATCTCTGAGGATCAAAAATTTGATGGCCTCACCGTCCTTTCAATCGCACCACTTTTAGCCCGCGCCATTCGCGAAGTATTCGAAGATGGCTCAGTCACAAGCCTGTTCGACGGCCACTCTTAAGCAATCTCCTAAGGATTTGCCTAATCTGCGGACTGTCCAATAACCTTGCGCTTGTTCCGGCGAGGGTAAGAATTTACTTCCGTTATCGACGGTTTTAAGGTTTAACTCCTTACTGGAACTTTGTGCAGACACCGAAGTAATTCCAAAGGAGATTTAAAATGGCAGAAATCAGCATCAACGGCGTACGTCGTACCGAATTTGGTAAGGGCGCATCTCGTCGTGCACGTCGCGATGGCTTGGTTCCAGCCGTTATCTACGGTCACGGTGAAAAGCCACAGCACATCACGCTTCCAGCACGCGAACTTGGCGTTGCGCTTAAGCAGTCAAACGTTTTGCTTGACATCACAATTGATGGAAAGAATGAACTCACACTTCCAAAGGCAATTGTTCGCGATCCACTTAAGCAGATCCTTGAGCATGTTGATCTAGTTCTAGTTCGTCGTGGCGAGAAGGTTGTTGTATCTGTTCCAGTTCACGCATTGGGAGAACACGATCGTGATGGAATTCTTGAGCATGTTCACAACACAATTGAAGTTCGTGTTGATGCTTCAGCTATTCCTAGCTTCCTAGAAGTTGATATCCAGGGCATGCACTCAGGTGAGTCACGTTATGCATCAGATGTGAAGCTTCCAGCTGGCGTAGAACTTGAATCAGATCCAAAGACAATCGTTGTTCACTTGTCTGAGAAGGCAACTGCAGCAACTGAAGAAGCAGCAGCACCTGCTGCAGCAGCAACCGATGCAGCACCTGCATCAGATGCTGAAAAGAAGGACGCTTAACCCTTACGCTTACCGTTATGACGTGGTTGGTAGTGGGCCTGGGAAATCCAGGCGATAAATACGCTGCCACCCGTCACAACGTGGGCCAGATGGTGATCGATGAATTAGTTCGACGCCATAACGTTAAATTATCTTCACATAAATCACGCACAGATATCGCGGCTTTTAAATTAGGCGTTGGCGTTGATGCGCATCCAGTGATTGTGGCTAAATCAAAATCTTATATGAATGAAACTGGCGGCCCAATTAAAGCTTTAGCTAATTTCTATTCCATAGAACCACAAAAAATTATTGCGCTTCACGATGAATTAGATATTCCTTTTGCGGCAATTCGTACCAAAATCGCAGGTGGCGATAATGGCCACAATGGCTTGAAATCAATGACTTCAGCTTTTAGCACCGCTGAGTATTACCGAGTGCGCCTTGGAATCGGACGCCCTATGGGTGAACAAGATCCAGCTGATTTTGTATTAAAAGCATTTTCAAAGGTAGAACAAAAAGATTTAGGTGAATTCATTGTGCGCGGGGCAGATGTTGTTGAATCTTTAATTACCGAGGGATTAGAACGTACGCAAAGCCAATTTAACTCTTAAAATCAACCGGTATTTCGCAGGCCTGCAGCAACACCATTAATTGTAAGCAAAAGTGCGCGGCGCAAAATTGGATCAGCCGAATCTCCAGCCTCACGTACGCGCTTTAGTAAGTTAATTTGAAGCAAGTGAATGGGAGATAAGTAAGCATCTCGAACCTGCAATGTGCGGGCCAAAATCTCTTGATCGCCAAGCAAAGTTTGCTTGCCAGTGAGTGCCAGAATTTCAGCAACAGTTAAATCAAACTCGGCCTGGATTTGATCAAGGAAATGATGGAGTTCTTTAGGAACTAACGCTTCAACATATCGACGCGCAAGCAAAAGATCAGTTTTAGCAATTGTCATTTCAACGTTGCTAATAAAAGTATGGAAAAAATGCCATTCAGAGAGCATCTTCTTTAGCACTTCGCTTTTTCCTGCTTCGCGTGCAGCCTTTAACCCTGAACCAACGCCAAACCAGCCGGGCACAATCTGACGTGACTGAGTCCACCCAAATACCCAAGGGATTGCGCGAAGTGAATCAAGCCCGCCAGATGCATCTGGGCGACGAGATGGCCGAGAACCCAAGAAGAGATTTCCTAACTGTTCTACTGGAGTTGATGCGTAGAAATATGCAGGAAGATCTGGGTGATCTACAAGAGTGCGATATGAACTAAACGAACTATCGCTAATTAATTGCATGCATTCATTCCAGTTAGCTAAATCTTGAACTGATTGTCGCGGACTACGATTGAGAACAGTTGCTTCAAGTGAGGCGGCCAAAGTTAGTTCCACGTTTTCACGAGCAAGTGAGGCAAGGGCGTATTTATCGCTAATTACTTCGCCTTGTTCGGTCATTTTGATTTGACCATCAACAGAACCCCAAGGAAGTGCAACAAGTGCTTCATATGTTGGTCCACCACCGCGGCCCACAGAACCACCACGACCATGGAATAAACGAAGTTTAACTCCGTACTTGATTGCGATATCGCGCAAGCTTCGTTGTGCTCGGTGGATTTCCCACTGGCTTGTTGCGATACCAGCATCTTTATTTGAATCTGAATAACCCAGCATTACTTCCTGAACGTCTCCGCGTAAGGCAACTACTTGTCGATAAGCCGGATTGCTGAGGAGTTTTTCTAGAATTTCACCAGCTGCACGAAGCTCGGCAACAGTTTCAAGTAGTGGGGCAAAACCAATACGGGCTTTTTTATTTTTCAAATTAACTAAGCCAGCTTGTTGTGCAATCACAATGGCTGCAATCAAATCATCAGCACCCTTTGTCATCGAAACGATGTAAGTCTCAATCGCTTCAGCGCCAAAACGATCAATTAGGTCGGCGATTGCAAAGAAAGTGTCGACAGTCTTTTGGGCACCAGCATCAAGGCCTGTGATGTCTAAATTTGAATCATCGGCTAAGAGCGAAGTCAGAATCTCGAACTTTTCAGAGTGTGATTTTTCTAAGTATTCAGCTACTCCAGTTGCTTGCTTTAAAACATGGTGATGAGCATCTGAGTGTTCACGAACATCCATCGTTGCATGTGTGATTCCAAATGCAGCAACTGTACGAATTGTGCGTTCAAGTAAGCCTGTAGCAATGAGTTCGCCTTTATGAGCAAAGAGCGAATCGCGCATAAGCGTTAAATCTTTAATGAGTTCGGCAGTATCGGCGTAATCACGGTGATCAACGTGCGGTGCACCTTTTGCATGGCGATCGCGCGTTAACGCTAAACGGTGCACGATTGCGGTGGCCTTTAAGCGATATGGCTCTTGGGCATTAAGGCGCAAGAAGCGTGGTTCAAACTCAGGCAAATGTTTAAGATCAGATTCAACTGAGGCAGTTAATTCAGGTGTTGCCCCAATGATTCGCGTTGAAATTGAAAGCATTTGGCGCAAGTTATTCATCGCATCAATAGTTACGCGGATTGCATGGCCAACTTGCAAAACCATCGCATCGGTAGTTACTTGCGCAGTTACATTTGGGTTACCGTCTCGATCGCCACCGATCCAACTTCCAAAGGAAAGTGGGCGAGCTGTAACCGGAACAATGACGTCGATTCGTTTCATTTCACGGGCAAAGTCATTGAGAACTTCTGGAACAGTCTGGCGGAACAAGTCATCGAGGTAATACAAAGCATTCATCGCTTCATCAAGCGGTTCGGGTTGCCCAACTCGAAGTTCATCGGTTTGCCACAGTAAATCAATAGTTTCCGCCAAGCGAGCACTTTGTGATGGGTTGCGAGATTGGTCTAGTAAATCTGCAACTTGTCCCATTTTATTAAGCACGGATCGACGTGCAGCTTCAGTTGGATGGGCAGTAAAGACGGGACGCACAGACATTTCATTAATCCACTGCGAAATCTCTTCGCAAGTTAATTCATGTCCAGGAGTTTGTGCTTGTAAGGCCGCTTCAATTTTATCTACCGCGCGAGCAAGCCAAGAACCACCAACTGCGCGTGCATCGGCTAAAACTCGAGCACGGTGAACTTGCTCTGCAATATTTGCTAAATTGAAATACGTACTAAAGGCGCGCACTAACTGCACCGAATCTTCAACTGAAAGTGATGCAAGAAGTTCAACGCCATCACCTTCACGAACGGCTTTACGTACTTTTTCAACTAAAACTAATAGCTCTGGACCTTCTTGGCGGACCAAGGTTTGCCCAAGTAAATCGCCAAGCCTTCGGACATCACTGCGCAATGCAGCATCATCTGCTGCAACTGCACCGCCAAAGCCGCTAGTGGTCATTGGCCAATCCTCTCAGGTCGCCGCGGACCTTGCGAACAAATTACACTTGAGCCATTAGCCCCCTCCCTTTTGGGAACGGGGCTTTGGGGCGTTTTCAAGGGAGGTGCACAGTGCGTGGATTAATTTCATTATTACCTACAGCTAATACCGCATCTCATATTGTGGCGCCTTTGCCGATGTATCCATTTTTGTTGGCACATAGATCGCAAAGCCGCCCGCTTCTAGTTATTACATCATCTAGTCGTAGTGCAGAAGATTTAGTTAATGAACTTCGCGAACTACATGGCAACGTCCTGGAATTTCCTGCCTGGGAAACTTTGCCCCACGAACGCTTAAGCCCACGCAGTGACACTGTGGCAAAGCGAATTCAAACGCTGTACGAGTTGGAAAAAAATCATAGTACTTTTCCAATCGTTGTAACTCCTGTGCGTGGTGCAATTCATCGGATTATTGCCTCGCTTGGAAAAGAAGAGTTATTAAAACTTGAAATTGGTAAAGATCAGTCACTAGATCTCTTAGTTCGACATCTTTCAACCCTTGCCTATGCACGCACAGATTTAGTTGAACGTCGCGGAGAATTTGCAGTGCGTGGTGGAATCGTCGATTTATTTCTGCCTTTGAGTGATTATCCAATTCGAATTGATTTCTTTGGCGATGAAATTGAAGATATGAGTTACTTCGAAGTTGCCGATCAACGTACTTTTAAGCCAGTTGTAGGCGCTGTAGAAATTTACCCATGTCGTGAACTTTTGATTACTAAGCAGATTCGCCACCGAGCTTTAGAGCTTGAAGATTCACTTCCTGCTGCCGCTGAACTGTTACATAAAATTAGCGAGGGTATTGTTTTTGAAGGTATGGAATCTTTAATTCCTTTGCTCATAGATGAAACCGAAACACTTATCGCACGTATGCCAGTAAATACCCAGATTGTGTTTATAGATGAAGAACGAATCAAATCTAGAGCTGCGGATTTATTAGCAACTAATGAAGAGTTCTTAAATGCTTCATGGAGTAATGCGGCACATGGCGCAGTTGCTCCCATTCATGATGGTTCAGGTACCTATATGTCATGGGTTGAATTAGCTGAAGAAATTAGTAGCAAGAAATCCGAAACTGCCTCGCTCTCACCTTTTGGCAGCGATTTGGCGCAGGACACCGAGTTTTTGGATTTCAACGTCATTGATCCCATGCGCGGAGATATCGAACGAACGATTGAGCAGTTACGAAGCGCGGTCGAAGCTCATTTCACCGTTATCTTTGCAACTCATGGCCATGGAATGTTGGAGCGATATGCAGGGATTTTTCGTAATGCAGATTTACCCGTTCAAATAAGCGAGAAACTACTTGCAAAACCAACCAAATCCGCCATTCATTTAACAACATCAGTTATCGCACATGGTTTTGAAAGCGCTGAACATCAGATACTTTTCATAACCGAACGTGATTTAACTGGCAGCAAGGGCAGCGTCAAAGATAACGAGCGCTTGCCAACAAAGCGCAAGCAAGCAATCGATCCTCTGGAACTTAAAGCTGGAGACTTTGTTGTTCATGAACAACATGGAATTGGTCGGTATGTAGAACTTCTTGAACGCACGGTCGCCGGCGTAACTCGTGAATATCTGATTATTGAATACGCACCAGCAAAACGTGGCCAACCAGGTGATCGAATTTTTGTTCCAACAGATGCTCTCGAACAGGTCAGCAAGTATGTTGGCGGTGAGACTCCTACGGTTCACCGAATTGGAAGCGGTGAGTGGCAAAAGGCTAAGGGGCGGGCACGTAAAGCCGTGCGCCAAATTGCTGGTGAATTAATAAGACTCTATGCCGCGCGAACAAGTTCTCCGGGCTTTGCTTTTTCTGCCGATACTCCTTGGCAACGCGAACTTGAAGATTCATTTTCATATATCGAAACGCCAGATCAGCTTTCAACAATTAATGATGTTAAAGCAGATATGGAACGCCCGTATCCAATGGACCGAATTATCTGCGGCGATGTTGGTTATGGAAAAACTGAGATTGCAATTCGCGCTGCCTTTAAGGCAGTGCAGGATGGAAAACAGGTTGCGGTCTTAGTTCCTACAACCCTTTTAGTTCAACAGCACAGCAAAGTTTTTGCCGAACGCTATGCCGGATTTCCATTAAAAGTTGCCGGTCTTTCACGCTTTAATTCCGCTAAAGAAAGCAAAGAGATTTTGGCAGGGTTAACAGCTGGAACTATTGATGTTGTTGTTGGAACTCACCGTATTCTTTCAAATGATGTGCAGTTTAAAGATCTTGGTTTAGTCATTGTCGATGAAGAACAACGCTTTGGTGTTGAACAAAAAGAGTCATTGAAGAAGCTGCGGACAACTGTGGACGTCTTAGCTATGTCTGCAACACCCATCCCAAGAACCTTAGAAATGGCCGTTACTGGCATCCGTGAGATGTCCACGATCACTACTCCGCCCGAAGAGCGCCACCCAATTCTTACTTATGTTGGACCAGCCGAAGAAGCACAAATTACAGCGGCAATTCACCGCGAGCTTCTGCGCGATGGCCAGATTTTTTATCTACACAACCGTGTAGAAAGTATTGATCGCGCTGCATCTAGATTGCAGGAACTTGTTCCTGAAGCCCGGATCCGTGTTGCCCATGGTCAGATGAGTGAAGGCGCACTTGAAGATGTGATTTTGGCATTTTGGAACCGCGATTTTGATGTGTTGGTTTGTACAACAATTGTCGAAAGTGGTTTGGATATTCAAAACGCAAATACTTTGATTGTTGAACGTGCGGATTTATTTGGCTTGTCACAATTACACCAGCTGCGTGGTCGTGTTGGCCGCGGCCGCGAACGTGCTTACGCCTACTTTCTTTATCCAGCAGATCAGCC
>Ga0114970_10002142_pt1 | contig 14821 bp, 9 predicted proteins | sample M_140205_XF_Meta_FD_87030 | JGI IMG/M metagenome (GOLD analysis project Ga0114970, IMG submission 87030) | Freshwater microbial communities from Lake Montjoie, Canada to study carbon cycling - M_140205_XF_MetaG | ecosystem: Environmental > Aquatic > Freshwater > Lake | place: Lake Montjoie... | reverse complement strand
GGACCAGCTGGCGACGTAGGGCATGCGCATGTTGGGGTCGTACCAGGCGGCGGTACGTCCGGTGAAGTTGGTGCCGACGAAGGGCACGGAGCCATCAGCCTGCACGTTGTACCGGACGGGAGTGGGGCCCTGGGAGAGTTTGAAGACGTGGCGGGGATCGCCGACGGGGGCCTGGAGGCTGGCGGTGGCGAGGTATTCCTGGAACTGGATGTTGGTGCCGGTGGCGAAGATGTCCTGATGGACGATGCCGAAAGAGCCGCGGAAGACGAGGCTGGGGGTGACGGTCCAGGCGAGGCCGAGGCGCGGGGCAAAGTTATTGAGGTCCTTGCGGGCGAGGGGGGCCTTGCTGTGGAGGATGGCACCCTGGAGGCCGCTGATGGGGTCTTTGGCGTTGGGGTCAAACTGGGCCTGCTGGCCGTACTTGGTGTTGAAGGGAGTTTCGTAGGACCAGCGGACACCGAGGTTGAGGGTGAGACCGGGGCGGAGCTTCCAGTCGGCTTGGGCGTAGGCCTGGTGGGAAACCCAGCGGGGCAGCCAGGAGCCGTAGTCCTGAGTGTAAGCGGCGGTGCCGACGGTTCCGAGGAGGAAGGAGGCGAAGGTATTGCCGGTGTTGGGGACGAAGGGGGCGTTGGTGCCGGTGAAGGAGTAAGTGCCGCCGGGGAGCGAACTGGAAGTGGCGTTGTAGCGGGTGCGGATGAGTTCGTAGCCGAACTTAAAGGTGACTTTGGAGGTGACCTTGGTGAGGTTGTCCTGGAAGGTGAAGTCTTCGCCGATGTTCTGGAAGCTGGGGAGGCCGGCGAGGCCGTAGCCGATGTTGAAATTCGGGAAGGTATCGGCGGAGGTATTGGGGATGCCGAGCTGTTTGGCCCAGTCACCGCCTTTGGTGATAGCGGTCTCGCGGCGGTCGCGGCGGTTGAAGCCGGCGCGGAACTCGTTATTCATGGTGGGCGAAAGGATCAACATGTCTGAGAAGACGATGTTGAGCTGGTCGACAGGGGCGGGCTGGGCGTTGGGGTCGATGTCGCGCCAGGCGAACTGGGCCTGATAGTCACCCTTCCAGGCGCGGTGGCGAGCCTGGGAGTAGCGCCCGAAGATTTTGTGATTTGGTGTGAACTGGTGGTCGATTTTGGCGTCCCAGCGGGTGCGGCGGACCTGTTTGATGGTGTTGAGAACGAGGTTTTCGGTGGGGCCGCCGGCACCGAGGATACCAGGTTGGTTGGCTGCGGTGAAGGGCTTTTTGGCGAGGAAGGCGGCCGAGGCGGGATCGATGAGGCTTTTCGGGATGACGTTGCCGACGAAGCGGTCGCGTTCCCAGGTGGCACCGTTTTGGCGGGTGGTGAAGGGATTGTAGAGATCGAAGGGACGGGGGCTGGTTTGGCCGCCGAAGGAGAAGTCGCCGTCATACATTGCGGCGGTGGGGACGGCGGTGCGGACGCCGTTGGTGCCGGAGTTTTCAAAGTGGCGCTCGAAACCGGCGAGCCAGAAGGTTTTGTTGTGGCCGTCATAGAGTTTGGGGATGACGACTGGACCGGTGAAGAGGAGCGTTGTTTCGTGGTAGGTAAAGGGGTTGGCGCGGGCGAGTTGTTCGAGGTAAGAACGGTGGATCATGGACTTGCCGATCAGGCGGTCTTCGACGGAGCCGTGGAGTTCATTGGTGCCGGACTTAAAAACGATGGACATGAGGCCGCCGGCGGAGTGGCCGAGTTCGGCGGGGGCACCGGTGGTGTAGAGCTTCACTTCTTCGAAGGCGTCCTGTGTGGTGGAAATTTGGGCATCGGTACCGTTGGTGGCACCGATGCCAGGCTCTTTGCCGTTGATGCCATCGACGGTGTAGCCCATGGCGCGGGCGCGCTGGCCGAGGACGGTGAAGCCGCCGATGGCGTTGGCACCGGGCATATAGAAGAGGATGCGGATGGCGCGCTTTTGGCTGACGGGGATCTTGACGAGGAGGTCGCCATCGAGGACCTGGCCGGAGGTGGAGGTTTCGGTTTCGAGGAGGGGGGCTGAGCCGGAGACGCTGACGGATTCGGTAATGGCACCGAGTTCGAGCTGGACGTCAACGCGGAGGGTTTCACCGGTGCGAATGATGATACCTTCGCGGACGAGGCGCTTGAAGCCGGGGTTTTCGACATTGACGCGGTAGGTTCCGGGGGCGAGGTAGGGGGCGTAGTAGGCCCCTTCGGAATTGGTGACGGATTCGGAAGTAAAGGCGGTGCCGGTGTTGACGACGGCGACTTTGGCCCCGACGATGGTGGCTCCGGAAGCGTCGGTGACATTACCGACGAGGGTGCCGGTGCCGGCCGCCTGGGCCCAGAGTGAGGATGCTGCCAACGAAGCCAGAATGGCTGCGGAGAGGATGACTTTCAAACGTGGAAATTGCATAAATTCTCGACTTTACTTTTCAATTCGAGGTAAAAGGAAGGCAAACAGACGCCACCCCACCATTATGTTGACTTCATCACAAGTCGGTGAAGATGTCAAGGTAAACGGGGGCTTGCGGGCATGAGGGCGTGTGCCGGGGACGGTGGGGTAATCCGGGCCAAATGCCGTATTTCCGTAGTGATTTACACTCTGATTCGATAGAGCAGAGCGTCGCCGCGCCAGGCATTCGGGAAGGCGAACAGGCGGGACATGTGGAGATTGATCCGGTGGTCCTCGCGATCTTCGCGCGCGCAAAGGCTGTAGAGCATCAGGATCTCGTCGTCATCGGGCTGACGGTCGTCGATTTGGATCAGGCTGTCGCGAAGCAGGAGGCCGGAAGTCTGGTCTACCTCTCCCACGTACACCGGGTAGCGGGGGCGATTGCCCCGGGCGTTCGTGGCGGAGATGTGGCCGAGCCAGTAGAGCTTGCCGTTGGAGTGCGGTACCAGCTGCGAACTGGCGGAGGGTGAAAAGAAGGCTTCTCCGGAGGTGTAGGTCCAGGGTTTTGGTTCGGACCAGTGGAAACCGCCGTCCGTGGAAAAACAAACCCATTTGTACGCAGGCAGAGCTGGATTCCGGTCATTGGAACCGCGGAGGATCATCATCAGGCGACCATCGTGAAGTTGCGCCAGAGTGGGTTCGTCCATGCCGCGGGTGGACCGTGCCGGATCGCCTTTCACTGGTCCCGAAGACGTCCACGCCAGCCTGCCATTTTGCCAGCGGGCGTGAAGAATTACGGCGTCCGTGTAGGTGTAGCCTCCGGTGGGATTGTAAGGTTTGCCTTCCGGCGTCAAAGGCGTGGTGATGGCCGGCAGCAGGATGGTGCCGTTTTTGAGGATCAACGGCACGGAAGACACGTCGCCTAACATCACCATGCTGCGACCGGCGTGGACACCGGGGAATGGGTGGTCCGGGCCGAATTCCTGGCCGTGTTGAATAGCCTGATACTCTTTGCCGTCCACCCGGTAGAAGATGTTCCAGCGCCGCATACCTTCCAGCGGGTCATCGGTCGGCAAGACGCCCTGCACGAAGAACTCGATGAATTTGCCCGTAGTGGGCTCGTTTATTCCAGTCCGGGGATGGCGACGGAGCATCCCTTCAGGGCGTCGTTCGGCGGTCTTGTGCCGGGTTGGGCGGCTCCAGGTTCTGCCGTTGTCCCTGGAGGTCCGGTAGTAAGCGATGTCCACGGTATCGGACCGGCTGTAGCGGGTTTCCACGGAGAGCAGGGAAGTCCCCTTGGCGCTTGTGTACCAGGCGGCGGCCATGACGGCGGTGCCCTCTTTCGGAGACTTCAGAAAGACTTCGCGCGTGACCCTTGGATCTGCTGCGGCGAGGGCCGGCGCGCAGCAGGCCCCGGCCATCGCGAGAAACGTCCGTCTGGTTGCCATTCGATCAAGCTACCACTGCTTTCCCGTTATCCTTGTAGGGATGATGTCTCGGATAGCTACTGGCTTCTTGTTCGTCGCTACGGCGTGGGCGCAGACGGTATGTCCCCCGACGTCGAAATACTCGCCCTGCGACCTCGTCTTTGACCTGCCGGGCGTTACGCCAACCGACGCGGTTGATCTGCATGCAGAGATTCGTTCACCGCATCACGACACGGTTCGTGCCAATGGTTTCTGGGACGGGGGCACGCGATGGGTGATTCGCTTCACGCCTGACGAAGCCGGGCCCCATACGTTCCGGCTGACTGGTCCGGGACCGATTAGTGGCAAGGAAGGACAGTTGCTGGCGACGGACAATGCCAAGCCAGGGTGGCTGCGAGCGGCGAATCTGCACCATTTTGCGTGGGTGGAGGGGAATAATCTGACGCCGCATCTGTGGATGGGGACGGTGGTGCCGGACTTCAACGGGATGGATCTGGCGAGGTGGAAGGCGCTGATTGACGCGCGTTCGTTGCAACACTTCAACCATGTTGGGATCACGCTGATTGATGAGGCGGTGGCTTCGAAGTTTCGCTCTCCGGATGTGTTTCGGGCGGCCGAGGAAAAGATCCGCTATGCCAATGAGCGTGGCCTGATCGTCGATATTGCGTTTTTTGGCCCGAACGGGCTGATGGACCGACTGCTGCCGTCGCGGGCGGATCGGCGGAAGTGGTTTGACTATGCACTGCCGCGACTGGCGCCTTTCGACGTGACCTGGCAGGGCCTGGAAGGTTGGGAATCGTACGATAACGGGCGGCCGCTGCTGAAGGAGATTGCCGGGTACCTGACGGAACTGGACCCGTACAAACACACAAGGTCGAGCCGGGCGTCGGTGACCTCGACTCCGATGTCGGAGGATGGCTGGCTGCGGTACCGGTCGTTTCAGACCAGTGATGACAATATCGCGATGGTGGAGCAGCAGGCGTTTCAGTATCCGGCAGTGAATAATTTCGCGGTGGGCCTGAAGGATACCGAGGTGTTCCGGAAACGCCTTTGGAACATGACGATGAACGGCCACTATCCGGCGACCGAAGTGCCGAATGAGCAGGCTGCGGCGCAGATGAAGGTCTGGTACGACTTTATGTCCACCACGCGCCATTGGGAACTGGCACCGCATTTCGATGTGGAGAACGGTCGGGCGCTTTCGCTGGACGAAGTGGAGTACGTGGTGTATGTGGAGAAGCCAGGGCCAGTGACGCTGACGGTGGACAAGGCTTCCTACGACGTGGAGTGGGTGAACCCGCTGAACGGCGAACGGACCAAAGTAAAAGAGAAGACGAAGACGGAAGCGTTGACTTTTAGTCCTCCCGACAACAGCCATGACTGGATTCTGCACGTTTCGCGTGAGGGCAAGAAGACTGGCATGCTGAAGAGTTACAAGTTCGACTCCCGCGAGCCCGCCCTGGCGTTGCAGGATCTGGAAGGGAATCCGGAGAAAGTGCCGTTCGAAATTGTGGCTCCCGACGGAGACACCATCTCGCTCTCGCAGCCGGTGAAGTTTGAGATTAAGCTGAAACGGCAGTCGAAAGCTCTTCAGGCGATGCTGTATGAATGGACCGGCGAAGTGAATGTGTCCGAGCGAGGGTATCGGGTGATCGGGACGGGAGCTTCGGGAACGTTGACGATTCCAGCCAACATCGCGATAGATTACCCTGCGGCGCTGCACATTCGTTTGACTGCGGTGAATGGCCTGGGCAAGGCCTATATTGTGGACCGGAACTACCAACTCACCAAATAAATGCTGACACTTGCACTCGACACAACTGCGGAGTTCGGCAGTATGGCGCTGCTTCGTGATGAAGTGGTGGTGACGGAAACTTTGCTGCATGCCCCGGACGGGTTTAGCGGCATGCTTTTTGAACGCCTCGACGCTCTGCTGACCCGGGAGGGCCTGGTGCCTGATGACATTGACGTGTTCGCGGCAGCGTCAGGTCCGGGCTCGTTTACAGGAGTCAGAATCGGGCTGGCGGCTGCCAAGGGTTTGGCGGAGGTGTTGGGGAAAGCCGTGATTCCGATTTCTAATCTGGAGGCCCTCAGCCGGTTTGGGACGGCCCCTCTTCGCGCTACTGTTCTGGATGCGCGCCGGGGGGAGGTCTTTGCAGCCCTGTATGCGGACGACGGCAAGCTGGTGATTGAGGAGCAGGTTATCCGGTTTCCCCACTTGATGGAATTGCTGGGGGAGCGGGATTTCGAGTGGGTCTCGCCGCACTTTGAACCTTTTCTGCCTGCTCTGGTTGGGACGCGGTTGGCCAGTCTGCCGGTGACAGTGGCCCCCCGGGCTTTGGCGGCCGTGATTGGGCAGATCGCGGTGGCTCGAATGAGGGGCGGCGACACGGGCGAACCAGCTTCGGTGGAAGCAAATTATGTGCGGAGATCCGACGCTGAGTTGCTCTGGCGGGAAGCGGCTCTCTGATAGTCTGACGAGGAGGGGATTTGTGACTTTGATTCGCTGCAAGTTCACGTTTTTATTTGCAATGTGTGCGGGTGTTTTGGCTGCCGCAGATGTGAATTTTAATGGTCGGTGGGATCTTCTGCTGACCAACCCGAATGCTGACAAAGCCTGGTGGCTTGAAGTGTCCGGCGCGGGGACTTCCGAATTGAAGGGCCGTTTTATCGGCTTTCCGGGCGGCGATCTGAATGCCATCAACGAATTGAAGATCGTCAGCGACGAACTGCAGTTCTCGTTTGAAAATACCGCTGGCCGGCGCGAGTATCGGGCGAAGTGGGTGAACGGTCAACTCCAGGGTCAAATGACGGGGCCGGGTGGGCCAGTTCCTTTTGTGGGGTATCGGGCTCCGGTGATTCGGGATCGGGACGACGCTGCCTGGCTGAAGTCCGAGGCGATTCAGCTCTTCAACGGGAAAGATCTGGCAGGCTGGACGGGTTTCGGCAACGCAAACGATTTGGGTTGGACGGTGGCTGACGGTGTCCTGAAGAGTGCCGGGAAGGCGCGGAACCTTGTCAGCACCAAGCGTTTCTGGAACTTCGAGCTTCATGTGGAATACAAGGTTGCGGAACACAGTAACAGCGGTATCGGCCTGCGGGGACGCTACGAAGTACAGATTCTGGATGACTTCGGCAATCCGGCGCAATCGCACGGCAATGGTGCGCTTTACAGTCGTCTCACGCCCGTGGTGAATGCCAGCAAGAAGGCTGGTGAATGGCAAACTATGGACGTGCGGCTGGTGGGGCGTGATGTTTCGGTGACGCTGAACGGGAAGTCGCTGATTGCTAAGCAGAAGATTGAAGGCCTGACAGCCATTGCGATTGACCCTTATGAGGGGCTGCCTGGGGTGATTGAACTGCAGGGTGACCATGGTGCCGTCGAATTTCGCAGTATCGTGCTGACTCCCCTGTTCCGGCCCACTGCGCAATGAAGAAGGGTCGGGAAGGGCTAAAACTGGAAGGTGTGCTGGCGGCGGTAGTGACGCCGAATCGTGTCGGCACGCTGGAGCCGGACTTTACCGGGCTGCTGGAACTGCTGGATTTTGTGGCAGCAGGTGGCGTAAACAGTATCTGCCTGATGGGGTCAACGGGCGAGTTTGTGAACTACTCGAACCCGGACCGGCAGAGGGCCCTTTATCTGGCTGCGAAGCGTTCCCGTGTGCCGCTGGTGGTTGGGGTGGGTCACACCACGCTTCGAGGGTCCATCGAACTTGCTGAGGACGCTATCGGGGGCGGGGCCAGCGGTTTGTTGCTGATGCCTCCGTATTTTTTCCCGTACCAGCAGGGCGAGGTGGAGGCGTATTGCCTGGCCTTCGCGAAGGAAGTGGGGGATGCGTTGCCGATCCTGCTGTACAGCATTCCGCAGTTCACCTCACCGCTCGAGATCGACACGGCGAAGCGCCTGCTGGACACCGGGCGATTTGCGGGGATAAAGGATTCCAGCGGCAACTGGGAGTACTTTGCCCAGCTACTGGCGTTTCGTGAGCAGCGGGCGTTTGCCTTGTTTGCGGGCAATGACCGGATTGCGCTCAGAGCTCTTGAAGCCGGGGCGGACGGCGTGCTCTCCGGTTGTGCTTCGGCCATCCCGGAGGTTTTGGTGCGCCTGTATAAGACGGCGAAGGCGGGCGATACGGTTGGAGCTGCAAAAGCTCAAGCGACGCTGGATGAGTTTATTGCCCGAATTGACAGTTTTCCGGTCCCGGTGGGTATAAAGCAGGCCTTGGTCCTGCGTGGCCAGAAGGGCGGGGAACTGGCCTGCCCGTTAGCCCCGGAAACTACGGCAAAGCTTGCTGAGTATTCCACCTGGTTTCAGGGCTGGATTACCGGCGCTTTGACTTCTTAGTTTTGGTGGCTCGGGATTTCGGGGCGGGATAGCCGCCGCTGGGCGTTTTTTCGTCGAGCGTCACGTCCATGCGACTCAGGATGCGGTCTTTCAGCCAGTGCGCGTCCCACCACTCCACCGGGTTCACCTGGACGCCATCAATCAACATGGTGAAGTGCAGGTGATCGCCCCCGGCCAGGCCGGTTGCACCGGTCTTCCCCAATGTCTGGCCCTTGGTGACCATGTCGCCCTGCTTCACGAGGAATTCGCTCAGGTGGGCATAGACGGTCTGTAACCCGAAGCCGTGGTCTACCACGATGCAGTTGCCGTAGATACCCAGGTTTTCGGCAAAGATCACCCTGCCGTCATTGGAAGCCGGGACGGGGGAGTGGGCCAGCTTGGCAAGATCGAACCCAAGATGGGTCTGCTGGTCCACTTTCTTGCCCTGCCAGGTGTAGGTCCGATCATCAGCAAAGCGCGATTCCACGGTGGAGTCGACCATGGGGAGGAAGGCTCCGAACCAAAGAAACTTCTGCTCGGACTGGAGCCGCAGATCAGCCAGGACCTTGTTGTTCTGCTTGCGCATCTCGTTATTGATGTAGATGAAACGCTCCACCAGATCGCCCTTAATCTGGTTGTTGGGGTCAATCTGGCCCACGATCCGGTCGAGATTCATGACTTCGAGGGGGATGGTGCTGGCGCGGAATTTCTTCGGGAAAACTTTGTGGGTAAAGTCGGCCCGGGCCAGGGTTCCCGCGGGATTAGAGGCATAGACAAAGGCCGGTGTCTCCGGGCCATTCTGCCACGAATACGCGAACAGAGAGAAGTACTGGCCTGGGTGATTCGGCAGCGGGAAACTACGGAATTTGTAGTCACCAACCTGGACACCTGCCTCGGTCCACGCTCCGCCGGGGGTGAAGGTGACCATTTCGGACCCGCCCTGATTGATATAGTGCTGTGCGCCATCGGCGGAGACACGGGGCGGTTCGGTCATAACGTCCACGTCGAGCGAGACGGAGGTACTTTTGCCCCGGAAATCGTTGGAAACGGCTGTGATGGTGATTTTGGCTTTGCCGTCATGCAGAGAGGGCGTGGATTGCTTCCCTACGTTGGCCCGAATGATAACGGGTGCCTCGTTCCGCTTGGGGAAGATGGACTGCTCTTTGGCCTGAGCAATGCGGGTTTCCGTGGTCTTCCCGTCCTGGGTGATGGCCAGGGTGACCCAGCGGACGCCGTGGGAATTCTCGGCACGGACTGTTACCGGGGTCTGGAAGGCGATCACCTTAGGTGGGTTCTCCAGCTTCAAAACGGTTTCATTAGAAGAAACCAGATAGATGAGGGGTGCCGCGCACAACAACAGAAGGACGAAGACTACGACCAGCAGGGTTTTCAATGATTTATCTCTTTGTGTAGGTATCGATCCACTCGATGAAGGTCTTGTACCAGAGCTGACTGTTCTGGGGTTTGAGGATCCAGTGCCCTTCGTCGGGGTAGACCAGCAGTTGCGAGGGGATCTTGTGCATCTGGAGTGCTGTGAATAATTGCAGGCCCTGGCTATAGGCGATGCGGTAGTCCAGTTCGCCGTGAATCACGAGGGTGGGCGTTTTGAACTGTGCAGTGAACTTGCTGGGCGACCATTTTTCGTAGATCTCGGGGTTCTCCCAGGGCATGCCACCGAACTCCCAGACGGGAAACCAGAGTTCTTCCGTGGATTCGGATTTGGCGCGGAGATCAAACACTCCGGCATGGGAGACGAGGGCTTTGAAGCGGTCGGTGTGGCCGAGAATCCAGTTGACCATGTAGCCCCCGTAGGAGCCTCCGGCCGCGGCCATGCGGTCGGCGTCCACATAGGGCAGTTTTGCCACATAGTCGGTTACTGCCATCAGGTCTTCGTAGGGTTTGCCGCCCCAGTCTTTATTGATGTCATCAGTGAACTTTTGCCCGTAACCAATAGAGCCCCGTGGGTTTGGCATGACGACCACGTAGCCCGCGCCGGCAAAAATCTGCGCATTCCAGCGGTAGGTCCAGCTTTCGCCCCACTCCCCCTGCGGGCCTCCGTGGATCAACATCAGGACAGGATATTTTCTGGTCGGGGTGAAGCCCGCTGGTTTCACAATGAAGCTGTGGATGGGGGTGTTCTCCGCACCCGTGACGGTGAAATCTTCGAAAGCGGTCAACTGGTACTGGTTGAGCAGGGCGTCATTGAGGTGGGTGAGCGGGACCTCTTTGCTGCTGTTGGAAGAGACCTTGCAGATCTCTACGGGGCTGTCCCCACTCTGGCGGGTGAAGACCATGGTCTTGCCGTCGGGCGTGAACTGGACATCATCCACCATGTTGCTGCCGCCGAGGGCCATTCGGGCTCCGCCGCCCTCCGGCGAAACGAACTGGATGGCTTGCCTGCCGCGATCGACCGCCATAAAAAAGAGCCGGGAGGAATCGGGAGACCAGGTAAAGCTGTTGATGGCCCGGTCGATGGCGTCGGTGGGGATGGTGGTTTTGCCGGTTGCCCGGTCTACCACGGTGAGGCGCCATTTGTCGCTCTCATATCCGGCGCGGGCCTGAGACCGGAATGCCAGGAACTTGCCGTCGGGAGAATAGGCTGGTGAGGCATCTGCACCGGCCCCTGAGGTGATTTTCTGGGCTGTTCCTCCGGTGACGGGGATGCCATAGATATCGCTGTTGGTGGAAAGGGCGGGGTTGGGGTCCACATTCATGGTGAACGCGACTTCCCGCCCGTCGGGCGAGATGGCATAGTCATCGGGGCCACCCAGTGAGAAGGGCGGGACGATGCGGTCGCCGGGGGTAAGATCGACAACCTTGCCATCGGCCAGCGAGAACGACAGAATGTGGGTCCGTGTCTTGCCCAGCCAGGCGTTCCAGTGGCGGTACAAGAGACTTGTCGCCAGATGCGCTTTCACTTTGTTGTTGCGTTCCTCGGCGGAACGGCGGGCGTTACAGGTTTCCTCAAAGGTCCCGGCGGCGCTGCATTCGGGGTACACATCGCTGGTGAAAACGAGGAACTTGCCATCTCCGGAAACAGTCTGGCCCGAAGCTTCGGTTGCGAGGCGGGTGATCTGCGTGGCACCGGAGCCATCGGGGTTCATCCGCCATACCTGCGAGGCACCGCCTTCAGTGCCGGTGTAGTAGAGGCTCTTGCCATCGGGAGACCACCGCGGGCGTTCGGCTGGTTCTGCGAGGCGGACGGGATTGCCGCCTTCGAGGGGCACCGTCCAGATGCTGCGGACGGCCCTGTTTGCGGCAACGTCCGGCGTACTGACGGAGAACGCAACGGTCTTGCCATCCGGGGATAGCTGGGGATCGGAGAGTCGCCGGAGCTTCAGCAGCGCATCCGTATTGAAAGGCTGTTTTTGGGCCTGAAGGTCTTCGGTCAACAGGAGGACTGGTGCTAAAGCGAGGGCAAGCAACGCCGATCTGCGCATACTTCAAATTATCCTCCAGAACAAGTGCGGGCAGGGCATTTGGGTCCGGGGAGTGGCTCCGACAGGTAAGATAAGGGGAGGAGACAGTTTGCATTCTCACCATCACGGGCACCACTCAGGAAAGAGTGGCCGGACGCTAATCTGGTCGTTCGTGGCGACTGCCGCGTTTGTGGTCTTTGAGTTTGTGGCGGGCGTGCGCTCGCATAGTCTGGCTCTGATCTCTGACTCGGCGCACAACCTGACGGACGCGCTGGCGCTGCTGCTGGCCTGGTTTGCCATTTACATCCAGAGGAAGCCGGCAGACGCCTCGCGCACTTTTGGCTACCATCGGGCGGGAGTTCTGGCCGCGTTTGTGAATGCTCTCAGTCTGGTCGCTTTCTCGATCTGGGTCGTTTATGAGTGCTGGTTGCGCATGCTCGACCCGCAGCCGGTAAATGAAGGGGCTATGTTGTGGGTAGCCGGGGCGGCCATCATCCTGAATGGGAGCATTATGCTGGGGCTGCATGGTGACCATGACCTGAATACGAGAGGCGCCTACGTACACATGTTGGGTGATCTGTTGGGCGCTGTGGCGATTGTGGCGGGTGCCCTCGCGATTCGCTTTACGGGGTGGACGAGGATTGATCCGCTTCTCTCGCTGGCGATTGCGGTTCTGGTGGTCTGGACTGCGTGGGATGTGATCCGGGAATCTCTGAACATTTTGCTGGAGGGCCTGCCCCGCGGGGTGGATCTGAACGAAGTTTGTTCGGCGATGCGCGGCGTGGAGGGCGTTCTGGATGTTCATGATGTCCACGTGTGGAGTCTTGGCTCGTCCTCGCGGGCGCTGAGCTGTCATGTTTTGATTGACGACATGCCGCCTTCACAGAGCCAGGGGATTTTGAACCAACTGAACTGTTTGTTGGGGGAACGCTTTCACCTGCACCACAACACGATGCAGTTCGAGCACGTGGGCTGCGCGATCGCGGATACCGGCTGCGTGATACCGGATAACTGCCACGAGTTGCACGCTCATGGACATGATCACGCGCACCACCATCATCACTAGCAGCGCCTGTCGGCGACAGGCGCGCAGGATGCCATCCTGGCCCCACATCAGGACCCACCCTTGTTAAAACCAGCCTTGTCAAAACCAGCGTTGTCAAAACCAGCGTTGTCAAAACCAGCGTTAGAAGAGTAAGAGTCCGGCGCGGCGGTAGAGCGGGCGACCGCCTCGCAGGGTCTTGTAGACATCGTTATGCCCCTGCCGTTTGGCCAGGTCGCGGTAGTCGCTGACATCCATGATGGCCAAATCTGCCTGTTTTCCGGGTTCCACTGAGCCCGCTACGGTTGACATCCGGAGCGAGCAGGCCGAATTCCAGGTGGTTGCGGTGATGGCTTCTTCAATTGTCATCCCGAGTTCCTCGCAGGCGCGATGCAGGAGGGATTGGGGGCTAAATAACCCGGATCCGACTCCGCCGGAGCCTGATCCCAGAGCGATTGCCGAGCCCTCGTCAATCAGGCGACGCACGCAATCTCTCGGGTGTGAGGACCCCAGGATGTCGGTGCCTCGCACGACCAGGACGCAGGATGCGCGGGAAAATTCGGGGCTGGGGTGGCCCAGGATCCCGGGGGCAATGACGGAGATGGCGCCAGTTTTGTGAATCAGACGCTGCGCCCTTTCAGATAAGGGAATTTCAGAGCGCAGTCGGAGGATAAAGCCGTAAGGGACTGCCTTCTGGATGACGCTTTCCAGGTGCTCCATACTCTCGGGTGAATCGCCTGAGGGAATTTCCAGCTCCAACAGGCCCGCAAGGCGTTTTTCCAGAATGCTGCTAACCCATTGTTTGACCACGATATCGGATTTAGCCGCCTCCATTTCGAGGGCAGATGGGGAGAATACGGAGCGAATTCGAATGGGTCTGGTCTGGAAGAGTTTTTGAACGGCGAGGAGTTTTCGGGCATCGCGAAGTTCTTTGGCACCGTGAGTTGCGGCCCCCAATGAAAGGACCCCGTGACGGACCCAATCCTCCACAGCAAGAAGGGTTTGGCCCTCCAGCACTTTTTTTGAGATGGTGGCCAGGGGGGCTTGACCCGGCTGATTCGGTTGGCTCTCGGTTCCAGGCCCAACCAGGACGGTATCAGCCTCAACGAAGGCAGGCAATGCAACTCGACCGCCCGCATCGACCTCAAAAGCCTGCCGGGCCTCGGCCAGGTTCTCTATTCGGCGCGCGGTTCCGGAATCGCGGACCACGCCGTCGTGAACGAGCAACGCCGCATCATTTACTACCTGAATATCGCGCATCGCAGTCCCGCGACGGGGACCACTTGGTCCCTGCAACGTGACAAGTTGCCGGACCTTTCGGATCAGCGTCCACGAGTTCCGTGGCGGTAGATCCAAGTGAGGTATCTGCAAATCTAAGCCTCAAGTATATCGGTATCGGGACGAAAAGCCTACTTTGGTTTGTTGAACCTAAAAACGGTATTTGAGGACTCGCTTCCGGCCCAAGTCTTGTGTCTGTAAGCTGTTACAGACAGAGCAGTTGTCACCAAATTGGTGAAGTGCGAAGCAGTTACAACCTCAATGGATTCCATTGCTTGCGGGCGACCGCCGAGGTCAACTGCCGATTTTAGGTTGAATAAAGAAAATATATGGGGTGAAACTGTGTGGCGTTGTCGAAGCCGGGACTTCCAGGTCCGGGAGGGTGTGTTGCGCGACTTCGCCCCTGGGTGGTTGAACTTCAGGCCGGTGTTTCTGCGGTTCTGCGCCGGGAGATTCGGGATTGCCGCCTGCAACTCCCGCGATTCCGGCTCAGCGACGTGGATGTGACGCAAGAGGCGGGTTGCCAACCTGCCCCACAGATATTGATTGTGAAAATACTCTAGTGTTGGGCGGAGGCGCGGCGGTACTGGCTCACTGCTTCCAGGTGTTTTTTGAGGGACTCAGAGAAGTAATGTCCGCCGCTTCCATCCGCTCTGGCAACAAAATACAGGTACGGGGTTTCGGCAGGTGAGATGGCTGCCCGAATGGCTCCGAAGCCCGGGTTGGCGATGGGGCCGGGGGGCAGGCCGACGTGCCGGTAGGTGTTGTACGGGTTGTCACTGGCCAGGTCGGACTGGTGAATGGTGCCCCGATAGCGGTTCTCCAGCAGGGCGGCGTAGACCGTGGTGGGGTCGCAATCGAGCTTCATGCCCAGGCGAAGGCGGTTGCGGAACACCGAGGCAACGCGGGGTTGTTCTTCGTGCAATCTGGCTTCCCGCTCGACGAGCGAGGCGAGTGTAAGGGTCCTGTG
>Ga0114970_10002141_pt1 | contig 14825 bp, 13 predicted proteins | sample M_140205_XF_Meta_FD_87030 | JGI IMG/M metagenome (GOLD analysis project Ga0114970, IMG submission 87030) | Freshwater microbial communities from Lake Montjoie, Canada to study carbon cycling - M_140205_XF_MetaG | ecosystem: Environmental > Aquatic > Freshwater > Lake | place: Lake Montjoie... | reverse complement strand
ATAATGTCAATTGGGTTTTCTGTGCCCTGTGGAATTGTTCTAGAAGTCCACTGCACACGTTCCAGGTCCACTACACTTAGACTGGTCCAATCAATATAGTTGTCGGTGTTTTGTATTTCTAAACTAGGGTTAAACAGTGTGGCAATTTGTTCAAACAACTGCATCTTTTGATTGGTATTACTGGTCCAAATATCTAAGTTAATAGTCATACGATACGGAACTGGCATTAGTCGTTCAATAGTGAATGCATTGCCTTGTGTGGTTTCGTAAGAATCAGTAACCTCGTCGTAGGTACGTTGACGCACTTGCATTTTGCTCACATGATAAGGCTCTTGCATTCTTGGTCGATCATAATCTAACCCTGTGATATAGAATGTCATTAAAGGTGTAGCTGGCAAACTATTTGCACTATTTTGTTGCATAATAGTTGCTGCCTGCCTTGATGCATCACCATAACGAACCGGAACACGCAGTAGTTCAACGCCCAGTTGCGGGTCTCGGCCATACTCTACTTGAAAGTTACTGACCATGCGAGTAAACTGTAGCAGATACCGCCTTATTTGTTCATCAAAAAAATACATTTGCATTGTTAACTCGATTTCTGATCTGGTTGTGTATTAGGATATGGCTTGGGAGGGAAATTACCGCCTTGGTCACCATTGTCGGCTTTGGGCACAAGTGCCTGGCTAAGACTCTGGCGGCTAGGAACATTACCCAAGTCTGACGTTTGTACAGTGTATGTATTGTTAACAAAGCTGGAGCGTAAAGTATTATTGTCGCTGCCGGGAGTGAGTTGTGTACGAACATTATCTTCAATTTTAACCCACGATGTTCCGTTATAACGGAACAAACGATTGGGGAAATAATCTAATCTTAATGCATATTGTCCCAGTTCCGGAGTTGGAGGGAAAGATATACCAGCTGTGACAGGTAATCCATTAGGTGCTTTTCCGTCGCCTGTCAAGTAACCTTCTGTATAGCCGTCACCGCGTGGAGTGGTATTCATATTACTAACAGTTCTTGATGCATCGGTTAATGTGTAATCTGCTGTATAGGTACTAGGATCAGCAGGAGTACCATCCTCATTGGTTGGTACAATATAAAACTTAACAACATCGTAGCCAGACTTTGGAACCACAGCTTCTGCTTGAATCAAAATAGCATCATTAATTTCAAGATCTTTGGGTCTTGTACTCATTTGATCAGTTACAGTTGTTGGATCAGTCTTGAGTTGCCAATATTCTGTATTGCTGATATCAGTCCCGGGTGGTACATTTTTAATAGCAGTGTAATATTGATTACCAGAATTAACAACAGTGCCGCCAGGATAGAAGTTGCCGTTATCCCAAATATTTTCAGGTTCAAATGGTTGATCTGTGATTTGTTTATACTCTTGTGCATTAACCATAGGTGTGGCTTTGATGCGCCACAAGTGCGGTAACCAAGTTTGACTAAAACCTTCAGACGCAAAACTTGCATCTTGAATTACATAGTACTTGGGCAAAGCTCGCGGAATTGCTTCGTTGAGAGGATTGTAATCTTTCAAGTTTGGTACTTCTAGTACATCGCCACTCATAAGTTTGCGACCAAAAGTATCAATCATGTTATTATAATGAAACGTAATAAACAATGTATCGTTGTTTAAGAACAGTCCAAATTGGGTTAAATCAAAATCAATGTCTTGTGTTCGGTAAACTCCGCGCATGACATATATGTCGGGATCATATGCACGATCTCTGTTTTCCAACAACAACAAGTCTTCAATAAACAATGGATTACTAGAGTTGTATTTTGGTAATGTAGCGTCTGCATTTCCAGCATCATCTTTAGCAATTGGACCCATGTACTTGTGGACGTACAGGTCTACGCCGCCTATGGTGAACATTTCCGAAATGGTACGATCGAAGAATTTATAATCGTTTGTGCGATTGGGACGGTAAAGTGACAGGCGTGGAATTTTAATTCTCCTTAAAGCTCATGCAGTATTTATGGACTGGTTGACCATAATTGGGCAATGTGCTATAATTACATTGTAATCGAAATTAGGAGTCTAAATGGTTGTTACAAAATCCAAGCCCGTTGTGGTGGCTAAACCCAATGTCAAGCCCTTGAACCCGCGTAGTCCGGATACAAATCACATGGGCATGGAGCCGACTTGGGCTATTCAGCCCACAGAAAGTCGTGCTTCCCGACTAAGCACAGCATTCAGCTGGTACAATTATTTCTACGGCAAAAAAGAAGCCAAATTGATGATTGTGGATTGGTTAGAACGCCATGACCGCAAAGATCATGCACGAAAAATTCGCAGTGTACCTGACAGCCAAATTCGCCTGACCACAGGTTGGTTGTGTCGCATGAGCACAATGGGATTGGAATTAAATGAGCATGAACTGATTAAATTGGAAAATTTAATCCGTGATCTGTTGGCAGTAACTGAAACAGAAACAGAAGAAACAGAAGCAGACTCAGATGCTCCTGCGGTGGCAAAAATCACAATCCAAGATCGGTTGCGTGAGAAAATGAGTGAGGCCGCAGGCGATATTGATGGATTGTTTGATGATTTCATTGCGGCCAATGCCAAAGTAAACATGCAGTGGCAACCCATTGCAGTATTGCGTGGGCAAAATGTAGCCCCACAAATGGTCAGTAATATTGCGACAATTTGGAAACGTAAATTAGCCGAATTTGAAGCAGTGTTGGAGGGCAAAGACTCTCAACTGGTTGAGGGTTACAGTCACATTGGCAAACTGCAAATGAAGCAACTGGTAAAATTTGCTGAGCAAGTTATTACAGACTGCTCAAATTATGTGCAGATCAAGAAAGTTGAACGCAAGCCACGTGCCAAGAAAGCAGTGAGCCCGGAAAAACTCACAGCAAAGTTCAAGTACCTTAAGACCTTTCCGGAGCTTAAACTAGTATCAGAACCTGCTGTAAAACTGGTAGATGCTACAGAAGCTTGGTTGTATGATATTGCAAAACGCAAACTAATCCATGTGGTTGGTGATGCACACCGCGGAAGTTTCACAGTCAAGGGCAGTGCTATCATTGGATTTGATACTGGATCTAGCTCGCAAAAAACATTGCGTAAGCCAGCAGAGCAGATCAAAGCACTTATGTCAGCAGGAAAGCCTGCGGCACGTAAAGTGTTCAAGGAAATCAAAGCTACAGAAGTTAAGTTTAACGGCCGCGGCAATGACAATCTAGTGATCCTGCGGGCTTGGTAATTGACTAAATATTGGGGACGGAGTTCCCAATGGCTGAAACTGCAATTACCCTTATTGATCTTAAAAACAAACTGTTTGATTATGTACGTCTAACACTAGGCGATGGCATAATTGACATCGAAGTAGACCCTGCACACATGGAAGTGGCATACACACGAGCCCTGGGCGTTTATCGTCAACGGGCTCAAGCCGCTTATGAAGAAAGCTACAGCTTCTTAGAGCTGGTCAACAACATGAGCATATACACTTTGCCTCAAGAAGTTGTGCAGGTGCGCCAAATCTTCCGTAGAACTTTTGGTATTGCTACAGGACCTTTTGGATCTAACTTTGATCCATTTAGCCAAGCACAGATGAATGTGTACTTGATCAACTTTAACCAAGCTGGTGGACTGGCCACTTACGACTTCTATACTCAATATGTTGAGTTAGCTGCTCGTATGTTTGGTGGTTTTATTAACTACACATTCAATCCTGTGACCAAGAAACTTCAGATGATCAGCTTGCCAAAAGGCACCGGCGAAGAAGTATTGTTGTGGTGCTATAATCTAAAACCCGAAATTAACTTGTTATCAGATTTCCAAATTAGCCAATGGATTAGAGACTACTCTGTGGCCGCCACCAAAATGATTATCGGTGAAGCACGTGAAAAGTTTGGTACAATTGCAGGTCCACAAGGTGGCGGTACTTTAAACGGCACTGCTATGAAAAGCGAAGCCCAAACCCAAATTGATGCTCTATTGCTACAGCTCACAAACTATGTGGATGGAAGTGCTCCTCTTACTTTTGTAATCGGTTAAAATATAGGTCAAAAGAAACGTACACAGAGTTTCAAAAAGAAAAATCTAAACAAACTTGCATTGGGAGATATGGGGTCAAGAATGGCAGTCAAACCAAAGAATCAAGGGAAAAGATTAGTGATTCTAGAATCAGAAATGGTGCTACTCCAAAGCATCTAAGAAGTTTACGTAGAATATATTACGATGCGGTATGGAAGATCACAGAAGAAAGCTGGCGTGATCATTTTGATGCAATAAATCCAGAACGGCAAAATCGCACTTATAACGCACTGGACCATATCTACAGCATACAACAAGGATTCCGCGATTCGATACCACCCTACATAATTGGGCATTGGACCAATTTAAGGGTTATTAGCCTAAGTGAAAACGGCATCAAAGGCATGCGTTGCGATAAAACCAAAGAAGAATTATTTGAAGATTTTGAGCTTGCAATTTAATTAAATCTCTGCTATACTCTTAGCATGAGCTCACTAATGATCGACATCGAAACCATTGGGGTAGCACCCGCTGCCACCATCTTAACTATAGCTGCCCAATCATTTGACCCTTTGGGCACTGGGTATTATAAACAACATTACTACGCTAGGATTTCATTAGAAAGTCAAGAAAATCGAACTATCGATGACAGTACTTTAAATTGGTGGGCAACCCAACCAGCACCTGCCAGAGAAGAAGCTTTTGCCGAGGATGGTCGTATTCCGTTAGATCAGGCCCTAGATGAATTGGGCAAACTAATCTGGACTAGTAAATTTTTGTACTGTCAAGGACCCACGTTTGATTGTACTATTCTTGAGCATGCCTACAAGAGTTATAACAAACCCTTGCCCTGGAAATACTACATGGTGCGGGACAGCCGCACGGTGTTTAGCCTATGGCCAGATCAGCCAATTCCTCCTACAAGCCACCATGCGCTGGTAGACTGCCGAAGACAAATTGGCATGCTTCAAACAACACTCAAACACCTCAACGTAAAGGAACTCAAATGATCATTGGCATCTGTGGACTCATTGGCGCCGGCAAAGACACCGCCGCGGATTACCTAGTAAACGACCATGAATTCAGAAGAGAAAGCTTTGCTAACACACTCAAAGATGCAGTGGCACAAGTTTTTGGGTGGGATCGTACATTACTAGAAGGGCGCACAAAAGAGGCCAGGGCCTGGCGAGAAGAAGTCGACACATGGTGGGCAGAACGTTTGAACATGCCTAACTTAACTCCTAGATTGATGCTACAACTGTGGGGAACAGAAGTTTGTCGTAAAGGATTTCATGATGACATCTGGATTGCTAGCCTAGAAAACAAACTACGTAGAAGCCGGGATGATATTGTGATCAGTGATTGCCGTTTTCCTAATGAAATCAAAGCTATTAAACAACAGAATGGACTTGTTATTAGAGTTGTTCGTGGTCCAGAACCTGACTGGTACAATGCCGCGGTAAGTGCTAATCAAGGACCCAACGGCAATTCTACATGGAGCATTAGTAGACAAAGATTACTAAAGCTGGGCATCCATGCTAGCGAAACATCCTGGATTGGCACCAACTTTGATGCAGTGATTGATAATAATGGTACCCTAGACCACTTGTATTCTCAACTTAATGATCTGCTTGCAAATCGCCTTTGATCCAAGGCACATCCATCCTCTTGACTTCTTCTATGCAGTTAAGACATATGGTTCTTAAATTTGCTCCTTTTACATTGTGTTGATCACCATCAACATGGTACACAAGCAACTGGCTAGCATAACGTGATCTAAAACCACAACGATCACAAACCAGTTTCTTTTTATAACCCGCAGTTTTCCATCTAGGATCTGGGGGTTTTTCTTTGCGGCCTCGTTTGATACAATACTCACAATATTTTCTATAGTGAGTAACACTTTCTTTGATATAGTTAACTGCTGATGGACGTTGATTGCAAGATTTACATATGGGTCTCATGGTGTATTTACACAAAACCTTTGCAAAGGGATGTTCAACTGCCTGGTTTTTAATAAAAAAACTAAATATTAGAAAGTTTAAAAGGAGCCAAATATGGCATTAGTTTCACCAGGCGTACAAGTCTCGATAATTGACCAAAGCAATTATATTCCAGCGGCGACCAATTCGGTTCCGTATATTTTATTGGCCACTGCACAGAACAAAATTTCTGCATCTGGGGTAGGAGTTGCTGCAGGTACTTTGGCAGCTAACGCTAACAGAGTTTATTTGATTTCCAGTCAGCGAGATTTAGTTGCTACATATGGCAACCCATTCTTCTACAAAACCACCACTGGCACCCCAATTAATGGATACGAACTCAACGAGTACGGATTGCTTGCAGCTTATTCTGCATTGGGCGTTACTAACCGAGCATATGTTCAACGTGTAGATATTAATTTAGCCGATCTGACTGCTACGTTGGTTCGTCCTTTAGGAGATCCTTCTAACGGAACTTATTGGTTAGATACTGCAAATTCATTGTGGGGAGCGTTCCAATGGAACGTAGTAACAGGCACATTTACTGTTAAAAATCCAATTGTTATAACCAGCACTGACAACCTAACTATGGGCGTGCCCAACGTTAGCATTGGATCAATTGGTGATTACGCTGTAGTAACAACTAATACTTCTAATCCCATGTACTACAAAGCTGGGTCTGTTACTGTCGCAGACACAACGGCTACTGAATTATCTGATTTATACAATCAGTGGGTATTGGTTGGTAGCGATCAGTGGAAATTAAGCTGGCCTACTGTGCAAGGAACCAATGCTGTTACTACTAATTTAACAGCAGGTAACACTATTGTTATTAACGGTACACCTGTTAACGTACCTGCGTCTACTAACAACACAATACAAGGCCTAAGTGCAGCTATCAATACCGCTAATATCCAGGGCGTATACAGTGCTGTAATCGATGACAAGATACAATTCTACATTGATAGCAGCGCCACTGCTGATGGATCTACTGCTGATGATGGTATTATTGTGTTTGGTGCTTCTAGTACTGCTGGATTAATGACCACTTTGGGCTTAACAAAAGAAAATACATATTACGCACCGGCTTTGCAACAAAGTGCAAACTATACTGTGCCACGTTGGAGAACAAGTGATGAACAACCACATCCTACCGGATCTGTTTGGAACAAAGTAACCAATGTTAACTTAGGAACCAATTTGGTTGTTAAGAAATATAGTACTACACTAGGTGCATGGATTCAACAGTCTGCCGCAGCATATAGTAACGATCAAAGTGCAAACGCTGCTCTTGACCCAAGTGGCGGCGGACGATTAATTGCCGCTGGTGCAACCTATGCTCAATATAATGTAGCCCCAGAGGAAAATTTAATAACTAGTCTGTACAACAACACGTACACATTAGAATTATTTGAACGTGTTTATTATGGTACAGTTGGCGAAACAATTATTACAGGTAACAATACTGCTCCAGTATTTGTAACTGCTACAACATTTACAATTCAAACTAGCACCGCTGGTTCTAGCTCGTTAACCAATCCAGTGACTGCAACAGTAAATGGTACTACTCCGGCTGATTTTGTTGCTGCTGTCAGTGCCGCTGGTGTATTAAACGTTAGTGCAAGTGTTGATAGTACCGGAGCAATTGTGTTAACACAAAGCAAAGGTGGTGTAATTGTTCTTGTTGAAACTTCTGGTACTCCAGTAAGTGCAGCAGGTTTTACTAACACAGTTGATGGTTGCAGAGACAACGGCACAGGTGGATTGATATTGAGTGCGTGGGTTCCATTGACATATACTGCTAGTAACACTGCACCTACAGTTGATCCGGCCAATGGACGTAACTGGTACTACAGTTCTACTAACCAAGTTGACATCATGATCAATAATGGAACTACATGGCAAGGCTATCAAAACGTTAGCAACGATGTACGCGGCTACAACTTGACTCTAACAAGCCCAAATGGACCACAAATTTCTGCAACTGCACCCACTCAACAAAGTGATTCAACTCCATTGGTGTATGGTGACTTGTGGATTGATGTAAGCAATCTTGAACTTTACCCAGTGATCAAACGTTGGGAACAAGTCAACGGAGTTGATCAATGGGTTACTATTAACAACACCGATCAAACTACTGAAAATGGTTGCTATTTTGCTGATGCTCGTTGGGCAACAAACGGAACTACTAATCCAATCACTGATTCTATTCCTACAATCAAGAGTTTGTTAACCAGCAATTATCTTGACATTGATGCCCCTGATGCTGGATTATATCCAACTGGTATGTTGTTGTTTAACACACGCCGCAGCGGATTCAACGTTAAAAACTATCAAAGCGACTACTTTAATGCAACTGATTTTGCATTTGAGACATGGAGTAATACCACAACTTATACCATTGGAGCCAAAGTAAATTACAATGCCACATTGTATGTTGCAACAGTGTCAAGTGTGCCTGCTGGCACTTTGCCAACCAACACTAGTTATTGGTCAACATTGCAATTAAATGCCTGGGTAACCTCGGCTGGAAACCGTACAGACGGCAGCCCATACATGGGACGTTTTGCTCAACGTGCCTTGATTGTTGCTGCACTCAAGAGTGGTATTGATTCTAGCTCGCAGATTCGTGAAGAACAAAATCAATTCAACTTGATTGCTTGCCCACAGTATACAGAACTGTTGACCAACATGGTTGCACTCAATAACGAGCGCAATAATACAGCGTTTATTGTTGGTGATACACCGATGCGTTTACCAGCAAATGCCACAGATATTGTTGCATGGGCCACCAACAACAATGGCAATGGATTTGTCACTGGAGACGGTGTTGATAATGCATTGTTGACAGGCGGCGGATTGAATACTGCCAGTGCTTATGCTGGCGTGTTCTGGCCAAGTTGCCAGACTACCGATTTGTCAGGCAGTGTGGTTGTACAACCTCCAAGCCACATGATGATACGTACTATTATTCGTAATGATGAAGTTGCTTATCCATGGTTGGCACCTGCCGGCACACGCCGCGGTGTGATTGACAATGCTGATGCAATTGGTTATATTGATTCAACCACAGGTGAATTCATTGTAACTGGTGTAAACCAAGGACTACGTGATATATTGTATGTTAATACAATTAACCCAATTACATTCATTCCAGGCGTTGGCATTACTAACTTTGGCAACAAGTCACTAACCTCGACTACATCTTCGTTGAATCGTATTAACGTTGCTCGATTGGTTGCGTTTGTACGTGGACGTTTAGAAGAAATTGGTAAACAGTTCTTGTTTGAACCAAACGATCAGATCACACGCAACGAAATCAGGAATGCTATCAATGGATTGATGATTGACTTGATTGCCAAACGTGGTATCTATGACTTCTTGGTTATTTGTGATCTTACAAACAATACACCTGCTCGTATTGATGCCAACGAATTGTGGGTTGACATTGCAATTGAACCTGTTAAAGCAGTTGAATTCATCTACATTCCGGTTCGTTTGAAGAACACAGGCCAGATTGCTGCAGGCCAAACTGCCGTGAGCCAGGCACTCTAAATATACCGCTAGAGCCGAAAATGGGAGTTTTGACTCCCATTTTTTTTGACCTCGAATGTGGTAAATAATAGCATAGGAGATATTATTATGGCCGTTGCATCATTAACAAGAATGACAGTACCCTTGGCTAGCGATCAAAGTGCTAGTAACCAAGGCATGCTCATGCCCAAACTCAAATACCGCTTCCGTGTGATCTTTGAAAACTTTGGTGTTAGTACACCACGAACAGAATTAACCAAACAAGTTATAGACTTTAAACGTCCTAGCTTGAGTTTTGAAGATATTATTATTCCAGTTTACAACAGTAATTTGAAATTAGCTGGACGTAGCACCTGGGCCGAAACCACATGCAACGTTCGTGATGATGCAAGTGGAGCGGTCAGTAGACTAGTAGGCGAACAGGTCCAGAAACAAATGGACTTCTTGGAAATGGCATCTGCTGCTTCTGGGATTGACTACAAGTTTACCACACGTTTTGAAGTTCTTGATGGTGGTAATGGAGCAGCTACTCCGATTGTGTTAGAAACCTGGGAATTGTATGGTTGCTACTTGAAGAGTGTTGACTATGGAGACATGGCTTATAGTTCAAATGAGCCAGCTACTATTGCAATGACTCTTCAATTCGACAACGCTAACCAGACTCCTAATGGAACTGGGATTGGCACCGCTATTGCTAGAACAGTTAACGACGTCATTACAGGGTAATTAGTATGGCTTGGGGCCAGGATTTCCTTAAGGGGTTTATTGGCGTTAACACGCTTAAAGACTACGCACACGCGGCAAAGACCTTTAGAACCAATGGATATGAACTTGCTCCTCGGAACAAGTTCTTATTCCACGTTCACTTTAATTTAAACACCAGCCAAATTCCAGTTTTAGCAGCAGCATTTCCATCTAGTGACAGCAGCTCTCTTGGTGTATTGGTAAAAACAGTACAACTTCCTACATTCAACGTTGAAACTGAAACTCTAAATCAGTACAATCGTAAACGTGTAATACAAAAGAAAATTAACTATCAACCTGTTGCTATTGATTTCCACGACGACGGCGGCGATGTTGTTCGTAACATGTGGTACAATTATTATTCTTACTACTACAAAGATCCAAACCAACAGTACGGATCGGGAGCCGCCGTGCCAGCCGAAAACGGATCAATTGGCGCATTGGCCAACAAAACTGGATTTGCCTACGGAACAAGAGACATATATGATGGCAATCGTTCTGTAAACGACTGGGGATTTATTGGTGAAGCGTACAGTCAATCAAGTGCTGGAGGTCCCGGTGGCAATTCCGGCGGCGATCAAACCAGTGGTAAGCCACCATTCTTTAGTGACATCACAATTTATGGATTGAACCAACATAAATTTGCTGCTTACACCCTAATAAATCCTTTGATCAAAGAGTGGAGACACGATACGTATGACTACTCTCAAGGCGGCGGTATTATGCAAAACACCATGATCATTGAATATGAGACTGTGAAATACTATTCCGGTGCAATCGGCCGCAGCAGACCAGATACCAACGTTGAAGGATTTGCAGATCCGGTACACTACGATACTACTCGAAGTTCTCTTGCTCGCCCTGGCTCCACAGCCAGTGTGTTGGGACAAGGTGGTCTAATAGATACAGGTATTGGTATAATTGAGGACTTGCAAAGTGGTAGTGTTAGTGGTGTCATTGGTGCTATACAAAAAGCAGGCACAGCATACAACACTTTTCAGAATAGAAATTTACGATCAGTTGTTAGTGAAGAAGCAAATACCTATCTTAAATCTGTGTTACGTACCAGTTTGCCCGCTGCTGTTAGACAAGCACAAAACGGTGAAGGTGGTTTTATATTCCCTCAGGCACCCACAGGTCCAAAATAATCTATGAATACAATCAACGCAATAAATCCTAAAGTAGATTTAAGTGTGCGAGTTTTTGACTCGTTTTATTCCTACGAAGAATTTGTACCATCAGAAGAATATGATGTAGTTTTTAGTTTTTTTAAAAGTATCTTTACTGAACCTGATGCCGCAGGAAATTTTACAATTGCTTTGTTTCGCATTGCTAGCACTACTAATACGCCGGTATTGACATTGTTAGCGCAAATGGAGGGCCAAGATCAAATGAATATCACAAAAACTCTAGCATACTATCTTAATAACTTGCGTAGTCCAGCAACATTGTTGGGCTTTGGAGCCACAGTTACTCCTAATTACTACACAGCCAGGAATGTAAAGCCATGAGCCGCTGGGCCCAAGGTACATATGAAGTCGTAAACAAACACAAGTATGTGGGAAATGGTACTCCTAGATATCGCAGTGGTTGGGAACATGCTTTTTTTCGATTTTGTGACAACAATAATAGCATTTTACAATGGGCAAGTGAAAGCATTCAAATTCCGTATCGTAACCCAGTAACTGGAAAACAAAGTATCTATGTACCAGACGTGTTGATCACATATCAGCAAAAAAATGGAACCACAAGAGCTGAACTTATTGAAATCAAACCTAAAGGACAGAGCGTAGTTACTGAAGGCATGAAGCCTAGAGACCGCGCTGTGGTTGCTGTCAACTATGCCAAATGGGCCCAAGCTACTAAGTGGTGCGCCCGCAATGGACTTACCTTTCGTGTCATAACTGAAGATGATATGTTTGTAAACGGCGGCCGCTAACCCTATAAATAGGGTATGAGAAAACTTGAAGAATTATTTGATTTACCAACATCAGTATTTGACGATGTTACACCCGAAACTAGTTCAGAACCTCCTAGCACATTTCAACTAGACGAAATAAACAGCACAATCGACAAGATTGATACAGCATTACCTACTGTAAGAGATCTTAGTGCTAGCGACACCGAAATGGATGATCTAGCCAAGTTAGCCACAGATAGCTACAAAGACCTAATGGATCTCGGTATGCAAGTTGACTCAAGATTTGCTAGTGAGATTTTTAATTCGGCTGGCACTATGCTAGGTCATGCTATCACAGCAAAAACAGCCAAAATGAACAAAAAACTCAAGATGATTGATCTACAGCTTAAAAAAGCACGACTTGATCAAATTGAACGAGATAAAAGCGAAAACAATTCTACTAACATGCCAACAGCCGAAGGGCAACTGCTAGATCGTAATAGTTTATTAGAAAAATTATTAGGCGATAGATCAGGAAACGGCAAAAAAGAATAAATATCATATAGGACCTTACCATGAAAACATTTCATCAGTATCTGTCAGAAAGCGCACAAACTTACGATTATCGTATCAAAGTAGTGGGCGACATTCCGACTGGTTTCTTTGACCAACTCAAAGACAAACTTTCACAATTTGATGTTGTGAAAATGACCAACCCAAAGAGTACACCTGTGCAAAAATTGCTCAAAGACTTTCCTGACCAGGAAAATCAAAGCATGACTTTTGTAGATGTAAGCTTTCGATACCCTGCTATTGAACCTCAAGTACAACGTTTAGCTGAGTTTATGGGTGTAAGCCCTAATCGTGTTTGCATGAACGATCTTGAGTATTCCGAAGGCATGGCCAAAGAGATTTCTGATATTGAAGCACAGAACAAAGATTTGTTAACTGACACAGATTTCCCGGCACCCGATGCCAAGCAAAAGGAGCTGTCACAAGATTACAGTGCAAACCCATACAAGCATGCTGTGTTACAGAATGCCTATCGCACAGAGTTCACAGTAGCAGGTGGCAAAACACCACCTGCTAAAACCACAAATGATTTGCCAATGGGTGAGAAGAGTCCTTTTGCAAATATCAAACGTCCTCCAAAGCCAGCAACTGGTGCATCACCAAAAGGAAAATAAAATGACATTTTTTTACGACATGAACAAAAAATTGGCTGACCTAGCCGACAAGCAAACACTTACTGAAAGTGCAGTTGCTGAAGCTGGTTATAGTGCCAAGGCTGCTAGAGCAGGACACGATCTTGGACAACCAGGCAAAAACTTTGGCAAGATTGCCAAAGGTGCTGCCGAACGTTATGGCTCCAAAGCTGCCGGAGAGCGTGTGGCTGGTGCAGTGTTAAACAAACTACGTCATCCAAAAGAAGACATGGACGAATCAGCATTTCAAGCTGCAATTGGTAAAAAGAAATACGGCAACGAAGGCATGAAAGCTTTGCAAAAAGCCGGACGTGAACATGCCGGTGCCAAGACCATGGATACCATACGCAATCGATATGACAAGTACGACGAAAGTATGGGCATGACTGATGAAGGCAATGCATTTTCAGGTGCAGTAGCTAGGGCCAAAGCCGATGGTGTTCAACCTGGTGAAAAAATCAACGTTGGCGGCAAACAATACCCTGTTAAAGAAGCAGGGCCAATGACTGCCAAGCAACAAAGTTTTGCTAAACTTGCTCCACCAAAAGACAAAATCACCTTTGCTGACAAGATTGCTGGTGCCAAAAAAGAAGTTGATGAGATGTTAGGTGACGTTGCTGCCAATGCTATAAAAGGTGCATTGAGTGGTAAGAAGCAAGGCGCCATGGAAGAAATAAAAACCCGCAAGATTGCAGGTAACCGTTACGGTGGTGCTAGACAAATTGACAAGCCAGAACATGACGAAGCTCCTCGAGGCAAGGCCAAAGCTGGCCGCCCAGAAGACGATCAGCTCAAAGCTGATTTTGGCGCATTTGGTATAGGCAAGCCAGTTAAGTTGGCCAAACACAAAGGCGCAGTTACTAAGCACGAACTCGGCGACAAAACTCCTGCTAGAGGCCAAGCTGCTGATGCTGCATTTAAAGCCAGTGAAAAAGCAGCCAAAGGCGTCAAGAAAGTTAAAGAAAGTCCAGGTGTAGATGTAACTGATCAAGGAGAATACGATCAAGAAGGCAATATGGCCAAAGATCAGATCAAGACTGTAGTGCGTCATGCACAGGCTCTAGAAAAAATCCTCGGTAACAACGACAACTTGCCAGAATGGGTACAATCTAAGTTGGCCAAGATTGAAGGTATGATGACTGCTGTAGATGACTACATGCAGAATCAACAAGACGACGACATGGACGGTGAACAAGAGCCTATTGATGAAAAAGCAAAAAGCAAAAAGCAACAACGTTTTATGGGCATGGTACATGCCACGCAAAAGGGCGAAAAAGCTCCTTCAAAAGAAGTTGGTAAAGTTGCCAAGACCATGAAGAAGTCGGATGCTGAAGATTTTGCAAGCACCAAGCAAAAAAGTTTGCCAGAAAAAGTCAGCAAAAAGAAAAAAGAAGTTGAAGAAACAACTACATCTGGTTCAGTTGCCACAGGTTCATCCGAAGGCAGCAAAGGCAGCGTGT
>Ga0114970_10002140_pt1 | contig 14829 bp, 7 predicted proteins | sample M_140205_XF_Meta_FD_87030 | JGI IMG/M metagenome (GOLD analysis project Ga0114970, IMG submission 87030) | Freshwater microbial communities from Lake Montjoie, Canada to study carbon cycling - M_140205_XF_MetaG | ecosystem: Environmental > Aquatic > Freshwater > Lake | place: Lake Montjoie... | reverse complement strand
GGGGCTGCTGGCGTTTACCGAATCGATGATGTCGCCAAACTCAGGCGACAGTCGACGCGCGCCGAGCATCTGCACGGAGTTCGGTCCACCGAACTTCACCTGATCGGCGCGACCCTTGCCGACCATGTCCATGTTGTGTGCGGCGACGATCTTGTCGATGGGCACCGTGGGATTGTCGACGAACCAGCGCGAGCCGAGCAGGCCCCCTTCTTCGCCCTGATGCGACACGAAGATCACCGAACGCGACGGCTTTTCCTTCGCGAACTTCTCAGCGAGTTCCAACAGCACCATCGAGCCCGATCCATCGTCGTCGGCGCCGTTCATGATCGAGTCCTTGCGGGCCGGACGGGCGGCGCGCGCTTTGGCGATGAGCGCGTTGATCTTCACCTGCTGCTCCGCGGTCGGGATGCAGGTGGGATCGTTGTTGCCCTGACGACGCGTCACGAAGTTCGTGGCGCGCAGCGAGTCATGATCGATCACCGCGGTGTTGACGCCCACGTGATCGTTGTGCGCGCCCACCAGCACGTACTCTTCCTTGAGGGTCGGATCGGAGCCAGGGAGTACCGCGATCACGTTGCGCGCGGCATACGCCGCCGGCCGCCAGGCGTGATCCCACGAAGCCGTGATCGGCTGTCCCACCGAGCCGACGCGTACCTGCTCCATCGGCTTGCCAAACAGCTGCTCGGCCGCCTTGCGCGAGATCGTCGCACCGGCGGGGGCGTCGGCGTTGACCGCGGTCGTGGGGCGCATGCCGTTGCGCCCTTCGAAGGCGGCGTTGATCGTGGTCGCTGTCATGTCGTCGAGGCCGATGACCAGCACGGCCACGGCACCGGCGCGTCGGGCCCGGGTGTCGCGGGCGCCTGCTGCAATCCCGGGGGCCACCGCGCGGGCCGGGGTTGACGCGGCGACTTTGTCGGCGGCGAGAATCGCCGTGACGCCGAACTTGTTGGGCACGTCGGCGCAGCTCACGAACGACGCCGGTCCGCGCACGCCACCCGAGGAGCCCGCTCCCGGCGCGGCCATGAACACGGCGACCTTGCCCGTGAACGCCGCCGGATCGAGCATCACGGCGGTGTCGCCCCAGATTCCGGCAAATACCGCCGGCACGCCGTTCAGCTCGGCCTTGCCCCCGAAACCGTTCTGCGCGGTCGGCGCGGTCGGAATCCAGTCGCGCTTGGCCGCCAGCGCGGCACCACCGACGCGCAGCGCCGAGCTGCTGCTGTCGAACTGCGTGGGGCCGAAGGGGAGCGTCTGGAAGTAGCTCCCGCTGTCGCCGGCCGGCTTGAGGCCGAGGCGCTTGAACTCACCGGCGATGTACTCGGTGCCCTTGAAGTTGCCCTTCTCGCCAATGCGCCGGCCCTGCATGGAGTCGTCGGCGAACTGGTAGAGACGGGTGCGGAGGTCGTTGGCGGTGATCGCCGACACAGTGGGCCGTGGGGCCCACGTGCGGGGACCCTCATCGGGCCACACCGGGCGTTGCGGACGCGCCACCTTGGTGGCGCTGGGGCGGTTCTGCGCGGGGAGCGCAACGGCGGCGCCGGCCAGCAGAGCTACGGCCATTACAGCAAGACGTGCGGGTCGAAACACGAGACGCATCCTTGGTCAGGTGAACCAGTGAGCCGGGCGCGAAATGGAACGCCCTGCGATCCCCAACAATACGCCCCATATTGCTCCGGCGTTTATCTGATTCCCGCCGACCCTGGTGCCCTATGCGCGTTCGCCCCTCCCGTTTGCTGCTCTCGGCCCTGCTGTGGGCCCTTCCTACTGTCGTGTCCGCCCAGGCGGCGCCGCCCTTTTCGGCGGCTGATCTGGGGGCGCTCCGCCTGCGGAACATCGGCCCCGCCTCCATGAGCGGCCGCGTGGTCGACATGGACGTCGTCGAGTCCAGTCCGAGCACGTGGTACGTGGCCGGTGCGACCGGCGGCCTTTGGCGCACCGAGGACAACGGGGTGACCTGGGCGTCCACCTTCGATGCCCCCGTGCACTCCATCGGCGATGTGGCCGTGTTCCAGCCCAACCCCCAGATCCTCTGGGTGGGCACCGGCGAGCGCGCCAGCCGCCAGAGCGTGGGATGGGGCGACGGCGTGTATAAGAGCACCGATGGCGGGAAGACGTGGCAGAACATGGGACTCGCCACCAGCATGCACATCGGCCGCATTCAATTGCACCCGAGCGACCCGAACATCGCCTACGTGGCGGCGCAGGGCTCGGTGTGGGGCGCCGGCGGCGAGCGCGGGTTGTACCGCACTACGGATGGCGGCCGCAGCTGGACGCGCACGCTGGCCGTGGACGACGAAACCGGCGCCACCGATGTGGCGATGGACTGGAGCGATCCGAGCGTGCTGTACGCCGCCACGTATCAGCGCCGCCGCAGTGCCTATGGCTTCGACGGCGGCGGCCCGGGCAGCGCTCTCTGGAAGAGCATCGACGCCGGCGTGACCTGGACCAAGCTCACGGGACACGGATTGCCCGAGGGCGAGTACGGTCGCATCGGCATCGGCGTGTATCGCAAGAATCCCAAAATCCTCACCGTCAGCATCGAGCAGGGCGCGCGCTACAATGCCAGCACGGCGTACATCGTGCGCAAGGCGGGGGTGTATCGCAGCGAAGATGCCGGCGCCACGTGGACGTTCATGAGCGACTGGAATCCGCGGCCGATGTACGCCAGTCAGGTGATCATCGATCCGAACGACGACCAGCGCATCTACATGCTGAACGCGTATTCGTTCAGCGACAACGGCGGCAAGACGTTCACGGCGCCGCGCACCACCACGCATGGCGACGATCGCTTCGTGTGGGTGAATCCCGCCAACAGCCGTCATGTGGTGAAGCTCGACGACGGCGGCATCGGCATCAGCTACGATCGCGGCAACAAGTTCCTGTATGTCACGTCGCTGCCGCTGTCGCAGTTCTATCGCGTGACGACCGACAACGCGGTGCCCTTCAACATCTATGGCGGTCTGCAGGACAACGGCTGCTGGATGGGCCCGAGCGCCAGCTGGAACACCAGCGGCGTGCTGAACGATCACTTCTCGCGCTTGTGCGGCGGCGACGGCTTCCACGTCACGCCGAATCCGCTCAACGCACGCACCGTCTACTCGGCGTCGCAGTTCCTGGGGTTGCAGCGCAACGACACGAAAACGTGGGAGGTGCAGGACATCCGTCCCGGCGATTCCACCGGCCACATTGCCGGCCGTCGCAACTGGGAAACGTGGGGCAAGGCAGGCGCGACGCAGGTGCTGGGCAACGCGATGCATCCGGCCAATTGGGATGCACCGTTCATCATCTCGCCGCACGACACGGCTACGGTGTACGCCGGCGGACAGCATTTGTTCAAGTCGGTGAATAGCGGCCGCACCTGGAAGGACCTCGGCGATATGAGCACGGGTGTCGATCGCTCGACGTTGCCGCTGATGGGACGCAAGCCGGGGGAGAATACGCTGTCGCTGGATGACGGCGTACCCTACTTCCCGGGGGTGACGGCGCTGGCCGAGTCGCCGCGCGCGAAGGGCGTGCTGTACGTGGGCACCGACGACGGGCGCTTCCGCGTGTCGCGCGATGGCGGCATCACGTTTGCGGATGTGCAGAGCCGTTTCCCGGGGTTGCCGAAGGATTCGTGGTTCGCTGGCGTGGAAGCGTCGCGCCACGCGGCGGGTACCGCGTATGTGGTGGTGGACAATCACCGCAGCAACGACTTCACGAACTACGTGTACGCCACGAGCGACTTCGGCACCACCTGGCGCCGCATCGACGCGGGGCTGCCGGCCAATCGGGTCGCGCGCACGGTGCGTGAAGATCCGCGCAACGCGACCCTGCTGTATCTCGCCACCGAGTTCGGCGTGTTCATCTCGCCCGACGCCGGGGGGCAGTGGGTGCCGCTGCGCAACAACATGCCGATGATGCCGTTCAACGACATCACGATTCAGGCGCGCGACAACACGTTGGTGCTGGGCTCGCATGCGCGCGGTCTCTGGATTCTCGACCAGATCAACGCGTTGCAGGAGCTCACGCCTGTGGTGGCGGCCAAAGGCGCACATCTATTCACGTTGCAGCCGGCCATGCAGATCCGCACCACGAACGTGCGTCCGCACACCGGCGACATGATCTTCCGTGGCGAGAACCCGGCCAACGGCGCGCTGATCGACTACTGGGTGCGCGAGGCGGGAACGGTGGTGGAGCTCACGGTGCTCGACAGCGCGGGGCGCGCGGTGCAGGCGCTCAAGTCCACGAGCACGCGCGGCATCAATCGCGTGGTGTGGAATCTGCGTCACGCCGACCTGCCGATCCGCAGTGGTGGCGGTGAAGATGATGATGCGGGGCCGAGCGCGACCACGCCGGGGCCGCTGGTGTTGCCGGGCACGTACACGGTGCGGTTGTCGGTGGGTGGCGCGGCGCAGCAACAGCGTGTGATCGTGAAGGAGGATCCGCGCATCACCGTGTCGCGCGCCGAGCGGGCGGCGTGGACGGCGTTCCATCGCGAGATTGCCGCCCTGGCCACGTCGCATGCGCCAGTCGCCGAGCGGTGGCGTGGCAAGACCGGCACCGATGCCGCCACCCGCGACGGCAAGCGTCAGGCGGGTGAGCTGAGTGCGCGAATCTCTGGATTGTATGGTGCCGTGGCGCGGTACACCGGCTCACCCACGTCGGATCAGCGGTCGGAGCTGCGGTACTACACGCGTATGGCGACGGAGCTGGAGAAGGCGGGGCGGTGATTCTTGGTGTCTTTTTAGGATCGCTGAACTGATCGCGCAGAGGGGCAGAGGGCGCAGGGAACGCAGAGGCGTGCTACGGAACGGTCGTGGCACGCTTTTGTTTTTTCATGAAAGGCATTGCTCTGCGCGCTCTGCGTTCTCTGCGTCTCCGCGTGATCTGTTCCAACACCGCGACTAGAATTCACCCATGCTCCACCTCTGGTCGTCGTCGAAATACGCCATCGAACTCCCCGACGGGCATCGGTTTCCGATGTCCAAGTACCAGCTGTTGCGCGAGGGGGTGCTGAGCGAGGGACTCGTGCCACCGGAGCGGCTGCACGACCCGCAGCGGGTGCCCCTCGACGATCTGCTGCTCGTGCACACGCGTGAGTACGTGGACCACATCACCAACGGCACGCTGCCGTACGCCGAACAGCGGCGGATCGGATTGCCGTGGTCGGAGAGTTTCGTGGAGCGCGCGTATCGCGTGGTGCAAGGCACCTGTGAAGCCGCCGAGTCGGCGCTCACGCATGGGGTGGCGATGAATCTGGCCGGTGGCACGCATCACGCCTTCCCGGATCGCGGTGAAGGGTTCTGCACCTTCAACGACGTGGCGGTGGCGATTCGCCGCCTGCAGCGCGATGGGCGCGTGCGTCGGGTGGCGATCGTGGATCTCGATGTGCATCAGGGGAACGGGACGCACGCCTGCTTCGCTGGTGATCCGCAGGTGTACACGTTCAGCATGCACGGGGCGAAGAACTTCCCCTTTCACAAAGTGCCGGGCACGCTCGACGTGGAGCTCGACGACGGTACGGGTGATACCGAGTATCTCGCCCTGTTGGCGGCGCATCTTCCCACGGTCCTGCGCGAAGCGCGTCCCGATCTCGTGGTCTATCTGGCCGGTGCCGATCCGCATGAAGGGGACAAGCTCGGGCGGCTCACGCTCACCTTCGAGGGGTTGCACCGCCGCGACGCCTTGGTGCTGGAGATGTGCCGGGAGATCGGGGTGCCGGTGTGCGCGACGATGTCCGGTGGCTACGGCCGAGACGTGCGGGACACGGTCGAGGTGCACCTGAATACGGTGCGGGTGCTGCGGAGCTTCGCGGGGCGATAACTTCCACCGATTCCTTCTTCCACACCCAGGAGACCTCCGGATGGTACGTCGTACATTCCTGCTCGCGACTGCGGTGGCTACCGCGAGCGCGCTGTGTGCACTCTCTGCCGCGGCGCAGTCACCCGTGTATAAGTCGTCGGTGCACGACTACCGCCTCGTCACCGTGGCCGAGGGGCTGGTTCAGCCGTGGGCAATGACGTTCCTCCCAGGCGGCGACCTGCTCGTGACCGAGCGTCCCGGCCGTCTCCGCATCGTGCGCGGCGGCAAGCTGCTGCCCACGCCCGTGACGGGTGTGCCGGAGGTCGACGCTCGCGCACAGGGTGGGCTGCTCGACGTCGTGGCGCACCCGAACTTTGCCACGAATAAGCTGATCTATCTCAGCTACTCCAAGCCCACCGGCGTCGGGGCCGCCACCACGGCGGTCGCACGCGGGCGCTTCGAGAACAATGCGCTGGTGGACGTGAAGGATGTGTTCGTCGCCGACACCAAGGGTGCGCCCGGCCACTACGGCTCGCGCATCGCGTTCGACCAGAGTGGCATGATGTTCGTCACCGTCGGCGAGCGTCAGGTGCCCTCCACCGGCGATCTCGAGAAGCATCCGGCGCAGGACCTGTCGAACCATCATGGTAAAGTCATTCGCCTGTTCGACGACGGCCGCGTGCCGCCCGACAATCCGTTCGTGGGCACGTCGGGCGCGAAGCCCGAGATCTGGAGCTACGGTCATCGCAATCCGCAGGGGCTCGCCATTCACCCCACCACGGGCGACGTGTGGGCCACCGAGCACGGACCGCAGGGCGGCGATGAGCTCAACCTGATTCAGAAGGGGCTTAACTACGGGTGGCCAGTGATCGGCTTCGGCGTGAACTACCGCACCGGTACGGCGATTCACACCTCGACGATGCGCGCTGGCATGGAACAGCCCAAGAACGTGTGGGTGCCCTCCATCGCCACGTCGGGCCTCATGATCTACACGGGCGACAAGTTCCCGGCGTGGAAGGGGAGCTTCTTCGTGGGCGGACTCGCCGGACAGCGCATCGTGCGTCTCACCGCCGACGGGACGGTGTTCAACGTCGAGGACAATCTGGTACGCACGCAGGGACGCATCCGCGACGTGAAGCAGGGACCGGACGGGTTCATCTACTTCTCGATCGATGATGCACAAGCGAAGCCGACGGCGGTGATGCGCATAGAACCAATCGCGCGGAAGTGAACTGACGAACGGCGCGAAGAGTTTACGGCGCCAAGAGTCAACAGCGCGAAAGTAAAAAGCGCGAAGAAGAAACGGCGAATCAGCGCGCAGCGCGCGGTTCGCCGTTTTCGCATTTTACTCTTCGCGCCCGTAAGCTTCGCGCGGTTGACTCTTCGCGCCGTTCACTCTTCGCGCCGTTCATCAGTTCATGAGCTCTCCGTCGCGCACCACGCTGCCGGCTACGCTGCTCTGTAGGTATTCCATCACGTCGCGCGCCGTGTACGAGGCGCGATCGCCGAGGAAGGCGCCGATGTGTAGCAGTTCATCGCCGCTCGTGATCAGCGCCGGTTCTTCGCGGCGCTCCGGCTCGTCGGTCTCGAGTGCTTGCGGCAGGCCGACCGCCGCAATCAGGCCATTGCAGACGCACTGCCGACCGACGGTATCGCTGAGCAGGCCGCCCTTATTGACGTAGTCCTGTTCCGGCTCGGCGGGGCATCGATAGCCCACACGCCCGTCGTCGCGCTGATACGCGGTGCGCAGATAGCCCAGATCGCAGCGACGCTCACGTTCGAGCGTGGCCGGATGACCGGGCCATGACACGACCTTGAACGGGAATCCGGTGGGTGAGGTGCGCGGGTCGGTACGGATCGCGAGATCGCCCCGCCGTGCATGATCGAGCACGGTGGCCTTGAGTGCGCTGTCGAAGCCCGACTCGTCGCAGTAGGCGAAGAGTGTGCCCACCTGAATGCCGGCCGCGCCTTCGGCGAGGGCGTGCTGCAGTTGGTGCGGCGACCCGGTGCCGCCGGCCAGCCAGAACGGGAGGCCAAGGTCCCGCATCTTGGCCAGATCGACCGCGTCGCGCTCGCCGTAGATGGGCTCGCCCGTGGCCGACAGTGCCCCGCCACCACGGGCGGGCGCGTTGTGGCCGCCGGCCGCCGGGCCTTCTACCACGAAGCCGTCCACGCGCCCCGAGGCCTTTCTGGCGAGCGTGGCGGCCAGGGAATTCGCGGCCACGATGGCCAGGAAGCGCGGACGCGTGAGGGGGCGCGTCACGTCAGCCCCGTGCGCCACCGGATCGAAGGTGAGCACCGACGCATCGGCCGTGGCCACGCCGTCCACGTCGAAGCGCAACGAGGCCGGTTCGTGCAGGGCGAGACGGTCGAGGACCAGCGGGATCTCGCGCGGAATGCCGGCCCCCATCAGCACGTAGTCCACGCCGGCCAGCATCGCACCGTACAGCGACGCGAGATTCGGCAGCTGCAGCTTGGTGAGCAGATTGATCCCGACCACGCCATCGTGTCCGCGCTTGGCCAGAAACACTTCGACGAAGTTGGCGAGCATCGTGAGCTGCTGCCGCGCCACGCTCACCTGCTGCTTGTACAGCGGCAATAACTTGTATGGCTGGCCGGACTCGCGTCCGTTGGGCCGGAAATAGCGGCGGAGTACGGCGGCGCCGACGTCGGGGATCGGGAAGGCATCGATGGCGCGACGCATCTCGCCGTCGCGGTCACCGTCCTGCAGACGACGCACGAGCAGGGAGTCGAGCGCCGTGCCCGAGACGACGCCCAGCTGGCCGAGGCGAGACACTTCGCGCGCGAGTACCCAGCGCGACACGCCGACACCCATGCCGCCTTGGATGATGACCGGGAGGGAAGCCTGTGTAGTCATAGACCCGAAGCATGATCAGGTCGCGGCGCGACGGCTGTCGGCGATTCCCGTGTGTCGCTGTGGTGAATCGCCTGACAGTGGTGACGCCGGCGTTCCTCCGCCGCTACTCCTCGGCGGCGAGTCCGTCCAGGTTGTAGCCGAGCGCGCGCAGCCTGGAGGCCATGTCCTTCTTTTCGGCCGACTTCACGTACGCTTCCTCCGCTTCGATGGTCTTGCTCTTCACGAGGTGCATGAGCGCGTCGTTCAACGTTTCCATGCCCAGCTTCTTCTGGGTTTGGATGATGTTGTTGATCTGCACCGTCTTGCCTTCGCGGATCATCGAACTCACGGCCTTGTTCACGAGCAGGATTTCGCGCGCCGCGACCCGCCCGCCGCCGATCTTCTTGCACAGCGTCTGCGACACGACGCCCTTGAGCGATTCGGCCAGCATGACGCGGATCTGATCTTGGCGGTCGGCGGGGAACTGATCGACGATGCGATTGATCGTGGACGCGGCCGTCGAGGTGTGCAGCGTGCCGAACACGAGGTGACCGGTTTCGGCGGTCTCCAACGCAATGGCGATCGTCTCGAGGTCGCGCAGCTCACCCACGAGAATGATATCGGGATCTTCGCGCAGGGCGGCACGCAGGGCGCTCTTGAACGACTGCGTGTGCACGCCGACCTGACGTTGCGTGATCAGACATTTCTTGCTCTGATGGACGAACTCGATCGGATCTTCGATGGTGATGATGTGATCGTGCCGCGAGCGGTTGACAAGATCGACGAGTGCGCAGAGCGTGGTCGACTTGCCCGATCCAGTGGGGCCGGTCACCAGCACGAGCCCCTTGGTGAGCGCGCACAGCTGCTGCACTTCGGGGGTGATGCCCATCTGCTCCACGGTAACCGTGGTGCAGGCGATGGTGCGGATCACGGCGGCCACGCCATTCCGGTCACGCAGCACGTTCACGCGGAAGCGCGACACGCCCGTGATCTCATGCGCGAAGTCGGTGTCCCAGTGCTCGTCGAACTCGGCCTTGTTCTTGGCCGGCATGATCGAGCGTACCATGCGCGAGACAGACGCATCGTCGAGGGTCGGATGATCCTCCATGCGAATCAGGTCGCCGCCCAAGCGAAGAATGGGCGGTTCTCCCACCCGCAGATGCAGATCGGCCGCGCCACGGCGCACCTGTTCGAGCAACAGGAGCTCGAAGCGCTCCTGGGCCAGTGCGCTATCGGCGGCATCGTCGAAGGCGACGTCGGTGGTGCGATACCGACGAAGGGCGGGTACGGGCTCCGGTAGGGGCGTCGGTTCCGGCGTGGGCTCCGGCGGCGCCACGTCGGCCTGCGCGACGTACTTCCGGACGGTGAGTCGCGTGTGTACGGCGCTCCCGTCTTGCTCCACGAGCCACTGCTGGTCGTTCCACGAGTAGAGGAACCGGATACCGTGCCCGATGGCCACCGCCGCCTTCTGGTCCGCCTCGGCCAGCTCGCCCACGAGCGCCAGCACCTGCTTGTTCGACAGCACCTGCTGGCTGATCGCCTGTGGTCCCGTAGGGGTGACGCAGCAGATCGGGGCGTCGGCTTCGAGAATAATCTGGCTGGCGGCGCCAGACTCGAGGCGTGCCAGCACGCGGTCTAATTGGGGCACGATATCACGGCGTTGGAAGACGTGTGCGATCTGCAGCCAAGGCCATGTTCTACTTCCGGCACGTCTGCGCTCTCCCATATCGACGATTCAGCGCGTCGGCGGGGCACATGCTGCCCCGGGCCGGTCGTCGAGGCGCCGCTGAGGCGTCGCCGGCGTTGCGATTTCGTTGCGTGACCGACGCCGCCCCGCGACGCGATCGTCGGGAGACCGTCGAGGTCGTGAGCGAAGCTTCGTTACAAACGACTTGCAGGCCGCCAGGACAACGCCACTGGAGCGACATGCCCGCCACACTCTTGTCTCATCAGGCGCTCGTACTCCCGCTGAAGCTCCGCTGGCCCGCGCGCTTCTCCGGCATTGCGCTCTGTATCGGGAGCATGGCCCCGGATCTGGAGTTCATCGGTCGCATGCACGACGACTGGCTGCTCAGTCACACGGTATCGGCGCAATTCTGGTTTACGATTCCGTTGACCGCGCTGTTGGTGTGGGTCACGACCGTGCTGCTGATTCCCGCCCTGCTGCCGTACGTTCCGGATCACGCCTGGTGGAAGCCCCATGATCTGGCGGCGATTCGCCCGCCGCAGACGCTGCGCGCGTGGGGACGCGTGGCTGTTTCGGCGTGGGTGGGCGGCATGTCCCACGTGTTGCTGGACGGCGTGACACACGGCAATCACTCGGGGTGGCTGGTCCCGTGGTTCCCGATCCTGCGCACGCCCGTTCCGCATTTCGGCGGGACGGTCCCGCTGTACGACGCGCTGCAGCTGTGGTGCACCGTGATCTTCGCCGTGGTGACGCTCGTACTCTGGCGACGCATCGTGCGCCAACGGGCCGTGTGGCACTGGCGCGGCGCCAGTCGCCCTGGCGGAGCGCACTGCGCCGAACACCGCCTCCCGCGCATGCCGCGGCGACACGGCCTGCTGATCGCCCGACTGCTCCTCCTCGTCGCGATGGTTGGTGCGGCGACCGGGCGCACGCTACGAGAGCAGGAGAGCCGGAAGACGGCTCTGGCCGGGACGGTCTTTGGGGCGATCACCTTTTCGGTCGGTGGAGCGGTGTTGCTGGCGCTGGGTCTCCGACTGAACCGTGAGCGGACGGTCACCGCGGCCTAACGCGGCGGTAGGACCGCCGGCCATGCTGCTGATGGTGGTGCTCTTCGCCTCCTCTCAAGGCATCGTGCGCCGCCGGGCCAGTGCATGCGGATGGCCTGAACCGGCTCTGGTCATTCGCGTGCGGCGCGCGTAGCATGAGGCACGCAAACCTCATGAGGAAGGTCGTGCCCGTCCCAGATCCGCGGTCCATCTCCCCGCTGCAGTCAGCGCCGGGGTCAACGCAACCGATGCCCACCCACGCGCGCGTCGTCGTCATCGGCGGCGGCGTGATCGGCTGCTCGGTGGCGTATCACCTTGCGCACATGGGCTGTCGCGACGTGGTGCTCATCGAGCAACATCAGCTTACGGCTGGCACCACGTGGCACTCCGCTGGCCTGATGGTGACGTTCGGCTCCACCTCAGAGACCTCGACCGAGTTCCGCAAGTACACGCGCGATCTCTACGCGCGGCTCGAAGCCGAGACGGGGCAGGCCACGGGCTTCAAGGCGGTGGGGTTCATCGAGTGCGCCGCCGACAAGGACCGCCTGGAGGAATATCGCCGCGTCTCGACGTTCAATCGCTATTGCGGTGTGGACGTGCACGAGATCTCGGCGCGTGAAGTGCAGGACCTCTTCCCGATCGCCCGCACCGACGACATCCTCGCCGGCTTCTATGTGAAGGAGGACGGCCGCGTCGATCCGGTCGACGTGACCATGGCTCTCGCGAAGGGCGCACGCATGCAGGGCGCGACCATCCTCGAGGGCATCGCGGCGATCGGCCTCACGACTTCGCAGGGCGCGGTCACCGGCGTGCGGACCTCTCAGGGCGACATCACCTGTGAGATGGTGATCAACTGCGGCGGCGCCTGGGGGCGGCAGATCGGCGCGCAGGCGGGTGTCACGGTGCCGCTGCAGGCCGCCGAGCACTACTACCTCCTCACCGAGGAGATCGCGGGTGTCTCCAAGTCGTGGCCTGTGCTCGAGGATCCCGCCTCGTACGGCTACTTCCGAGAAGAGGGTGGCGGTCTCATGATCGGACTCTTCGAGCCCGTCTGCGCGCCGTGGAAGATCGAAGGTCTCCCTGAGAATTTCGCGTTCGGCGAGATCGCGCCCGATTGGGACCGCATGGGCGAGTACATCGAGACGGCCATGAAGCGCGTGCCGATCACCCTGCAGACCGGCGTGCGCAAACTCTTCTGCGGTCCCGAGTCGTTCACGCCCGACCTGCGCCCCTGCCTCGGCGAGGCCCCCGAGCTCAAGAACTACTTCGTCGCGGCCGGACTCAACTCGATCGGCATCCTCAGCGGTGGCGGTGTTGGCCGCGCGATGGCGCACTGGATGCTCACGGGCCGCCCCGATGTGGACATGACGGGTTTCAACATCGACCGTCTGCACAAGTACCAGGCCAACCCCGAGTACCGCCGTACGCGCACCGTCGAGTCGCTCGGCATGGTCTACCAGACGCACTACCCCAACCGTTCGATGGTCACGGCGCGCGGCGCCAAGCGCTCGGCGATTCATGAACGCCTGGTGGCGCGCGGCGCCTGGTTCAAGGACGTGAGTGGCTGGGAGGGCGCCGACTGGTACACACCGGACGGATCGGTGCCGGACCAGGAGCCGCTCACATTCGGCAGGCCAGCGAGCTGGGCCCACTGGAAAGCCGAGCACGATGCCTGTCGCAACGGCGTGATCCTCATGGACATGTCGTTCATGTCGAAGTTCCTCGTGCAGGGGCGCGACGCCGGTCGCGTGCTCGACCACATCTCCGCCAACTCGGTCGACGGCGAGAGTGGGCGCACGACGTACACGCAGTGGCTCAACGTCGGAGGCACGCTGGAGGCCGACCTCACTGTCACCAAGCTCGACGTGACGTTCGGTGCGGGGAACGTGGGCCATCAGTACCTCGTGGTCGCCGCCGACAATGCGCACCGGCATGCCGAGACCTGGATCAAGAGGCACACGCCGTCCGACGCGCACTGCTTCACGACCGATGTCACGAGCGCGTACGCGCAGATCAACGTGCAAGGACCGCGGTCGCGCGAGCTGTTGCAGCGGATCACCTCGGCCGATCTCTCGAACAGCGCCTTCCCGTTCCGTTCCGCGCGCGAAGTCGATATTGGATTCGCGCGGGTGCTCCTCGTGCGCATCACGTACCTGGGCGAACTCGGCTACGAGCTCTACATCCCGACCGAGCAGGCGGTGCACGTATACGACCTGCTCGTGGCTGAGGGTGCGCACGTCAAGCTACGGCACGCCGGCCTCAAGGCCCTGGCAAGCCTGCGCATGGAGAAGGCGTACCGCGACTACGGGCATGACATCGACAACACCGACAGCGTGCTCGAAGTCGGACTCGGCTTCGCGGTCGATCTCACGAAGCCGTCGTTCATCGGCAAGGAAGCGGTGCTCGCCAAGAAGGCGGCGGGCATCAAGAAGAAGCTCGTGCAGCTGCTCGTGAAGGACCCCGAGCCATTGCTCTTCCACGCCGAAGTCGTGAGGCGCGACGGCACGGAGATGGGATACGTGCGCGCGGCGTCGTACGGGCACACGCTCGGCGGCGCAGTCGGGCTCGCGATGATCGAGCGCGCCCACGTGCCGATCGATGAAGCGTGGCTCACGGCCGGGACGTGGGACGTCGAGATCGCGGGGAAGCGCTATCCCGCGGTCGTCTCGCTCCGGCCGATGTACGATCCGGCGATGGCGCGCATCAAAGTGTGAGGCGATCGGTGGAGCCCGCGCAGTTCCTTTCCATTACGCGTCCACTTTTCGGCGTACGTCCAGTCAGGCGTCTTGTGTCGTCATGATCCGCCCGCGTGCACCCGTCCCGAAGAGAGTGAGCAGGGCTCCGGCCACCGCCAGCGCCGCCAGAAAAAGAAACGCGTAGTTCGCACTGCCGGTGGCCGTTCGGATGCGGCCAACGATGTCGGGTCCGAAATGGCCGCCGAGATTCCCGACCGCGTTGATCCAGGCGATTCCGGCCGCTGCGGCGGTTTGTCGGAGGAAGGCGGTGGGCAACGACCAGAACGTGGCGAAAAATGACAGCACGCCGGACGTCACGAAACAGAGGGCGATGAGCGCCGGCACCACGTGCGCCCCGACGAGTACAAGGGCGACGAGCCCCGACGCCGCCACGAACAACGAGCCCGCCACATGCTGGCGACGCGCACCCGTGCGGTCGGAGCGCGCGCCGGCCCACACCATGGCCACGCCCGCAGTGCCCCACGGGATCATGCTGAGCAGGCCGATCTCGAGGTATGCCTTCTTGCCGATGCCCATTTCCTGCACGATGGTTGGCATCCAGAAGCTCACGCCGTACAGGGCGAACGTGCCGGCCAGATACACGAGCGCCAGCACCCACACGCGGCCGCTGCGCAGCGCCTGCGCCGCGCCGGTCGCGACACCGGTCGTGGCAACACTCTCGGCGCCGTGCGCGGCGGTGTCTTCCTGGGCGAGTTGCGC
>Ga0114970_10002138_pt1 | contig 14834 bp, 11 predicted proteins | sample M_140205_XF_Meta_FD_87030 | JGI IMG/M metagenome (GOLD analysis project Ga0114970, IMG submission 87030) | Freshwater microbial communities from Lake Montjoie, Canada to study carbon cycling - M_140205_XF_MetaG | ecosystem: Environmental > Aquatic > Freshwater > Lake | place: Lake Montjoie... | reverse complement strand
GGTGAAGCCCGCCATCTCCATGAGAAAAAACGCCCCGATGATGGAAAGCGGAATCGCGGCGACAGGCACCAGCACGGCGCGCAGCGAACCGAGGAAAAGAAAGATCACCACCACGACGATGAGCAGCGTCTCGGCCAATGTCTTGACCACCTCGGTGATGGCGCTGTTGATGTAGACGGTCGAATCATAGCCGACGCCTGCCTGCATGCCGGTTGGCAGCTCCTTTTTAATCTCCTCCAGTTCCTTGCGCACCGTGCGGATCACATCGAGAGAGTTGGCGTTGGGCAGCACCCAGATACCCATGAAAACAGCCCGCTCGCCCGAGAACCGCACCTCGGAGTTGTAGTCCTCGGCCCCGAGGACCACGTCAGCCACATCCTTGAGGCGCACGACCGCGCCGCCGCTCTCGCGCAGCACCAGCTCTTTGAATTCCTCGGGTGTCCGCAGGTCGGTGTTGGCGGTCAGGTTAACCGTGATGAGCGCGCCCTTGGTCTGCCCGACCGCGGAAAGGTAGTTGTTGCCGGCCAGTGACTGCCGCACATGCGCCGGGCTGATGTTGAGCGCGGCCATGCGGTCGGGCTTGAGCCAGATGCGCATGGCAAAGACGCGGCCGCCGAGAATTTCCGCGCGCTGCACGCCGGCGATGGCGGTGAGGCGCGGCTGGACGACGCGGGCCAGGTAGTCGGTGATCTCGTTGGGCTGGAGAATGTCGGAAACAAAGCGCAGATACGCGGAGGCACGCTGCGAGTCGGCGTTCTCGATGTTGATGACCGGCACCTCCGCCTCGGGTGGCAGGTCGCCGCGCACCTGGTCGACCTTCGAGCTGATCTCCGACAGCGCTTTGTTGGAGTCGTAGTTGAGCTTGAGCCGCGCGGTGATGAGCGAGCGCCCCTGAGAACTCTGCGACTCGATGTAGTCGATGCCATCGGCACCAGCGATGGCGCGCTCCAGCGGGGTGGTGATGAAGCCTCGGACGAGGTCCGCGTTCGCTCCGATGTAGACCGTGCTGACGGTGACCGACGCGTTGTCGCTGCGCGGGTATTGCCGGATGTTGAGGTTGAGCAGGGCCTGCGCGCCGGCCACGATGATGAGCAGGGCCAACACCACCGCGAGAACCGGGCGGCGGATGAAGATGTCGGTAAGGGCATTGCCGCCGTCCCCGCTCCTCTGGGACATTTGGCGGATGCTCATGAGTCCGGGGGTGTCGGATCGAGTTCAGGCTTCGGGGCCATCTCGTTGTTGACCGAGACCGGCGCACCGTTGTGCAATTTGAAGCCGCCCGACGAAACCACCTTGTCACCCGGCTTCAGCCCCTTCGTCACGGAGACGAAATCACCATACGTGCGGCCTGTGCGGACAAAGCGCTGCCGGGCCACGGTCTTTTTCTGTCCGGCCTCGTCGGTTTCTTCCTCGAGCACGAAGACCGAGTCACCGTAGGGCGCGGTGATCAGTGCCGTGGACGGAATGCGCAGGACGTCCTCCGCACTGCCGAGCGCGAGAATGACCCGCGCGAACATGCCGGGGCGAAGTTCGCCGGCCGGATTGGCCAGCGTGCCCTGCAGGCGAATATTGCGCGTGATGGGGTCGATCTCGGAATTGATCGCAGTCAGCCGCCCGGAGAATTTCTTCCCGGGATAAACATCGGTGATGAGCTTGAAGTCCTGACCGACCGCGAGGCCCGCGATGAGTTGCTGCGGGAGAAGAAAGTCGACAAAGATCGGATCGAGCGCCTGCAGAGAGACGATTTTGTCGCCGTTGTCGACGAACTGACCCAAGTTGACCTCACGGATGCCGAGGCGGCCGTCGAAGGGTGCGCTGATCTGCTTTTTGCTGATCGTCGAGCGGAGTTGTTCGACCAGAGCTGTCATCTTGCGCAACTGCGACTCGGCTGAATCGAGTTCCGACTGCGGCACGGTACTGTTGATGCGCAGTCGTTTGGTGCGCTCGTAGATTGTGCGGGCAAGATCCGCCTCGGCTTCGGCGGAGCGGAGGTTGGCTTGTTCGGTGTCGCTGTCCAACTCGAGCAACAACTGATCCTTTTTCACCTCCTGCCCGTTTTCGAAGAGGATCTTCATGATGACGCCTGAAGACTCGGTGCTAAGGTCCGCGCCCTGCACCGCGCGCAACGAACCGACCGACTCGACCGAGCGGTCCCACTTTTCTGCGACCACCTCGACCGTGCTGACCGTCTCGACCGGCGGCCCGTTTTTTTCCGCGGCGGCCAGGAGCGACTTGATCTGCAGGGCCTTGCCGCCCGCGATCGCACCGACCACCACAAGCAGGATGATGGCGGCGAGGAGAAATGGTTTCAGCTTCATGGCAACGCGATTAGAAAACGTCCGTATGAATCTACACGGTTGTGCGGCCGTGTCACGGATTGCCCAAGTCGGGCCTCTGTCGGCGGGTCCGCTCCCTCGCCTGCTCCCGCCGCCAAGACTCGATGGCCCCGTGGTTTCCTCCGAGCAGCACCTCAGGGACCGGCCAACCCTGGAACACGGCCGGGCGCGTGTAGTGCGGGTATTCTAGAAGCCCGTGGGAGAAGGATTCGTCGGCCGCGGACTGCGCGTCGCCGAGCACGCCGGGCAGCAGGCGCACGATGGCGTCGGTCACGACCAGCGCGCCGAGGGTGCCATTGGTCAGGATATAATCTCCGATAGAAATCTGCTCGTCGGCCAGATGGTCTGCCACCCGCTGGTCCACCCCCTCATAGTGCCCCGAGATCATGATGATGTGTTTCTCCGCCGAAAGACGGCGCGCCGCGGACTGGTCGAAACGTGCGCCTTGCGCGGAGAGCAGAATGACGCGTGAACCCGGGCGGCGCAATTCCTGGAGCGCGTTGAAGATGGGTTCCACCTTCAGCACCATGCCGGCGCCGCCGCCGTAGGGAGGCTCGTCGGTCACGCGGTGCTTGCCTGGCGCCCAATCGCGGAGGTTGCGCAAGCGGATGTCCACCAGCTCCTTTTCCCGCGCGATCCGCAGCATACTTTCACCGAGGATCCCCTCACCCATGGCCGGAAAAAGCGTAAGAATGTCGATTTCCACAGGAGGAAGAGGTAGCATGCGTGCACAGATAAAACCAGACATCGAATGAACACCCGCCACCCCAAGTTTCTCGGATTCCATCTGCCGACCCTCGCCACCCTGCTGTCCGCCCTCCTGCTGGGCGGGGTCCTGCACGCTCGTGCCTCCATGGTCGATGAACTTCCCGAGGCTGACCGTGCGAAATTGGAAAAGGGAGATGATGTCCTCATTACCCGCGAAATCGAAGGTGGGGTGTGGCCGGAGGTCAGCATCTACCGCAAAGTCAAAGCCACCCCCCAAGGCGTCACGGAACTTTTCCTCGATTACGAGCACGCCAATACATTCATCGCGAACTTGAAGTCGGCTGTGGTCGAGAACGAGCCGGATGCCAATACGAAGGATGTGCGCTACACGGTCAAGCTACCCGTGCTTTTCACCATCAGCTACCTCGTGCGCAACAGCTATGAGAAGACGCCCGAGGGGTACACGGTGCACTGGAAGCTGCTGGAATCGATGTTCGCCAAGTCGGCTGTCGGCCGCCTGCGCGTCGAGCCGCACGGCGACTTGGCTGTCATCTGCTACGCCAACCACGTCGAACCGGCGACCCAGCTCGTCGCCGGCCTGCGCAACCTCGCGATCAAGGAGGCCTCGAAAACCGTGGACGCCATCGTCAAGGAGGCCGAACGCCGCCACGCCGCGGGCGGTTCCACTCCGGATGCAGCCAAGCCTTGACCCTCCGAGCGGCAGAGAAAGCGAAGCGCAGATGCGGATTGGCCTTGATCGAGCGGCGCGACCGGAAATGATCACGCCATGAACTGGCGCCTCCTCGCAGTCTCCGCAGTGCTCGCCGTCGCTGGCACGCTGCTTCCCGGATGCTCTAGCACGGAGGAGGCAACGACCCCGTATGCGCCTCCCGCCGGGAAAGACCTCACAGTGGAGATTGTCAGCCTGCCCAACAAGTGCGTGGTGGAGATGAACGGAGAATACCTGGGCGGAACACCGCTAAAAATTTCTGTGCCGGCCACGCCGGAGGGGTGCTGGCCGGGGCCACCCAGCGCCACTCACGTCATCTCGGTATCGACCCCGAACAATCGCTTCGTCGAGACCAAGAAATGGCACGGCGGCGACCGCATACCGCAACGGCTTCTCTTCCGGCCGCCCTACACGCAGCGCTGAAAACAGCGGCCGCGTGCGCAGACTACCCTCAACTTACTGAACCAGCAGGCTCACGGGCGCGGAGAAGCTGCCGCCGTCAAGGAGTCCTGCCCCGCGAAATCCGGGAGCGGATGAGGGCGGATTTTTCGGGAGAACCACGCCGCGAAAGACCCGCTTCACCGGCTTGGTCGCGGCAGCGGAGAGCATGAGCATAGTTCCGTTGAAACCCCCTGTCTTGGGATCAAAGCGCAATGTCACCCCATTGGTGTTGTTGGTTAGCACTGGGACATTATCCGCGCCCCAAAGAACCTCCTGCTCGACCGCAGCCGGCAGATCGGAACCATAAGGCCCGATCCTCAGCAGGCAGCGAGCAACATTACTAGTACCGGAGAGAATATTGATACCAGCTCTGACCGCACAGAATTGCCCGAGGACATCGAATTTCGATTTGTTCGTGCCCTGCACGAAATCGAGCACTCCGCTCAGTACCGAGCGTCCCGCGGTCGCGGCGGGCCACACTTGCAGATCGCCGGTGAGGCCCGGTCCGTTTGTGCCCCCCGAGAAAAAGGCAAAGGGCAGAGGATATCGGCCATCGGCATCAGCGCGCACGAGACAACTGGCCGCGGCAAACGGGCGATTATCTGACAAACGTCCAGAAAATTTTGTGCCACCTGATTTGTCGATGGTGCATTGAAGGAAGCCGAGCACGGGTGTTCCCGAGTTGGTGTGGGTGAGGACGGCATTGACGACGCGGCCAGCCAGAGGCGAGGTGTCGCCCTTCGCTCCCGACCAAGCCGCCGACCCTATAGGACCTAATAGGGTACTGAAGAAGTTGTTGGTGGTGTTGCTGTAGGACAAAGCCCTCACCGCCGCAGCCTCATGGTCGTACCAAAGCACGAAGGATTCCGCCAAGGCACGGCAGAAAGCGCCGGAATTGGCGTTGGTGTAAACAAACTGCCCAAACTCAGATGAGGCGATGCTTGCGGTACCACGGGGGCTCACCAACTTTCCGGTGAAGAGGCCTGAGGGCGTCAAAGCCAAGGATACAAGCGCCCGCGAGTTCCCACTCGTGCCTTGCAAAAGCCCGATATATTTCTGGTTCGGCCCGGTTACGGGAATGTTCACTGTCTGGGGGTTCTTGGACGGATCGAGGAAATTTACCGATACTGTCACGGGGTTCCTCGGATAGGCGCGGAAGGCGACCTGCAGTTTTCCATCGGTGACCTGCGCAACGAAGGCGGACTCGTCCGAACTGATCGCGTCAGGCAAGCTCGCCACGTTGCGAATAGTGACAATGTTGGTCAGGTCGAGGTTTGCGGCATTCGTCCTATAATCTTTCAAGGGAACCGAGCTGAAGTCCGCTCCAAGTTTGCCCCGAATATCATAAACGGGGAGCGCTGCGATCCGGTCGACATTGGACATGCCGCCGCCGAGAACGCGGGCAAACACAGTGAAGCCGCCGTTCTGCTGGTCCAGATTCGCGCTGTTGTCTGCCAGGCTGACAAACCACTGGCTCGTCGCACTGTTGGGGTTACTCTCGGCTTTAGCCATGGCAACAGTGCCACGAATGTTGGGTAATCCGAACTCATTACTGATGGGGGCAAATGTCGGCACGGACTTTAAAGGAGGAACCGTCCACCCACCCGTCTGCACAACGAAATTCGTTGCGGATCGGTGGACGAACAGATTCCGGTAGGCACCCGAATCGACGTAGGCGAGGAAGTTGGCGACGGTGGCCGGGGCGGCGCTGGAAAGAAGTTCCATGTCAAAGAATCCCTCAGAACTGTAGACACGCACCGCTTGCCCAGAATAGCGGACAGCCGGCAAAATTCTTTCAAGCGGGACGGAGAGTCCAGCAGATCCCACATTCCGGGCGGGAAGATTCTGGGCAAAGGCGCCAACTTGGGCAAAAAATGCTGCGCAGAGAATTGCGAAAACAGCTTGGCGTTTTGTTAGGATAGAAATCATGAAGCGTAACTTATATACGGAGCGCGATCCCAAGTAGCCACCGCTTCATCGCCCCGTCAAGCAAGCGCTGCCGTGAAGGCAAGAATTGTCCCTCGACCGCCCAAAGACCATTGCCCGAAAAAGCCAGCGCGCCAACAGAAGCGTATCAGCTTGCTCGGACTCCTTGCCAGCAGTCGCGTACGCACCTAGAACAAACGTGATCCTTCCGCGTGCCGTGAAAAAAGTCCGGTCGGGCACGACCCATGAAACCCCTGTTTACAGCTATCCTTGTGATGCTGGCGTTCAACGCTGCAGCCGCCAAAAAAATCCAGGGAGGCAGTCCCTTCTCAGTGGGTGGTGATGCCATGCTCGTCATCGACGGCGGCGGAAAAACGCTCTTCTCCCAAAACGCAAGTACGCAGCGCGAGGTGGCGAGCCTGCAGAAGCTGGTCACTGCTTTGGTGATCACGCGGGCAGGTAATCTCGACAAGCAGATCACTGTGACCGCCGAGGACGCGAACTGCAGCCCGACCAAGCTGCCCAACGCGGTCGGCGGCACCTACACACGACGCGAACTGCTCCAAGCAATGCTCGTGCCCAGCGCCAACGACGCGGCCCGGGCCCTCGCGCGCGACAATGCCGGCGGCGAGGCAGCCTTCGCCACGAAGATGACACAGCTTGCCCGCCAGCTCGGCGCGTCGAACTCGGTCTTCAAAACGAGCAACGGACTGCCCGCATCCGGGCAGTATTCAACCGCGCAGGATATGGCGATCATCGCACGCGCAGCCTACCGCGATCCGGTCATCCGCAAGGCGGTGGCAATAAAATTTCTTCCCTGGCGCGACGCGCGCGGCCGCCCCTCCTCCCTGCGCAACGCGAACCGCCTCCTGCACCGGCACCCGAATTGCACGGGCATGAAGATCGGATACACCGGGGCCGCCGGGCACTGCCTGGTCGCAAGTTGGGAGGAGAACGGCCGCACCATATTCGGCGTCATCCTCGGCGGTAAAAACGAGCTGTTCTGGGTCGAGGCTGGGGTCGTCCTGTCGCTCTATGCCAACGGCCTGCTGTAAGCAGCCATGACCCGCGAAACTCTCAGCGAACTCACCTCCCGCGAGAGAAATCTTTTTCGGCGCCTCGACGAACCGCGCAAGATCCAAGACTTCCTCGACCGGCTACCGGTCAATTTCGAAAAATGCGGCGACACGCATTACTCGCCGCGTCGCGTGCTCCGCGAACGCAAGGCCCACTGCGTCGAGGGCGCGCTGCTCGCCGCCGCGGCGTTGTGGTTCCATGGCCGGACGCCGCTGCTCCTCGACCTGAAAACCAGACTCTTCGATGACGAGCATGTCGTCGCGCTGTTCAAGGAGAACGGATGCTGGGGCGCCATCTCGAAAACCAACCACGCCGTCGTGCGCTGGCGCGATCCGGTTTACCGCACAGTGCGCGAACTGGTGCTGTCCTATTTCCACGAATACTTCCGCGACCGTGACGGGTTGAAGACCCTCGTCTCGTACTCGCGCCCGTTCGATCTGCGCAGATACGGATCGCGATGGATCACCGCCGAGCACGACTGGTGGGAGCTGGACGACCTCCTCAACGCCACCCCGCACTACCCGTTCATCCCCGCCGGGAACGAGAGACTCATCCGCCGAGCAACCACCTTCGAGCGCCGCGTGCTTAACGCCCGCGAGTGGTCCGAGAAAGATCCGCGTACCTGAGGAGCGGCGCTCACGGCGTCAGCACCAGGCTGGGCTGGAAAGGATTTCCGCAGATTGACTCGCTGCACCTCGAACAACTTAGGCACAGGCCAGCCGCCGCGTCACCGATTACCACGCCGCAGGGCACGGGCGTAGTTCCGGATTTTCCGCTCTCGCCGCAACCACCGGTCGAGGCGTTTGAAAATATGGACCCTCTCCGGCAACCAGCAACGGTGCTGCTCCCGCGGAACATGATCCAGCTGGCTGACCCACGAGCGGTCGGGCTCATACCCGCACTCGACCAGCGCGTCGAGGAGGTCCGGGTGCTCGGCGACCTGCTGCTTGATACGCGGGAGATGTCTCTGCCATGCCGCGATGCCCACGGCGCTCACTGGGCGCAATCCATTCAAGGCAGCCAGCGCGTCGCCCGAGGCCGCAGCAAAATTATGGAAGTCCGAGAAGTTGCGCCGGCGGCTCAGCGCCGGAAAAAATTTTCGTATATTTTCCTGCACCGCATCGGGATCACTGACCAGATCCTCGTAGCGCAGCGGCAGGAATCGCGGGTGGCCACGCAGCGACTCGGCCGCATTGCGGGACTCCCGCCACAATCCGAAGTGCGTGGCATACAGATCGGGCGCATCGGCATGTTTGCTCGAGAGCACGGACCGGGGATCCCGTATGATGTGGATCGCACCCAGATTCGGGTCCAGAGCCAGCAATCGCGGCAAAAGGAAAGTTTCGCCGGGTTGCTTGGTGATCAGCAGTCCGTCGAAATCAGGGACCGGCCGCAGCAGGCTCGTCTCGTGCTCGGCGAAGTTATGGCAAACAAAGCACGTCCTCATCATCTCCACAAGGAGGGTGGTGCCGCTACGTGGACATCCCGTGATATGAATTCGTTGATTTGTCACGGGCAGATTGGCACCGATGCGATCAAAGAGAAAAGTCTGGGTAGGTCTCTCGGCACTTGCAACCAAAAGACGACGGTCTGACGGCTGGTGTTTTTGCTTTTGTAGGGACTCTGATAGACACCACGGTCGGCCATCGGGAAGATCAATCATGGCGCCATGAGACTTCGGCTCGGCCGATTACCCACCTCGCTCTGACCGTGGTTCGTCTAGGCTTAACCACACACCCGCTGGCTTCGGTCAGCGCATGTTTTGCTTTGAGCTAGGAACATTTCATACGTCGGAATCCGAGGGTTAATCGCCCCAGGGCAACCGGTCTATCAGAGGGCAAAACGCAATTCCTCGTTTATTTGTTGCCTGCGGCGTAAAGCGTCCTAAGTTGCGGAACTATAAAACCACCCCGCACCCGAAGCGGGCGTGACAAACTAACACCTCAGAGAGACTTGTAGAATCGTTCGCCTAGAAACCTATGAAAACCACAACGTTGCATTGGCCTGTAAAGATCGTCCTATTTTCAGTCTTGGTCGGGCCACTCACCGCCACCCTGCACGCCCAGGTCACTCCGCCGCCGGGAGCTCCTGCAGCAACTCCATCCGCGCCTCAACTTCTCTCGGAGGAGGACCTCAACGAACTCCTCGGTCCCATCGCTCTCTATCCCGATGCGCTGGTCTCATTGATTCTCCCTGCATCCACCACGCCGTCGGACATCACCGTGGCATCGCGCTATCTTAATCAGAACGGAGACACCGCGAACGTAGCCGACCAACCTTGGAGCGAAAGCGTGAGAGCCCTCGCCAAGTATCCGGATGTTTTGAAGTGGATGGATGAAAACCTCGAATGGACCAATTCCCTGGGCGAGGCCTTCGTGGACCAGCCGGCCGATGTGATGAAAGCAGTGCAGCGGCTGCGTGTCCTCGCGCAGGCCAAAGGAAACCTCGTCAATACTCCTCAACAAACCGTCGTGGTGGAACAGCAGGAAGCCCCGAGCCAGCCGGCGAACGTGGTGATCCGTATCGTTCCCGCCGATCCCGAGATCATCTACGTTCCGCGATACGACCCTGCGATCGTCTACGTGCAGGCTTATCAGCCTGACTATGTCACGCCGCTCATCACCTTCGGTATGGGTTTCGCCGTGGGCTCGTGGCTGAACTACGACTGCGATTGGCATAACAACAACCTCTACTGGGGCAACAGTTGCGGATGGAACAATCAGGCCCGCTGGAATAATTACGGCTACCGGAACGGCAACGTGAATGTCGTCAATACCACCATCAACAATAACAACAACACGACCATCAACAACTACTCGAACGCAAGCCAATGGTATCCCAGCGAGAGCAGCCAGCGGCACTATAAGCAGAACAAGAATCAGAACATAGGCAATAGCCGCATTGCCCAAGCCAACGCGCAGAACCTGCCTCCCGGGGCAGCGAACACCCGTACGCCCCGCATGCCAAAGCCTCGGGAGATGAACGGCATGAACAGCCCTGGCAGCAAACCGGCGAATTATGCTCCCAACGCAAACAACAAAGCGAATAGGGAGAACCGCAGGGAAAACAGTCCTGGCCAAGTTTCCAATGCCGATGCCGACAATACAGAAAATGCCGGAGCGACGGCAGACAATCCCAACCGCGCGACAAAGCATCAGAAGCCCACGGCAGCACCAGCCATTGCGGGCCAAACCAGCAAAGGCAATCCGAAGCCCGACAACAAGCCGAACGCCAGCGTCCGCACCCCGGGCGAAGGGACATCCAAGCGTCATCCCACAACCGCCCCATCCGTTCCGGGCGATGGAAACAAGCCGTCTGCAAACAAACCCTACAAAGCCCCGGCCGCACCGAAGAATCCCACGAAACAGCCCAGGAATCCTCAGACTCAAGGCCAAGCCCAGACCTCGCCGCCGAAGTCTGCCGACCACCAAGCGAGGAAGCCGAGCGCCGCGCCACAGCAGCAGCCCAGACCTCAGGTGCAGCGCCAGAATTCCGCACCTTCCCAGCCACGGCAACAGGCCCCGTCTCAAGCACAGCAGCGACCCCAGCGCATGGCTCAGCCACAGCAGCAGCGAATCCAACAGCAACAGCTTCGCCAGCCATCGGCTCCTCAGCCCCAAGTCGCACCCCAGCAGCAGGGCAAAGCGAGCCAGAACAACACCAATGGAAAGAAAAAGAAGAAGGACGATTAGGCCGCCATACGAGCATTCGTTGCATTGTTCCTGTCGCCCACTGCTGCCGCGCAAGCGATGACAGAACTGGCCTAAGCTGCTCCAACCGCGCAGGCCGTTGCGCGACATCGACAGCTCCTTCGAGAGCGACATCGTTTATCGTCTTGTCGTTCCATCGGATGCGGCTTCACTCAATGTTGTCACCTCAGACCGCATACCAGTTGGGCTTGCGGGTGATGCCTTCAGGAGTATTTTGATACTTATGCGATTTTTGCCCAGTGCAGTGGTGCTTTGCGCTGCGGTGCTTCTGAACCATTCTGCCGCCGCGACTGTCAGTTGGAACACCACGACCGGCGATTGGACCAATGCGGCGAGCTGGGACCCTGTTACAGTGCCCACTTCGTCAGATGATGCCGTAATCGACAACAGTGGTCAGGCCGGGATCACCAATGGCTACTCCTCCGCTTCTAATATCTTCGTCGGCCTCAACAGCAGCAGTAGCTCGCTGGCGATTTCTAACGGGTGCACCTTGGCGACTTCATCTGCCTCCATCGGCTATAATGCGGATTCCTCAAGCAACTCAGTGCTGGTGACCGGAGCTGCTTCGCTCTGGATCAATGAAAGCTCTCTCTATGTCGGCGAGTCCGGCAGCGGCAACACCCTCGTGATTTACGGCGGCGGCAATGTTTCGAATAATTTCGCCAGTATCGGCCGCGAAGCGACCGCGTCGAACAACTCGGCCTTGGTGACCGGGGCTGGATCGATCTGGAGCGGCACGACCGTTGATGTCGGTTACGACGGCAGCGGCAATAGTCTGGTGGTGTCCAACGGCGGCATCGTCCAGCTTGATGGCCTTGTGGTCGGTTACAATGCCGGATCCGATAGCAACAGCCTGCTGCTCACGGGCTCAAATTCCTTGCTTTCCGTCGTAAACGACATCCGCATTTCCTACGATGCCAATACAGGCAACAGCATGACAATCTCCGGCGGGGCGACCGCTTTGAGCGGTGCAGGATTTATCGGGTCCTTCAACGAGGCGTCTGCAGACAACTCGGTTGTGGTGAATGGAGTAGGCTCGGCTTGGATGAACAGCACCAACCTCTATGTCGGCGAGGATGGCCACAACAACAAGCTGGTCATTTCCAATGGCGGCATGGTGGCCAATGTAACCGCCAGCATCGGCCGCAACGCGAGTGCGTCGAACAACTCTGTCCTCGTGACGGGTGCGGGATCGACTTGGACGAACACCGACGGGCTCCTCATTGGTTATGAGGGTAGCGGCAACAGCCTGGTGATTTCCAACGGCGGCTATGTGGCAGCGGGTGGCGATTGCGTCATCGGTTATTCTACCGAGAGTAGCGGCAACAGCCTTTTGATCACAGGAACCAATTCCTCGCTGGCCGTGGTGGGCGGGCTCTATGTTTCCGAGGATGCCAATGCGGCAAACACGATGACAATCGCTGCCGGGGCGAGAGTCACGAGCGGTTCGGGATCTATCGGCGCTTACAGCGACCAGTCTTCGGGCAACTCGGTGCTGGTGACCGGTGCGGGCTCGACTTGGAACGTCTCCACGAACCTCTTCGTCGGAGAGTCCGGCAGTAGCAACAGCCTCACGGTGACCGACGGCGGTGTAGTGGCGGCCTTGAGTATCACGATTGCCTCTGCGTTGGGTTCCTCCGGCACGCTGGACATCGGTCGCTTGGGTGCCAGCGACGCGGGCGGAAGCATCTCGGCACCAGCCATCGTGTTTGGCGCTGGTACAGGCGCAATCAACTTCAACCAGCGCGACGCCACAACGATCTCCGCGGCCATTTCCTTCACCGGTGCACTAAACCAAATCGGCGCGGGCACGACCACGCTCAGCGGAGAGAACGCCTCCTACGATGGGACAACGTTGATCAGCAACGGAACACTGCAAACGACGATGGTGTCGTCTTTAGGCGCGAGCATGGTGCAATTGCTCGGTGGAAGCCTCGAACTGCAATCTGCTCTCCATCTTGAATCGCTGCTCTGGAACGGGTCGGGGGCCATCGCGATTCCCAACGCTGCGGCGGGCCACTTTCTCCAAGTTTTCAGCCCGATCATCCTTACCAACGGAGTGAACTGCTTCAATCTCGCCGGGGCATCGCTGTCGGGCTCTGTCAAGTTGCTCTCCGCGCCGAATCTTGCGACCAACGACATCACCCGCTTCGGGGTCGAGGGCGTGGACACCAACAAATACTCCTATTCATTGACCTATACCAACGGGCAGGGTGATGGCGAGTTGTGGTTGAATGTGAGCCCGGTTTCTGACCCGACCGAAGTCGAAGGCGACTGGACTTTTATAGTGGCCGATAGTGCTGCCACCATCACGTCTTATAGCGGCGCGGGTGGCAGCGTTGCAGTTCCCGGCAGCCTTGCGGGGCATCCTGTTATTTCCATAGGTGTATGGAGTAATAATTTTACCAATGGGAGCTCCTATGTGCCGGTCTTCGAACAAGCGAGCACGAGCCTGACTAGCGTAACGATTCCGATGAGCGTGACAACGATCGGACATGGTGCTTTCGCTGGCTGCAGCAACCTGACAAGCCTGACCATGCCCGACAGCGTGACGAGCATCGGCAACTACGCGTTCTCCGACTGCAGCGACTTGACCAGCATTGTTTTTATGGGAGCGCCGCCCTCCAACCAGCCGACGTCAATAGGTTCACTCGCCATTATTTACTACCTGCCCCAGTGGGCGAACTATTGGCCATCGATTTTCGGAGGCAGGCCTACAGCCATGTTTGATCCGAAGGTTGACTTAGTTACGATCACTGCCAACGGCGGATTCCAATTCAAATGGACGGGCTCCGGCGATGTCCCGATGAACGTGCAAAGCACTACCTCCCTAACCGGAGGGACATGGTCTAATGTTGCTGTCGGCATCACCAACGGGGATTTCACCGATTCAAATCCGCCCGCAGGCGCGGCTTTCTATCGTGCGACGCTTCCCTGACCGCCTCCGCTATCATCTCCCACGCGCCCTCGGTCCCCAGCTGAACCTCTCCCTCGCAATCTGCCTCGCCTCCACTACTCAAGTCGACCAGTGCAAACTCTGGGCAACTGCCGCCTGATCGAGAACCAGAGCAACGAAGGTGACAGCACCGGGTGCGCGGTGATGGGTGAGGAGACGGCGGAAGTTAAGGATGGTTTGCCATTCGTCGGCGTGGGCGATTTGCGGCGTGGCCCGGCACGACCTGCGCCCTGATGCGGCCCGCGGGCCACCGCCCGCGCAGGAGAAACCATTTGCCAAACTAGTCAAATCGGGGTTTTTTTGACCCCACGATGAAAAAAAGATTCCTCCCCGCCTTCTTCGGTTTGCTGCTCGTCACGCTGACATCTTCTTTTGCCCAGGTCTTCAGCATCCCTTTGCTGACTCCCGAACCTGTTGGTTCTCCAACCGACGCCAGTGAACTCATCGAGACATTTGGGGACCCGGCTGGCAACACGCTTTACGTTGTCAAATACACCAACAGCGCCGGCTCCGGCTTTACCGCGAATCCCTATGACCTTTGGCTCTTGGTTTCGTCAAAGGGCACTGTTCTGGCCAGCAAGTTCTTCCAAAATTTTGGCTCGGGCACGGTGATCAAGATCGTCTCCTTTACCCGCCAGCGCATCTTGGCCCAGGTCGACGAAGGCAACGGTGTCGTCATCCAGGCCTTTCGTCCGGAGGGGGGTGACTTTGTCTCCGAGGGCTTTGTGTTGGAAGACGACGTACAAGGATTAGCTTCCGGAGCTGATGTCGAATCATATTCGGTGCAGAAGCCGCCGCGGAAATTCCTCGACGTGGATTTCAAGTCCGGCAACAAAGTTTTCCAAATCCGCCGCTACGACATCACCAAGCTCAAACCCATTCCGGCGCCGTGATCGCTCTTGATTCTCCGTGGCTGAAAGGCGCAGGATGCTGATATGAGAACGCACACG
>Ga0114970_10002135_pt1 | contig 14850 bp, 25 predicted proteins | sample M_140205_XF_Meta_FD_87030 | JGI IMG/M metagenome (GOLD analysis project Ga0114970, IMG submission 87030) | Freshwater microbial communities from Lake Montjoie, Canada to study carbon cycling - M_140205_XF_MetaG | ecosystem: Environmental > Aquatic > Freshwater > Lake | place: Lake Montjoie... | reverse complement strand
TTTTTCCTCATCGTGTCCCGGCCATGTCGGACCATGGCCATACATTCGACGGGTTAGTTGGTACGTCCGAAACGAAACTCTATGCCGGTGCTTAAACGCGGCGACGCTTGGGCGGGCGGCAGCCATTGTGCGGGATCGGCGTCACGTCGCGGATGGAGGTGACGGTCAGGCCCACGGCCTGCAGCGCGCGCAGCGCGGATTCACGGCCCGAGCCGGGGCCCGAGACTTCGACTTCCAGCGTGCGCATGCCGTGTTCGACGGCCTTGCGGCCGGCGTCTTCGGCGGCCATCTGCGCCGCATACGGCGTCGACTTGCGCGAACCCTTGAAGCCCATCATGCCCGACGACGACCAGGAGATCGCGTTGCCCTGGGTGTCGGTGATGGTGATGATGGTGTTGTTGAAGGTGGCGGCGACATGGGCGACGCCCACGACGACGTTCTTCTTTTCCTTCTTGCGCGGACGGCCGGCGGCCTTCTTGTCGGGAGCTGCCATATTACTTGGTCACTTTCTTCTTGCCGGCGATCGCCTTGGCAGGCCCCTTGCGGGTGCGGGCGTTGGTGTGGGTACGCTGGCCGCGAACCGGCAGGCCCTTGCGATGACGCAGGCCGCGATAGCAGCCCAGATCCATCAGGCGCTTGATGTTCATCGCGACGTCGCGGCGCAGGTCGCCCTCGACGAGGAAATCGCGGTCGATCACTTCGCGGATCTGGATGACTTCGTACTCGGTCAGGTCGCTGACGCGACGGGTCGGATCGATGCCCAGCTGGGTGATGATCTTCTTCGCGGTCAGGGGGCCGATTCCATGAATATAGCGCAGGCCGATTTCGACGCGCTTCTGGGTCGGGATATTGACGCCGGCGATACGTGCCAAGGTGCTTCTCCGATGGCCGTTAGGCCTTTGAATTCATTGCAAAATTGCGAAGCGGCTGATTACCAGTCAAAACCGGATCTCCGGGCGTTCCAGCGAACGCACCCAAAACCCTTGAAATGACAGGAAATCTGTCGCGAGGGGGCGGATTATATGAAGGAGCCCCCACCCGTCAATGGCTGGGCGGGATTTATTGCCGCAGGCCCGCAAAAGCCCTGCAAACAGGGCCCTCCAGAGCCCAGAAAAGCACACGGGCGCCCCCTCTGGAAGGGGCGCCCGCGGCTCTTCCCGCCATGGGTATGTTACTGGCGGGCGATCCGGGTGGCCGGAGCCGCAAGGAGGCGAACTACCGCGAAGGATTGCGGTTCAATCCCGCTTCCGACGAATTGCTGCTGGGCCTGGCGGACCTGATGAACAATGCGGGGCGGAACGTCGAGGCGGCCGACCTGGCCGTTCTCGCCGTGGCACATGCCTCGCAGATCGATCCGGCACAGCTATATGGCTGTCGATCCAGATCTTCTGGTGTGCGGACCGCCTTGCCGAAGCCGACGCCATCGCGGCGCAGGGCGCCGAGCTTTTTCCGCGCCAGCGTTCCGTCTGGTTCTCCCGGGTTTATCTCTTGATGTTCACGGGCCACAGCGCCGAAGCCATCACCCTGCTCGCCAACCAGAGTGGACGCCCGGCCGGGCAGCCGGACGTGGATTTCGACGCCATCACGGCGGTGGCGCGGGCCTTGAAAAGCAAAAGCCGGGCCGACAGCGACCAGGCTATCGCGCTCAACCTGGCGATGGCGCACCAGGGCGCGGGTTATGCCGAGAACATGATCGCCTTCGCCGCAGCGCTGGGACGCCTGGACGAGGCTTTCATGGTTGCCGAGGGCCTGTACATGAACCGGGGCTTCGCGATCGGCCCCTCGCGGTTCTCAACCGTGCAGCGCGCCTTTACGCGGTTCGAGCAGCGCCGCACGCGCACGCTGTTCTATCCCAGCGGCCGCGCCATGCAACGCGATCCGCGTTTCGCGGCCTTGATGGAAGAGATCGGGCTGGCGCGCTACTGGCGCGATGCCGGCGTCACGCCCGACTATCAGCGCGCCTAGGCTTTCGCGTCGAGCTTTGCGGCGATCGCGCTGGTGACGTTGACGATCGGCGCCATGCCGTCCAGCGTCGTCAGCTTGCCCTGGGCGCGATAGAAATCGATCAGCGGCGCCGTGTTCTTGTAATAGACGCCGAGGCGGTGGGCGAGCGTTTCCGGCGTGTCGTCGGAGCGCAGCACGCCGCCGGCCTTGATGCGGGCTTCGACGCGGCTGAGCAGCGCGGCGTCATCCACCTTCAGTTCCAGCACCGTGTCGATCTTGCGCCCACGCGCCGCCAGCATGGCGTCCAGCGCCTCGGCCTGGGGAATGGTGCGCGGGAAACCGTCAAACACCGCGCCGTTCATGCAATCGGGCTGGTCGTAGCGGGCGCCGATGATGTCGATCACCAGGTCGTCGGAAACCAGTTCACCTTTTTCCAGGATCGCCTTGACGCGAAGGCCCAGCGGCGAACCGGCGGCGACGGCCGCGCGCAGCATGTCGCCGGTCGAAAGCTGCGGCAGGCCACGGCTCTCGGTCAGGATTTTCGCCTGGGTGCCCTTGCCTGCCCCCGGAGGTCCGAACAGGACGATGTTCACCGCCGCGCTCCCCGCAGCTTCGATTTCTTGAGCAGGCCTTCATACTGCTGGGCGACCAGATGGCTCTGGATCTGCGCCACCGTATCCATCGTCACCGAGACCACGATCAGGATCGAGGTGCCGCCGACGGCAAAGGACAGATTATACTCGTAGAAAAAGAATTCCGGGATCAGGCAGACCACGGTCAGGTAGAGCGCGCCGACCACGGTGATGCGGGTCAGGACATAGTCGATGAAATCGGCGCTCTTCTTGCCGGGACGGATGCCAGGGAAGACGCCGCCATACTTCTTCAGATTGTCGGCCGTCTCTTCCGGCGGCATCACCACCGAGGTGTAGAAGAAGGCGAAGAAGAAGATCAGCGTCGCGTAGAGCAGCATGTAGAGCGGCTGGCCACGGCTGAGGAAGGTGACGATGGTCGAAAGCCAGCCGGGCATGTTCGCCGCGTTGAAGCTGGCATAGGTGGTCGGCAGCAGCAGCAGCGAGGACGCAAAAATCGGCGGGATCACGCCCGAGACGTTCAGCTTGATCGGCAGGTGCGAGCTCTCGCCGCCATAGACCTTGTTGCCCACCTGCCGCTTGGGATAGGTGACGAACAGGCGGCGCTGGGCGCGCTCCATGAAGACGATGCCCAGCACCAGGCCGACGATCGCAAAGAGGATGATGACAAACAGCGCCGGGCTGGCGGCGCCGGTGCGCATCTGTTCCAGCGACTGGCCGATGACGCGCGGGAAGCCCGCCACGATGCCGACAAAGATGATCAGCGAGATGCCGTTGCCGACGCCGCGGCTGGTGATCTGCTCGCCGACCCACATCAGCAGGACGGTGCCGGAGGTCAGGGTGATCATCGAGGTGACGCGGAAGAACAGGCCCGGATCGATCACGGCGGTGCCCCAGTTCTCCAGGCCGATGGCGATTCCATAGGACTGGATCAGGGCGATGAAGACGGTGCCGTAGCGGGTGTACTGGTTGATGACCTTGCGGCCTGCCTCGCCTTCCTTCTTCAGCGCTTCCAGTTCCGGGAAGACGCTGGTCATCACCTGGATGATGATCGAGGCGGTGATGTAGGGCATGATCGAGAGGGCAAAAATCGCCATGCGCTCGACCGCGCCGCCCGCCAGGGTGTTGAAGACGTCGAGCAGGCCACCGGCCTGCTGCTGCACCTGCTGCGCCAGCACGGCGGGATCGATGCCCGGCAGCGGGATATAGGTGCCCAGGCGCGCGACGATCAGGGCGCCCAGCGTGAAGAAGATGCGGTTGCGCAGCTCATGGGACTTGCCCAGATTCTTCAAGCTGAAATTGGCGGCCAGTTGTTCGGCTGCAGATGCCATCAGGCTGCTCCCAAATCGCGGCCGAGTCTTACCCTATTTCCAGGGCCCCGGCTCGCACAATTCCGCCTTATATGGGGTCGCCATCGCCGCATGGGAGCGGCCAAAAGGCAACAACCCGGCTTTTAAGCCTTGCTGGCTTCGCGCTTATTGGCGGCGTCGGCACGGCGAACCTGGCGCTTGCCGGGCTGGCCCTTTTTGTTGGCATAGACCTTCTTGGCGTAGGTCGTGGTGACGCTGCCGCCGGCCTTTTCGACCGCATCCTTGGCACCGGCCGAAACGCCGGAAACCTCGATGGTCAGCTTGGCCTTGATCTCGCCCTTGCCGAGCAGGCGCACGCCGTCCTTGGACTTGTGCACCAGGCCGGCCTTGCGCAGCACCTCTTCGGTGATCTTGACCGAGGCGTCGAGCTTCTTGTTGTCGACGGCCTTCTGCAGGCGGCCGATATTCACTTCGGCGAAATCGGTGCCGAAGATGTTTCGGAAGCCGCGCTTGGGCATGCGCATGTGCAGCGGCATCTGGCCGCCTTCGAAACCATGCACCTGGTTGCCGGTACGGGCCTTGGCACCCTTGACGCCACGGCCCGAGGTCTTGCCCAGGCCCGAGGAGGAACCACGGCCAACCTTGTCCTTGCGCTTGTGCGCGCCCGGATTGTTCTTGATCTCGTTCAGCTTCATTTCAACGTCTCCTGACCAGCCAAGATGCCGGTCATCAAATTACTTCTTGTCTTCGACGATCTCGACCAGGTGCTGGATCGCCTTGATCATGCCGCGCACGGAGGGGGTATCCTCCAGCGTGCGTTCACGGCGGATCTTGCCCAGGCCCAGGCCACGCAGCGTGGCGGCCTGGATCTCGGGACGGCGGTTGGCGCTGCGGATCTGGCGCACCGTGACGGTCTTCTTTGCGGCCATGATAATTTCTCCTTAAACCTTAGGCCGAAAGAGTGTCGGCAGTTTCCTCGCGACGGGCGAGGATTTCCGAAACGCTGCGGCCACGGCGCTGCGCCACCATGCGGGGGCTCTGCTGGTTCTTTAGCGCGTCGAACGTGGCGCGCACCATGTTGTAGGGATTGGAGGTGCCCAGCGACTTGGACACGACATCGCCCACGCCCAGCGCTTCGAACACGGCGCGCATCGGGCCACCGGCGATGATGCCGGTACCGGCGGGCGCCGGACGGACCACGACCTTGCCGGCGCCATGATGGCCACGGACGTCATGATGAATGGTGCGGCCATCCTTCAGCGGGATCTTGATCATCGCCTTCTTGGCTTCTTCGGTCGCCTTGCGGATGGCTTCCGGCACTTCGCGCGCCTTGCCATGACCAAAGCCGACCTTGCCGGCGCCATCACCGATCACCACCAGCGCGGCGAAGGCGAAGCGGCGGCCGCCCTTCACAACCTTGGCGACGCGATTGATGTGCACCAGCTTTTCAACCAGGTCACTGTCCTTTTCCTCGCGACGTCCGCCGCGGCCACGGCCATCGCCGCCACGTCCACGGCCACCCTGCTGTTCGCCTTCGCGTGCCATATCTTTATTCCTCAGAAATCAAGACCGGCTTCGCGAGCCGCGTCCGCGAGCGCCTTGATGCGCCCATGATAGATGTAGCCGCCACGGTCGAACACGACCTGGGTCACGCCTGCGGCCTTGGCACGCTCGGCGATCTTCTTGCCGACGGTGCCGGCGGCATCGACATTGTAGCCCTTGGCGACGCCGCTTTCCTTCTCGGCGGTCGAAGCCGAGGCGACGGTGACGGCCTTCAGGTCATCGATCACCTGGGCGTAGATGTGCTTGCCCGAACGGAAGACCGACAGACGTGGACGATCCGACTTGGTGCCGATGTGGTGGCGGGTGCGCGACTGGCGCTTTTTGAAGAGAGCGTTGGTCATCTTACTTCTTCTTGCCTTCCTTGCGGCGGACATATTCGCCTTCATAGCGCACACCCTTGCCCTTATAGGGCTCCGGCGGACGCCAAGAACGGATCTCGGCGGCAACCTGGCCGACGAGCTGCTTGTCGATGCCCGAGACGGCGATCATTGTCGGCTTCTCGGTGACGATGGTGATGCCCGGCGGGATCGCATAGGGCACGTCGTGGCTGAAGCCGAGCTGCAGGTTCAGGACCTTGCCCTGCACCGCCGCGCGATAGCCGACGCCTTGGATTTCCAGCTTCTGGGTGAAGCCGTTGGTCACGCCTTCCACCAGATTGTTCACCAGCGTGCGGGAGAGGCCCCACATCTGCGGGCCGCGCTCAGCGCCGTCACGCGGCAGGACGGAGATCGAACCGTCCTCCAGCGTGGCGGCGACATCGGGCACCAGCTTGACGCTGAGTTCGCCCTTGGGGCCCTTGACCTTGACGGTCTGACCTTCCACCGAGGCGACGACGCCCTTGGGAAGCGGAATGGGTTTCTTGCCGATACGAGACATGGCGGCTCCTTAGAACACCTGACAGAGAACTTCGCCGCCAACGTTCTTTTCGCGGGCGGAGTTGTCCGTCATCACGCCCTGCGGCGTGGAGAGAATGGAGACGCCCAGGCCCTGACGATGGGGCTTGAGGTCGCTGATCGAGGAATAGACGCGGCGGCCCGGAGTGGAGACGCGCTTCAGTTCGCGGATGACGGGTTCGCCATCGTGATACTTCAGCTCGATTTCCAGTTCCTTGTGGCCCTTGGTCTCCACCTCGGCATAGCCGCGGATGAAGCCTTCGGCCTGCAGCACGTCGAGAAGACGGGTGCGCAGGCGCGAATTGGGCGAGCTGATCTTGGCCTTGCGGCGAAGCTGCCCGTTGCGGATGCGCGTGATGAGATCGCCAATCGGATCAATAATCATGGTTGCTCCTTACCAGCTCGCCTTGGTCATGCCGGGGATCTGGCCGAAATTGCCAAGATCGCGAAGCGCGATACGCGACATCTTGATCTTGCGGTAATAGCCCTTGGGACGGCCCGAGAGCTCGCAGCGATGATGGACGCGCACCTTCGAGGAGTTGCGCGGCAGCTTGGCCAGCTTCAGACGGGCGGCGAACCGCTCTTCCTGCGGCACCTTCTCGTCATTGGCCTGGGCCTTGAGCGCGGCGCGCTTCACGGCGTACTGCGCCACAAGCTTTTCGCGCTTCTTGTTACGGTTGATCTGGCTCGTCTTCGCCATGGGTCTCGCCTCAATTCGTCGTGAAGGGGAACTGGAAGCCTTCGAGCAGTGCCCGGGCCTCGTCGTCCGTCTTCGCGGAAGTGTTAACGACGATGTCCATACCCCACACCGTCTCGGTCTTGTCGTAGTCGATTTCCAGGAACACCACATGTTCCTTCATGCCCATGGCGTAGTTGCCACGGCCATCGAAGGACTTGGGGTTCACGCCGCGGAAGTCACGCACGCGCGGCAGCGCCATGGTGATCAGGCGGTCCAGGAATTCGTACATCACGTCGCCGCGCAGCGTCACCTTGGCGCCGATCGGCAGTCCTTCGCGGATCTTGAACTGCGCGATGGCCTTCTTGGAGCGGGTCTGGATCGCCTTCTGGCCGGCGATCGCGGTCAGGTCGTTGACGGCCTGCAGGATCTTCTTGCCATCAACCGCAGCTTCGCCAGCGCCGATGTTCAGAACAACCTTGTTCAGCTTCGGCACCTGCATGGCGTTGCTGTAGCCGAACTTCTTCATCAGCTCGGCCTTGAGGACCTCGTTGTAGCGCTTTTTGAAGCGCGGCACGTAGCCGGCCTCGCGGGCATGCTCGCCAACGGCGACATTCGTGCCGGTGTTGACCTCACGGCGCTTGGACGCCTTGTCGGCCTTGTCGGCTTTCGCCTGGGCCTTCTGGGCTTCCTTGGGATTCTTGCTGTTTGTGCCTGCGTCAGACATCGATCACTTCTCCCGACTTCTTGGCGAAGCGGACCTTGCTGCCGTCGGCCAGTGTCTTGAACCCGATGCGCGTCGCCTTGCCCGACTTGGGATCGACATTCGCGATGTTGGAAAGCTGGATCGGGGCTTCCTTGGTAATGATGCCGCCCTGCTCCTTCTGCGTCTGGCGCTGGTGGCGCTTGACGACATTGACGCCCTGGACGAGCGCACGGCCTTCCTTCGGGAAAACCTTCAGGACCTTGCCCTTCTTGCCCTTGTCGCCGCCGGTGATGACGATGACGTTGTCATCTTTCTTGATGTTGGCCATCACAGCACCTCCGGCGCGAGCGAAATGATTTTCATCTGACCCTTGCTGCGCAGTTCGCGCGTCACCGGTCCGAAGATGCGGGTGCCGATGGGCTCGCCCTGGGCGTTGACCAGCACGGCGGCGTTGCCGTCGAAACGGATCAGCGAACCGTCGGCACGGCGAACGCCCTTGGCGGTGCGGACCACGACGGCCTTGAGCACTTCGCCCTTCTTGACGCGGCCACGCGGCAGCGCTTCCTGGACCGACACCACGATGATGTCGCCGACATCGGCATAACGCCGATGCGAACCGCCCAGCACCTTGATGCACATAACGCTCTTGGCGCCGCTATTGTCGGCGACATCGAGCTCAGTTTGCATCTGAATCATAGTCTCAACTCCTCAATCGCGCCGTTACTTGCCGACGCGTTCCAGCACGGCCCAAGTCTTCAACTTGGACAGAGGCCGGCATTCCTGAATGCGGACGGTATCGCCCACCTTGAACTCGCCCCTTTCGTCATGGGCGTGGTACTTCTTCGAGCGGCGCACGGTCTTGCCCAGAACGGGATGCGTGAAGCGGCGCTCAACCTTGACCACGATGGTCTTGGCGTTCTTGTCGCTGACGACGGTGCCTTGCAGGATGCGCTTGGGCATGGGTCTTAACCTTTCGCGGCAGCGCGGCGCTGCTCGGTAAGCACGGTTTCGATGCGCGCAATCTCGCGGCGCAGCGTGCGGATGCGGCCGGTGTTCTCGACCTGGCCGTTGGCGCGCTGGAAGCGCAGGTTGAACTGCTCCTTCTTGAAGGAGTTGAGCTGGGTGCCCAGCTCGTCCACGCTCTTGCCGCGGAAGGCGTCGACCTTGCCGGCTGCCTTGGCCGCCGGCTTCTTCGACTTGGTGGCTTTCGCCTTGGTTTCTTTCTTCGCCATGGTTCTTCTCTTACAGCGTACGCGCGATGAACTTGGTGGAGATGGAAAGCTTGGCAGCGCCCAGGCGCATCGCTTCCTTGGCGGTATCGACGTCAACGCCGTCGATCTCGAACAGGATGCGGCCCGGCTTGACCTTGGCCACCCAATATTCCGGCGCGCCCTTGCCCGAGCCCATGCGGACTTCGGCGGGCTTCTTGGACACCGGAACGTCCGGGAAGATGCGGATCCAGACACGGCCGGCGCGCTTCATCTGGCGCGTGATGGCGCGGCGGGCCGCTTCGATCTCGCGGGCATTGAGGCGTTCCGGCTCCATGGCCTTCAGGCCGAAGGCGCCGAACGCCAGCGACGTGCCGGCCTTGGCAGCGCCGTGGATGCGGCCCTTGAACTGCTTGCGGAACTTGGTGCGCTTGGGAGACAGCATGGTTCTTCTCTTTACTCAGCAGCCGGAGCGCGCTCGCGCTCACGTTCGCGCGGACCGCGGTTGCCGCCTTCGGCTTCACTGGCCAGGCGCTTTTCGGTGGCATAGGGGTCGTGTTCCATGATCTCGCCCTTGAAGATCCAGACCTTGACGCCGCAGGTGCCATAGGTGGTGAACGCGGTGGCGATGCCATAGTCGATGTCGGCGCGCAGCGTGTGCAGCGGCACCCGGCCCTCGCGATACCATTCGATACGGGCGATTTCGGCGCCGCCCAGGCGGCCGGTGCAATTGATACGGATGCCGAGCGCGCCAAGGCGCATGGCGGTCTGCACCGAACGCTTCATCACGCGGCGGAAGGCAACGCGGCGCTCGAGCTGCTGGGCGATGTTCTCGGCCACCAGCTTGGCGTCGATTTCCGGCTTGCGGATTTCCACGATGTTCAGGTGCACTTCGTCGGTCGTGTACCGCTGGACGTCGCTCTTCAGCTTCTCGATGTCGGCACCCTTCTTGCCGATCACCACGCCCGGACGCGCCGAGTGGATGGTGACGCGGCACTTCTTGTGCGGGCGCTCGATGATGACGCGGGAGACACCGGCAGCCTTCAGCTTGTCGCTGAGATAGTCGCGGATCTTAATGTCTTCCTGCAGGAGCTTGCCGTAGTCCTTCTTGCTGGCATACCAGCGAGAATCCCAGGTGCGGTTGACGCCCAGGCGCAGACCGATCGGATTACATTTCTGACCCATTAGGCAGCTTCCTTCTTGGCCTTGGCCGCAGGCTTCTTGGCCGCGGGCTTCTTGCCAGATGTCTTCTTCTTCGCGGGAGCGGCGGCTTCAGCCGTCTTCTCTTCGCGCTTTTCTTCGACCACGATCGTGATCTGGCTGAAGAACTTCTCGATGCCGCCGGAATTGCCACGGGCACGCGGGTGGAAGCGCTTCATCACCAAATTCTTGCCGACGCTGGCTTCCTTGACGATCAGGTCGTCAACATCCAGGTCGTGGTTGTTCTCGGCATTGGCGATGGCCGACTGCAGCGCCTTCTTGACGGCACCGGCAATGCGCTTCTGCGAGAACGTCAGCTCGTTGAGAGCGCGATCGACCTTCTTGCCACGGATCTGCTGCGCCAGCAGGTTTAGCTTGCGCGGAGAGATGCGGATATTGCGGGCGACCGCCATCGCCTGATTGTCCTTGAGGACGCGCGCGCGAGATACCTTGCCCATTACGACCTCTTCGCCTTCTTGTCGCCGCCACCGGTGTGACCGTGGAAGGTGCGGGTGGGCGAGAACTCGCCCAGCTTGTGGCCGACCATGTCCTCGGTGACGTTCACCGGGATGTGCTTCTGGCCGTTGTAGACGCCGAACGTCAGGCCGACGAACTGCGGCAGGATGGTCGAACGGCGCGACCAGGTCTTGATCACATCCTTGCGGCCCGACGAACGGGCGGCTTCGGCCTTCTTCAGGATGTAGCCGTCGACGAACGGGCCTTTCCAAACAGAGCGGGTCATTAGATTGCCTTGCCTTTGCGGGTGCGCACGATGAACTTGGTGGTGCGCTTGTTGGTGCGGGTCTTGTTGCCCTTCGTGCCCTTGCCCCAGGGGGTGACCGGGTGACGGCCACCCTTGGTGCGGCCTTCGCCGCCACCATGCGGATGGTCGATCGGGTTCATCGCGGTACCGCGGACGGACGGGCGCTTGCCCTTCCAGACGTTGCGGCCGGCCTTGCCCAGCACTTCGTTCATGTGGTCGGGGTTGGAAACCGCGCCGACCGTCGCCATGCAGGTCAGCGGGATCTTGCGCACTTCCGACGAATTCAGGCGCACCAGCGCATAACCGGCATCGCGGCCGAGATACTGCGCGAAGGCGCCAGCCGAACGGGCGATCTGGCCGCCCTTGCCCGGCTTCATTTCGATGTTGTGGACGATGGCGCCGACAGGCATCGCGCCCAGCGGCATGGCATTGCCCACCTTCACGTCGACCTTTTCGCCCGAGACGACGGTGTCGCCCACGGCCAGGCGCTGCGGCGCCAGGATGTAGGACTGGGTGCCGTCCTTGTAGGTCAGCAGCGCGATGAAGGCGGTGCGGTTGGGGTCATATTCCAGACGCTCGACTGTCGCCGGCTCGTTGAACTTGTTGCGCTTGAAATCGATCAGGCGATAGCGCTGCTTGTGACCGCCACCCTGCCAGCGCACGACGATGCGACCGGTGTTGTTGCGGCCACCCTTGGAGTGCTTGCCTTCGGTCAGCGACTTGACCGGGCCGCCCTTGTGCAGGCCGGACTTGTCAACCAGCACCAGCTGGCGCTGGCCGGGCGTGGAAGGCTTGTAGTGTTTCAGAGCCATGGCTTAGAGACCCGTCGTGATGTCGATCTGGTGGCCCTCTTCGAGGGTCACGATCGCTTTCTTGATGTCGCTGCGCGTGTACGTCTTGCCACGGGCCAGCTTGCGCTTGCCCTTGACCGTGATCGTGTTGACCGCCTTGACCTTGACCTTGAACAGCTCGGCAACCGCCTTGGCGATGGCCGGCTTTGTGGCATTCAGCGTGACGCGGAACACGACCTGGTTGTTCTCGGTCAGGCGCGTGGCCTTTTCCGTGATGATCGGCGACAGGATCACATCATAGTTCGTGTTCATGCGAGCCTCGCTTCGATCGCCTTGACGGCGGCGCTGGTCAGAACCAGCGTGCCGCTCTTCATGATGTCATAGACGTTGATACCGGCCATCGGCAGCAGCGACACATCGGCGAGGTTGCGGGCCGAAAGCTGGAAGTTGCTGTCGAATTCCGCATCGATCACCAGCGCCTTGGCGACGCCGAGCGCGCCGAACTGCTTGGCCAGGGTGCCGGTCTTGATGTCCTTGGACTTGGCTTCGTCGAGGATGACGATCGAGCCTGACTTCGCCTTGGACGACAGCGCATGGCGCAGGCCCAGGGCCTTCACCTTCTTGGGCAGGTCAAACTCGTGAGAGTGATTGACCGGCCCCATCGCCTTGGCGCCGCCGACGAACAGCGGGGCCGAACGGGCGCCGTGACGGGCGCCGCCGCTGCCCTTCTGCTTCACCGACTTGTGCTTGGTGCGGTTCACTTCGGCGCGGGTCAGGATCTTGTGCGTGCCGGCGCGGCGCTTGGCGAGCTGCCAGACGACGACGCGCTGGATCAGGTCCTGGCGCGGCTCCAGGCCGAAGATGGCGTCGTTGAGTTCAACGTCGCCGGCGGCCTTGTTGTCGAGATTGAGGATCTTGGTCTTCATGGCTTAGCCTTCCGCCTGCGGGGCTTCGGCGGCGGGCGCCTCGGCGGGAGCCGGGGCAGCAGCAGCAGAGCCACGCTTCTTGACCGACGCGGGCATCGGAACGTCCTTGTGGGGGCGCTTGACGGCGTCACGCACCATCACCCAGCCGCCCTTGGAGCCCGGCACCGCGCCGCGCACCATGATCAGGCCACGCTCGACATCAACCTTCGCCACTTCCAGGTTCTGGGTGGTGATGTTCTCATCGCCGTAATGGCCGTGCATCTTCTTGTTCTTGAAGGTCTTGCCCGGATCCTGGCGGCCGCCGGTACCACCGAGCGAACGGTGGGAGATCGACACGCCGTGGCTGGCTTCGAGACCGCGGAAGTTCCAGCGCTTCATGGCGCCGGTGAAACCGCGACCGATGGTGACGCCGGTGACGTCGACCTTCTGGCCCGGCACGAAGTGATCGGCCTGCAGCAGGTCGCCGACTTCGAGCTGGTTCTTCGCATCGACGCGGAATTCCGCGACCTTGCGGCGGGGTTCGATTTCCGCCTTGGCAAAATGGCCGCGTTCCGCCTTCGGGGTGTTCTTCGGCTTGGCGAAACCCGAGCCGAGCTGGACGGCGGTGTAGCCATCCTTCTCGTCCGTGCGGGTCGCCACGACGGCGCAGCCGTCGAGCTTGAGAACCGTGACCGGAACATGGGTACCGTCTGACAAAAACAGACGGGTCATGCCGACTTTCTGAGTGATGACGCCTGTGCGCACCTGACGCTCCTTACAACTTGATCTCGACGTCCACGCCGGCAGCCAGGTCGAGCTTCATCAGCGCGTCCACGGTCTGGGGGGTGGGGTCGATAATGTCGAGCAGACGCTTGTGCGTCCGGATTTCAAACTGCTCGCGGCTCTTCTTGTCGACATGCGCGGAGCGGTTGACGGTGAATCGCTCGATGCCGGTGGGGAGCGGAATCGGGCCCCGCACGGTGGCGCCGGTGCGCTTGGCCGTATTGACGATCTCGCGCGTCGAATTGTCGAGAATCCGATGGTCGAAGGCCTTCAGCCTGATGCGGATATTCTGATTTTGCATGTCCTGATCCTTCGACCCGTATCCGCTTACTTAATAATCTTGGCGACGACGCCGGCGCCGACGGTACGGCCGCCTTCACGAATGGCGAAGCGCAGCTTCTCTTCCATCGCGATCGGCACGATCAGCTCGACTTCCACCGAGATGTTGTCGCCCGGCATCACCATCTCCGTGCCTTCCGGCAGCTTGACGATGCCGGTCACGTCGGTGGTGCGGAAGTAGAACTGCGGACGATAGTTCGCGAAGAATGGCGTGTGACGGCCGCCCTCTTCCTTCGTCAGGATATAGGCTTCGGCCACGAACACCGTGTGCGGCGTAACCGAACCCGGCTTGGCCAGAACCTGGCCGCGCTCGATGCCTTCGCGCTCAATGCCGCGCAGCAGCGCGCCGATATTGTCGCCCGCCTGGCCCTGGTCCAGCAACTTGCGGAACATTTCCACGCCCGTGACCGTCGTCGACGAGGTCGGCTTGATGCCGATGATCTCGACCGTCTCGCCAACCTTGACGATGCCGCGCTCGACGCGGCCGGTCACAACCGTGCCACGGCCCGAGATCGAGAACACGTCTTCGATCGGCATCAGGAACGGCTTGTCGATCGGGCGGTCCGGCTGCGGGATGTAGGCGTCAACCGCTTCCATCAGCTTCAGGATCGCGTCATGGCCCAGCTCCGGGCTCTTGTCTTCCAGCGCCATCAGCGCCGAACCACGGATGATCGGAATGTCGTCGCCCGGGAACTGGTACGACGAAAGCAGCTCGCGCACTTCCATCTCGACCAGGTCCAGCAGTTCCGGATCGTCAACCGCGTCGCACTTGTTCATGAACACCACCAGCGCCGGAACGCCGACCTGGCGCGCCAGCAGGATGTGCTCGCGGGTCTGCGGCATCGGGCCGTCGGTCGCCGAGACAACGAGAATGCCGCCGTCCATCTGCGCGGCGCCCGTGATCATGTTCTTCACATAGTCGGCATGGCCGGGGCAGTCGACATGCGCGTAATGGCGGTTCTTGGTCTCGTACTCGACATGCGCCGTCGAAATAGTGATGCCGCGCGCCTTCTCTTCCGGCGCCTTGTCGATCTGGTCATACGCCGTGTACTGCGCGCCGCCCGTCTCCGCAAGAACCTTCGTGATCGCTGCCGTCAGCGACGTCTTGCCGTGGTCAACGTGACCAATCGTGCCGATGTTGCAATGCGGCTTGTTACGTTCAAACTTTGCCTTGGCCAT
>Ga0114970_10002131_pt1 | contig 14864 bp, 26 predicted proteins | sample M_140205_XF_Meta_FD_87030 | JGI IMG/M metagenome (GOLD analysis project Ga0114970, IMG submission 87030) | Freshwater microbial communities from Lake Montjoie, Canada to study carbon cycling - M_140205_XF_MetaG | ecosystem: Environmental > Aquatic > Freshwater > Lake | place: Lake Montjoie... | reverse complement strand
GGCCGCGCTTGGCCGTGGCGCGGCGGGATGATGCCCTCCACCGCCGTGAGCCGCCGCCGGCGCAATATCAGGCACAGGAGGCCCATTGTGGCCTTTGGTGAGGTGCGCAGCCGCTTGGTAATACGCCTCTTTGTACTTCTGAAGCGCTTTCTTGTCGGCTCCTTTGACTTCCGCCGCGGCGATGTGTTCGTTGAAATGCTTGAGCGCTTGAACGAACGGAGGAACGCCTTCCGGAGGCAGTCCCCCAGGGGGGATTGCCTGGACGACCGGCATGAGCTTGAGCATAAGCGTGTCCAAGTGAACCCCGTCGTTGTCTCGAGGAGATACCGGAATATCCTGGCCGGCAATAATCGATTGAAGCTCGATAATCTGCTGCCGCGTCGCCTCAATTGCGATGGCTTCGACGCTGTCTTTCGGGAGGATGACCTGATTGGCAACCGTCTCTCCCATTTTTCGGACCCAGTCGAGCTTCATCAACTCGTCTTGGTTGATGCTGGGATTTCCGGTGTACCGCTGGATCATCATGTCCAAGATTTGATTATCCTGGGCGGTCGTGTCCTGGAGTAATTCCATCGCCGGCGAGAATGCCATCAACAGAATGTCCGCTGGCGGCACATTGTGCTCAATCATCTCTAGGCAGCAGCTAATGGCGTCCTCATCCAGGTGCTCTGGAACTTCAAACGGAACCAGGAACGGAGGCAGTTCCATGTGAGAGCGGTCAAACGAGTCAACCACTTCGCGACGTGCCCAAATTGCGCCTTCTTGGTGCTGCCTAGCCAAGTCCAGCTTACCTTTGAGATCCGCCGCCGCTTTGAGGTGCTCTGGGTGGCAGATCCCGCGCTGCATTCGCTCGATCCCGTGGCTGAATTGCCGGCTGAACCGCATAAGGATTCCCTGCCGAAGCTGATTTTCAATAGCCGCAACACGATTCACCTCGGACGCCGTCTTGCGCTGCTGAGTTTCAACCGGAGATCCAGGAAGGAACGTTCCGACCTGAATTTCTGCGAGCTGAGAAACAAACTGATCCAGCTTTAGAAAGTCATCAATGTCTGCCGGCAGGTTGCCAGGGACGACCTCATACCCCTCCGAGATGTACGCAATGGGATGATGGACCGTTAGCGGCGCCGTGTTTGGTTTTGCTGTCGGCAGCTTTTTGAGCAGGAGGAGCCCCTTCAGGTAGGCATTGTCCACAACCAGGTTGCGAGCCTTGTCAACAGAGATGTGAGTATTGTACAGGTCGCGACCAGCGCCCCTGGAGGACATCAGACCGCCGCTTCCAATCTCAACGGCAAACAGCGCCAGAGTCTCTGACATTTTATTGTACCGATCCAACTGCGTGCAAATCTCGTCGCCGGACTTGTCGTCAAAGAGGAACCGGCTGATCTTGCCGTGCGGTTCTTTGACGAGTATTTCCCCGAGCTCAACGTATTTTGCGTCGTTTTCGTAGGAGGCGCCGTAGCTGCCTTCTCGAATCCAGTCTTCGTACCGGCGCGCATCATCATCAGCGTCCAGTGTCCGGCCCGCGGGGATGGCGTTGTTGATGCTCTTCACCAGGTTGTTGATGTGCCAACCTGCCGCCGCGGAGTAATTCGGGCGCTCTAGGATAGGCAGGAGTTCTGCAATCTGATACCGGCGTTTACGCGCCCAGATCGGGGTTGCGTCAGTAACCTGAGGCGTTTCAATTGAGAAAAAGGTGTAGTCCTGCCTCAAAAACTCGGCCTTCCAGTCGCGCAGGTCGTCCCAGCACCAGGCGCAGAACCCGAAAGTTGTATTTTCATGGACGGTCTGGGCAACGAGGTCGTCAAATCCGGACCAGCCGCGGATGCATTTGGTGATCGCTTCTCGGAAGGTCTTGGTCTTGTGATCAGAATCAATCTCGTCCAGGGGATGCTTTGCAAAAGTGAGCGTCGGCGTCTGCTCAATGACCGCTTTAAACGGCGGCTGAATACGGCTCACCATTGTGCTCAGGAAGCCAGTAGGACGATTCGAGCGCCAATTCTGGCCCATAGACTCGAGCTTCTTTGGCGAATACGGAGGCTCGTTGTTGAGCTTCTTCTGAATCATTTGATTCTTCCGGTTCCGCTCAACATTCTGTTGTTTCAGGCGCCGATACGCGGAATGAGCTTGGAGCGCGTCCTTAAACGTCCGGCGAACCGTAAGCGTCTCCGGATCGACCGTATCCATGTTACCGTTGTCCGGATCGCGAACGTCTAGCCCGAGAATCCGTGGCTTGTCGTGAGTGTCCGATACCCTGGGCGCTTTGTCCGCAAACGCATCAGTGATGCGAGGGTCCAGTGGTTTAATCGTCGAGGAAGTGGCCATATTAAGTGAGAACGTTTACCCAGCAGTCAGCCGGCAAGTTTGCGGCTTTGTTCAGGGCGTCCCGATCCAGGAACACCGCGCTGCGATTGTCGTGGCGCATTACAAAACAGCCGCCCAAGTTGACAGACGACTTTACGTCGCGTCCCTGACGAACGCCGGCGCTCAGGCGATCAACAGCAGACACGCAGGAGGAGCAGGATGACCTCCAATTGAGGTTCTTGGGGCATTTCTCGCACACTTGCGCCCGAGCCTCTGCCAGCTCATCCAGGACCAGTGGGTGCGGCTTGCTGGAGTTCAGGACCAGTTTGGCCCACGCCTGAACATCATTCATCAACTGCGTCCCCGTCGTCGGCGTCAGGTAGCTGACTACACTGACCGCGTCAACGCCGTGACAAAAGTGAGGCCAATTCCCGCAAATATATGAATTAACGTCTCCAGTGACATCGTTTTGAGGTAGATTGTTTTCAGCTCTAAAATTAGAGACGACTTCAATAAGGTTGGCATAACAGTCACCTTCTAATGTTACGTCGCCCTGTTTGAAATGCCAGCCCCCAGGGGGGACCATTCCTTGAATTGGAGTCGCCATTTATCGGATATTACCATTAATTCCAGCGACGCAATCACAAAACAAATTCGTGATGGCATTTCGGACAAATAGTTGTATCTCCGTCCGCCTTCTTCTCTTCTTCATCTGCCACTTCCGGAGGCACTTCTGGAGATCCAATTAATTCATCTAATTCTTCTTTGGTAAATCCCAATAATTCCAAATCAAACCCCTGGTCGTTCAAGGAATCAATTTCTGAAGCCAGTACATCAAAGTCCCAGCCGGCCATATTTGCGAGCTGGTTGTCAGCAATCACTAATGCTTGAACCTGAGCGTTATTGAGGTGCTCGAGCTTAATTACCGGCACCATTAATTGACCCGCCCTGGACGCCGCTAATACCCTACCGTGGCCTGCAATTATTTTTCCGCCGGAATGGATTAAAATTGGGTTTGTGAATCCAAAGGTCTTAATGCTTTCAGCAATGGCATTAATTTGTTCGTCTGTATGAGTGCGTGAGTTTCTCGCGTAAGGCGTTAACTCTGAAATGTTTATCATCTCAACCTGAAGTCGGCCTGGGGAATTGTTTGTATTTTCAGACATATTTTCTGAAATATTATTGACCGCCCTTTTTAATGCGACAATAATCCCCCCCGTGTCTGGGCTGTGATCTTCACGGGGTGGCGGCCTGGGCATACACTTTCCCTTGTTAGCCGTATGATGCGTAGGGAGATCCTGCGATGGCCTTGATGTTTGGCTTCATGAAACAGAGGCAACGGGGGTATACCAGGGGGGCCGGCGGCGTTGTGGTTGCCGGCTCCCCAGCGCGACACCTGCGGGCTGGCCCATCGCCGGTCGAATCAGTGGTGCGACGGCTCGGAGAGAACGAGCATCTTTTTTAGCGGGGTGGAGCAGTGGTAGCTCGTCTGGCTCATAACCAGAAGGTCGGTGGTTCAATCCCACCCCCCGCCACCAATTTTGCCGTGATAGCTCAGTGGTAGAGCAGGGCTTTTGTAAAGCTCAGGTCGTCAGTTCAATCCTGACTTGCGGCTCCAATTTCGGGACGCCGAATCGGGAACGCCACCAAGAGTTAACGGGCGTGACGCTGGGGAGAGACCCAGGATAAGTTGCGAGTGTCTGCCAAGGGTTGTGAGACTGCCCTATGATTGGACGCCCGCCCCCGCGTCTGGCTAACCGCAAAGGGGGCACCCTAACCTACACCGGCTGCTTGTACAGGTAGGCGTGCGAGGGGCAGCAGTACACTAGGCGCCCGTCCGCGGTCTTGCCCTTGGTCGCCGTGAGCGTCTCACACCGGAGATACTCCGCCTTGCCCCGCTTCTCAATGTGGTCGCACCGTTTCACCGCCGGAACACGCTGGTTCTTTTCTTTCTTGGGGACGCCGGTCTTCATTTTGTGTCTCCGGTTTGGGTGAACCTGACAGGCATCCCGCTGATATTCCCGTACACGCTGGCCGGCCCTACCCGAGGCGCCGACCGTTCAACGCGTAAGATCTCGCGCTGGATATACCAGGCAGCCTTCTGGAGGTCTTCCAGGCGGTTGTCTTTGAGCCCCTGGCGCCAGAGATACTTGATCGCGTTGCCGACATTGAACCCCAGGTGCTCAACCACCTGAATGCATTCAATCCCCGCGGGGTGCTGAGTGTAATGCGACGGCCTGTCTACCGCGTCGTGCACCTGGGGGGTCTCCGGAACAGGGGGGTCAGCATCATTCGCGTCAGCGAGTCCGGATTTTTTTTCCAGCTCCGCCACTCGGATCATCAACTCAGCCACCTTGCCGGCGGTCCTGGCCGCTTTCTTATTGAGCGAATCAAACTCTTCCTGGGGAATCATCGTGCCCCCTTTCCCAGCTCTGCCAGCCGGATACGGGCGTAGGCGTCCAGCACTCCGCTGGCGCAAGAAGATACTGTGATCAACACCGCAATGGCCCCCATGAGGACCAGTAGGCGGTTAAACGTTCGTTCTTGGGTCTCGTCTGTCATAAAGTAAAATCCACAAAGTTCATGTCTGCATCCACCACACTGTAAATCTCTTTGCCTGTCTTTGCCTCCGCCCTGGGCTTCATCATCCGCGCCTCACTTTCGCCCCGCTGTCGGAGCAGGTACACAAGCAGGCTCAGGGAATCCAACGCGTCCGGCGACGGCTGGCCGGTTCGCTTCCTGTAGTCGCCCTTGCTCTCGACTCGCACCTTGCCCAGCCCCTTCTGCCTGTACCGGCGCCCCGTAGCCTGCCTGGTCAGCTCTTCCGCCCGAAACCCAGGCGAGATCTTCAGCCAGCCAAACTCCATGTAGCGCGCCAGGCCAAACAGCAACTCAGTAACAACGCCGTCGTACAGCTCGGAGGCCTTCTGGCTGTCGTCCCCCAGGATGTAGGCGTCAGTCGCCGCCCAGGAGTAATTGACGCCCATCACCTCTTCCGACCAAAGCGTCTTGAGGGCGTCATGCACCCCCGACCCATTCCCTGTCCGGTCCACACACACCCACCGCGGCTCAACCTTCATGGTCTTGCAGAACTTCTGGATCGCCTGCGCCTGCTCGATGGTCGCCGCCTTAGGGAAGGGTACCTGGCCGTCTAGCTGGAGCACCGTCCTGGCGCCCTCAGGAAACGGATGGAACTTGTCGTCCCGTCCCGTCCACCCATCCGCCAGTCCCCACCGGCCATAACTGCACACCGTCTGGTCATTCCCTTCCAGCGCCAAGTCAAACCCAGCAACCGCGGTCACCGCCCCAATGAACCGGACGATCCCCACCGCGTTGTCCACTAGGACCGGCGAGATGAGTCCCATGCTGATCCCCTCGTCCGGAAACCACCCACGCGCCATCGTCATCGCCTCCGCCGTCTTCCCCCTGGATACATAGCTCATATAGCCCTCGTAGGTCTGAAGGCCGGCGTACACCATCTTCCGCTCAACAACATTCTCACATCGTGCTGCGTCCAGGCGAAGGACGTGCCACCCCTCCCTGGACTCCCACTCATGGTCATCCTCAATGTCAATGCTGCCCCAGCCCGACGACGGCTCGCACCGCTGGCCGAACTCCGAGGTCCGGTCCTTTGGGTTGCTGGCCGCAAAGATCTTGATGCTGCCTGGGTGCGCGTGAATATCAACCGAGGACAGGATGTTGTTGCAGCCCTCCCACACTCCCGCCGGTATCTCCTCCGCCTCGTCTAAAACAACCATCGTCCGAGACAACCGGCCCCACCGCCGATGAGCCGGACCGAACCGAGGTGACGGGTGGAACCCACGGAGCGTCCCGTGCCCCGACTCCCCCCTGGGGATAGCCACCAGGTGGATGCCCTGCTTGCTGTCCGGCGTCACCTGGATGCTGTTGACCAGGTCAGACTCGAACTGGGTAGGCGGCCTGACGAGCGCCTGCCGGTGAAAGGTCTTGATGCTGGCGAAGATGTTCCGCTCGGCGTGCTCCCTGGTCAGCGATACCACCTTGATGGCCGTGTACTCAGGGTCGCGGAACCAGTCCAGGTAGAACCAGGCGCCGCCACAGAAGCTCTTACCCATCGCGCCAGCGCCCTGGATCAGCAGCTTGTCCTGGGCGAACAGGCAGCGCCATGTATCCCTGGAGGCCAGGGGGCGCCAGTCGTACACGTCCGGCCCCCAGAGCAGGGTAGCCGCGGCCTCGAAGTGGTCGTACTCGAGCATGGCCTGGACGTACTTGTAGATGACCTGGCGCGCCATCTCTGGAGTGAGAGCGAGCGACGAGGGCGGGCGGTCGCTGGCGTTGCGGGCTATGTACGCCGCCCCCTCCTGGAGGCCATCCTCACCCTTGTCGGCCAGGCGTCGAGCCTCGAGCGCGATGGCCATCGTCCGATCAACCGTGCGTGCGCGTACAGCAGGCATCAGACGACCAGGTCGATGATCCAGTAGGCGACCAGGTAGGCGCAGCCGAGCATGAGGCCAATGAGGATGCCGGCAGCAGTAGCAAGGAGGACAGGGATGCAGGCGAACGCGACGCTGCCCCAGGCTTCGCCGACAGCCTGCTCAGCCGCGGTAGTAGGTTGTTTGTCTCTGATTATCATAAGTAGGACGCTAAGTGGTTGCAAATCAACGTTTCCAATTCCATATGACACACGTTGTATTAAGTTATGGTGTAAGCTGCTTAGTTTGTTGTGTTTACCGATATTTGGGTGAATGAAAGCCTTTCAAGGTCGGTCAAGCTTGGAGCTGTTTCATCAACCGGCCCAGCGTATTGCGACAGATCAACCGGCGTTGCTTCAACCTCACGCGTGACCGGCACAAGCTCAGCTTCAAGCCATTCCTTGGGCGCGAGCTTGTCGTCGCGTCCGTACATCTTAAACGTTAGTGCCAAGGCGCTTCCGTCTTGTTGCTGACGTCCGTCTGCTTCGCCGGAGATCTTGGCGTCCGTTTGCAGCGCCAGGAGCCGGTCAAAGATGGCTTCGACCTTGCCGTCGGCCTTGCGCACAACCTTAGTTGGAACCGTGCCCTCAATCATCTGGCGCAGCAGGTCTCGCTTTGCGTCCAAGCCCATTACAGCGCGACTGTGAACTTCTGTCTGGATCTCGGCGATGCGAGTCTTTACATCAGGCCGCTGAGCAAGCCGGCAAGCCTGCGCGTTGGGATCAACAACGTGAGGCGCCAGCTTTCGGTAAGCGTCGCCCTGGAGAATGCCCTCAGCGAGCAAGTGAGCGAAACGTTCATGTAGTCGGTTTTGTAAGCGAGGCATAAGTCGTTGAATAAAAAGGAAATGCAAATAAAGACGGTCGTCTTTCTCTGGATTGACATCTAATCAATTGATTTCAATTAATTGCTAGAAACTGCTTTATTCATCACATAATTGCAAGTGTATTAAAACAATACACCTCAATTCTGAACTTTATTCTTGACGGTTGATCGCTTGACTGCTTTAAAATTGAAGCTATAGCCCTGTTATATGATGCTTCTATGATAGAAACCTGGCTTATTCGTTGACTATTAGTTGATAGGTGAACAGGCCGGCAATGAGACGGCGACGATTCACGACATGGCTGCCGAATCTGGCTTTCCTGAGGTCGCGCAACCTGGCTGAAACTGAGGCTTCTGAGGCGCCGGCGATGCTTGAGAGTTCTGATAATGTTCGCCACTTAGCGTCTCGCATGATGCTGAAGACCGCGGTGAGTTGCGCTGATAGCCTGGTTTGATCCTGCTTTGGGCTGTAGGTCTTGCCATCAAAGTGCCAGGGCGCCGGCTGATCAAAGTTGAGGGTTTCTTGAGTCATTCTCTGGTTGTGAGTTTGCCCACGGTTCTGTTGAGCAGGTTCAGGATGATTTGGGTGAGTTTGCTCTTCATTTTGCGCTCAAAGTCCAGGAATAGGACTGTCCTGGGCGTCTCTGTATCGTTTACGACCCAGTGTTGGGTTGTGTCGTCGAACGCGACTAGTTCTCTGTCTTTCCAGGAGTATCGCTGGCCGTTGAGTGAAATGAAGCAGCTTGGGCTGTTGGGCGTTGTGAGGCCAATGTGCACACGGATGCAGCCGGCCCAGGGACCAGCGTGAGGATGGATCGTTGCTCTGGGCTCTAGGATGCTGATCATCGCCAGGTGAATGTCTGGGTGCCGGCTGATGACGGCTAACGTCGCTGGGAAATCGGTTAGGGCTCGGTTGCTGGGCTTGGCGTACCATTTGAGGTAGTACTTCTTCCACAGGCCGTCGTTGGTGACTCTTGAGTCAAAGAACAGATCGCCCTGGATTGGGCTGGCTTTGTGCCTGGCGCGGGCTGTTTCGTCCAGGATGATAGGCAGGGCGGCCAGGAGATCCTGAGCGCTCTGGCGGGCCAGGATGGCGTCTGTCAGGAACGTCGTTGTTGGGTCCAGGCTGTTGCGATGAATCCAGGGGTTCAGTACCTCGGTCAAATGTGAGATGAACCGGATCATTTCAACACCCCGTTCCAGCCAATTTCGCAATCGCAAATGCGCTTGAGCGTTTCCTCAAGTTTCTCAATTTGTTCTTTTTGCTTAGCCATGATCAGGTCAGCAAACTTGGAAATAATTGCGTGCCGCGTGCCTTTACCAACGCCTGCCGGTATTGGTAAATGCATTGCAGCTTGAACGATCTCAAAAACGTCGCAGGCGCAGTTATACGTGTTCACATATGCATTGCATCCGTTGGCTTCTCGGGTTGTTAAATCATCGATTGTGTAGGGGTGAATCTTCATTCCTTTTCCTCCCACTTACCCAGCGTGCGCAGAAACGCCTCTGCGCGTTGGCGGGCTGTAATATGCGTCTCCAGCAGCAACAAATGCGTGTGCCCATCATCGCGGTTTTGCAGATAATTAACGTAAGCGTGGATTTGCCCGTAGTGGGTTAAAGTCCTCTCCGCCTCATGCATCGCGTTGAGGTCGTCACAATAGTTTAGTCCGCTATTGTAAGCGCACTCTGGCTCGCTGCATCGGGGGCACCCCATTGGATTGCCTAGCGCCGCGTGAATCGCCGCGTTGATCTGTTGGTCGGTCATTTAGCCTCCCTTGCTGTTGCAATGAGTTTGTCTGCCTGTTTAAGCGCGATGTTTGCTTCCAGCGGATCGATATTCGGACACGCATACGACCCAGCGAGTAACATCGCCGCAATCTCCAGCCGTGATGGTTCTGGGCGGGTATTTAGTTGCTGGTTTCGGCACTCAGCTTTTACACGCTCATTTTGCAACGTTTCCAGTGCGTCTGCTGCCGATACATAAAGTATACATTCAAGCGGGCGCTTGGTTGCCACATAGCGCAGCCCTGTAATTATTTCTTTTGTGTTCATTTTTGTGTGGGTTGGCCTCCCAGGGAGGCGCTTGTTTCGTCATATGGTATTCCCAGGAGCTCAACGAGCTTCAACCTGGCTTCTGATTCTGACTCCGCGGTGATTGTCCAGGCTCTGTATGGCAAAAAGTCCGCCGTCACGACGTATTGTGATTTCCAGGTGCTCATACCAAGCCGGCCTCCTGCGCCAGGCGCTTTGCTACCGACAATCCAGACTCTGCTTTTGGCTCAACCGGCGATTGGCAGGCGTAGGTTAGGCCGACCGCCTGAGCCTTACGCCTAGCAGCGGCTAGCGTGCCTTGGGCTGCCTCGCTGGAGCAGCAAAGCACTCGTCCGATCTCGCAAACAGACACTCCAGTGGCCGCCAGCCAATAAGCCAGCGCTTGACGTTGGCTAGGGCGCATCTGGTTTGACTGTTGTGCCGAACATGCCGTCTGTTGTGTTAAGCTTTTCTCGTGACCGTTGCCATGCAGCTTTTTTTGCAGCGCTTAAAATTGCGCTTTGATGCATAAGCGCCTTCATAGTTGTGGTTCCAGACTGGGCAACCCGTCTCTCGTTTATCGCCTTGTTGACTGCTCTCAACGCCCCGCGATCTTTTCTGTCGGCAATAGCGCACCGGCCAATTGATTGTTGTCTCATACTTCGTCCCCCCAAGGCTGCTCAGGCTCGCCGTCGGCCTCCCAAGACCAGCCACAACGGTTATTGATGCAGCTAGCCCAGTCGGGGCCAGTCGCTGTTGGTGACCCGCAAATCGGACATTCTTTGTCCACAGGGTAGCGGTCGTCTTCGTCTTCTGGTGATCCGGTGCTTAGCATAATTTGATGAATAAAGGGGTTCCTGGGCCAACATACGACCCAAGAGTGTTGAAACTAAACCAATCCCAGGCGTCGTCCTGGCTCATGCCTGATTCCTGCACAAGCGCCTGGAGGCAGCGGTCCTGGTCGTAGCAGGCCAGGACGGGTTCGTTTATGCGCTGAACGAAGCCCAAGAACGCGGACTCCAGGCCGTCGGCCAAGATTACCGCTTCCTCTGGAAACTCTTGTTCCAAAAAGTCTTCAATTTCTTGCCTGGTCATCTTGCGTTTTTTAAGGCTCTCATGCGCTCAATCATCCTGACGAGATCGGCCTCGAGCTCAGCCACCTTGATCTTCAGCCGGCGGATCTCTTCTTCGGCCTGCTCCAAGGCGTGGTCTTCGTCCATTGGACGCTCGCCACTAGAGCAGAGGCGAGACCCCTCAATGTACCGAACGCGCCCGCTCATTCCGCCCTCCGAACAAAGGTGAATGTGCCGACCGGCATGGAGTCCAGCTCCTCGCATTCCCAGACTCCGTTGGGAAGCTCAAACGACCAGCCGACCGCTTGCTCCCATTTAAGGGGCGCCGGCGCCGTGTCTCTTCCGTTTTCGTAAAAGATCACTGGGACTTCATGCCCCATGCTGCATTCGTAGGCGTTCACCGCCCTATAATATGCGCGCTCTCCGGCCCAAGAGCAATTCTTGCCGGCCTTTGCGCGAAGCACCGCGTTCCAAAGGGTTTTAGTTGTAGGTAGTGTTGTAGTCATTTGTTTATGTGTGTTTGTGGTTGTTAGGGGCAAAAAATCAAACCCCGCCCAGGCGTGTTTTTTCAAAATGGGAGAAATCCCTTACCAGTGGTATGATCATAATCAATGTTAGCCGCAAAACGACCTGCGCCTCCGGTTTCAAGGATCGTGATTTCCTTGCTTATTCCCGCTTCTTCGCAACGACGATTCAATGCGCGGATTAGTGATTTATCCACTAAGATTGCGGACTCGTAATCTTGCGCCCAGTGCTCGGAGTTAACTTTGATGACTGCTGCAATTAGTTTTTCTTTGCTCAAGGTGGCTTGTGTTGTGTTCATGTTGTGGATTTATTTAAAACTGAGACGCCAAGCTATTGGGAGTTAGAACCCAGGTCAAATTTATTTTCAATTATTTTTCCACTGCTCTCCTATTTCGTCATTATCATCATCGTCTTGAGGCACTTCTGGTTCTGCTTCGTTGTCTTCAGAATGGTAATTTGGGTATGATTCTTGGTCGTTGAAACTGCGCTCCATCACGCATTCTTCGCAGCCACACAGCACCGCGACTGATATCTGAATGATCTTCCCATCATGCTCGCCGTCAGAGCATTGTAACTGAGCCTTAAAATTTGAAAGATTGGCGCCCAATGTGAAGTCTGCGATTGTTGCGATTGCTTGTTTGAAGTCCATTAGATTGAGGTTGTTAGGATTTTTGAGGCTTCTTCCAGGATGGAATGAAGATTGCGGATGACAGCCACTTTGCGAGCGTCTTCTTCGTACATGCGGTTAACTTTCTGTTTCAATGCGTTGCGTTCAAGTTTGAGTGTTTCAATTTGGCGCTCAGCCTCAAGCAGGATTACTTCTGTAGCTGCAAGTTGTTCTGGCATATTATTTTACTCTGTAAGACGGCCAATCGCAGAACGCGACGCCGCCGGTTTCTACGATCCTGGAAGCGACGCTGTTGCCGATGGCGTCCAGGAATGTTGTTTGGTTTTGATTAGTGATCAGCAGCGTGTCCCGCATCGCTCCGTAGCGCCGGTCGATAAGGTGGGTCAGCAGGCGGTCCTCCCAGGCAGTTTCTCCGCGCTCTTGGAGCTCGTCCAGGATGAGCAGGCTTGGCCCGCAATACGCGTCAAGTACTGCCTTCTCCGAGCGTTTACCGTCAAACGACTCTTTAATGTCGAGAAAGAACCCCATCGCCGTTGCGTACAATGGCGCCTTGCCGGCCCCCGCGTAGGTTTTGGCGATGGTTGCCGCCAATTGGGTCTTGCCGGTTCCCCTAGAGCCGCATAGCGCGATGATGAATCCGGAGTGAGCCTTGGCCTCAACTCGAGCCAGGAGCGAAAGCCATCCTTCCCCTCGAGGCTCGACCGGTTGCCGGTGGCGATAGGGGAGGTTGGACTTCTCCATCAGTTTGTGGGCAAGGATGCGTCGCTCCCTGGCCGCGACCTCCGCCACCCGCCGGTCAATGTCTGCCTGGTCAAAAGACTGGGACATCAAGGGACTCAGGACACTCTCCACTGCGTTTTTCAAGTTTTGCATTTGTTTTGGTTTCTATGTGAATTCCGCTCCAGCCCTTTTCCATTGTTTGAATCATTCCGGCTATCGCCGCCGGCACTCCGACCTCCACCGCCTTGGCGAAGACCCGAGTCCTGGACGGGAGCGTTTTGGCCGATTGCGTCTTTCGATAGGCGACGAACTCAAGCCAGACTTTGACAAACTCCGGAACATTCAGGACCGCCGGCAGGCCGTCCAGCGGATCTCCCCAGGCTGACTTCCGAACCCTGGGAGCTGCGACAGCAGCGACCGCCCCCTTAAAGGGGGTAGGGGGTATTACTTGGTTACTGGTTCTTGGTTCTTGGTTCTTGGTTGGTATACCAGCACCCGTATACGGCTCTTGGTATCCATTCGGTATGCCTTCTGATACCGTCGGTACGTTTTCTGATACCGTCGGTATGCCGTCGGTATTTTTAGACCATCTTTTTGATACCCTAGCTCTTTGCTGTTCTGAAAGCGCACGGTACTTTTCAAGCTCTTTGTCCGCCCGTTTGTGCGACCATACACCGTTGCAGTGAGAAAAGAACTCCCGCAAAACCCGATCCACGGCTTCACGCTCGTCCTGAGCCCGAGCGCACAGCTTTCGGATTACGTCGTCAACAGTGAGTTGAAGTGGTCCGTTGTTGAGGTAGTAGAGATCGAGCAGGCGGCTGTAGACGCCGTGCTCTAGCAGAGACAGGTGACCGGTGTCTCGGAGATAGTCCCCAATGTGTCGCGGATAGTGGTTCATTTGGTCGGGCGAATTCGACGTTTAGCCTCTTCTTGGGGATACCCAACTTTCACCAGACCTTTCTTTAAGTCGTCGTCTGTCCAAATCTCTCCTTCAATCGCGTAGCGCATGTATTCATCCAGATGGTCCCACCGGTTGCTACACGTCCTGGACGCAAACCAGTCCCACCAAACAATTCTGGCTACCGCGGCCCTGTACCGGGTTGGCAACCGCTTTACATTGTCCGCCCAGACGTCTGGGTCAATTCGGCGCCCGCGTGATATCCAAGGTCTCCCGCTCACTTTGCTCATAATTTATTTATTTTAACTTCAATTTTTGGATCTTCGCCAATTGCGGCATAACACTTCCCCAGGTTCAGACGCACGATCTGGGCGTCGTCGTGCCAGAAGCCTTTTATGGCGTCCTGGAGCCCCTTCTGGAGGTTGTCCAGGTCAGGCCGGTGAATGTTCCAGATACGTTCTGTTGAATGCTTTTTGGCCATCAACACTTTTGGCCGGCGCAGGACGTACATCACCTTCATCTCAAGGGCGCCTTCTAAAAGCACTGCTGGCCGGTAGGGAGCAGTCAGCCACTCGATTGACTGCTCCCATTTTACGACCTTTTTCTGCTTAAAGAAGATCGGCTTTCCGGCGCGCACCATCACCCGCTTTCCCGAAAACTGAACCGACATTGGGTCCACGGGGATAGTGAATTGAATCATAGCTGAGGGAACGCCTCTTTGTCTGGATTCCACGCCAAAATCAATTTCCTGCCAGTCTTTGACCACTTCATGGCTTTAACAAGAACCGCCGTTAAATGGAGGCATCCCTCATTCCTCGAAGGCGCCAATCGTTTTTTCATGTACAAATCAAAGGCAGCTTGGGCGGAATCAAATTCGCTTTTTGACAGCTTTAAAAGCCACTCATTAACCCAATTGAGGCCATAAGCACGCATTGCAACAAAGAAAGCCGCGTGCTCAACGCTGGATGGAACTTTGAAAAACTTTAGGCGTCTCGATTTAACGCAATCGCGAATGTCTGGATTATCCTCTAAAATTTCACGCTGCGGGGAATAAGCTAATCGCTGACAACGTCCTCCAAAGATTTCGGCAATCAGGTTGATGACGGCACTCAAATGTTTAACGTTTTTCTCTTCATCAAAGGCGAGCATATCTGAAACCGTCCTCGGTTGAACTATGTCTATAGAATAGATGTACTCGTCAGGGATTCCGCGAGTCACCCACGTCTCAAATGAGACGTTAGCCTTGATGCAAGCCATCAACCGTTTCTGCCCATCGAGCAATCTTCCGCTAACGGCAAAACGAATGTTGGACGCATTCAGTTGCCAGTTTCCGCTGGCCATACTCTTAGCGTAGAGGTCAATTCGATGGTTCGACGCAGGACGATTTACCCAGTTTTGTAAGAGCATTCTAT
>Ga0114970_10002124_pt1 | contig 14885 bp, 10 predicted proteins | sample M_140205_XF_Meta_FD_87030 | JGI IMG/M metagenome (GOLD analysis project Ga0114970, IMG submission 87030) | Freshwater microbial communities from Lake Montjoie, Canada to study carbon cycling - M_140205_XF_MetaG | ecosystem: Environmental > Aquatic > Freshwater > Lake | place: Lake Montjoie... | reverse complement strand
TCGCGTTCCGTCATGGTCGCACTACCTTCACGCTTGCATACATCCGCTCGTGCAACCTCGCCAGGCGAGCCCCGCGACTAGGCGAGGCCGGCGCCGGTGCCGGTGCCGGCCATAGAGCCAATCGCTGCTCAATACTTCCCGCTCAGCAGCAAACCGAACGTCCTCGGCTGGTAGATATTGGCCTGTTGCGGCCCATATCCACCCAGCAGCGTCTTGGACGACAGGTTGTTGATGGCGAACTTGTCACCGACATTCTTGACGAACAGAGTCACCGACCAGCGCGGTGCAGCCACTCCCACATGCAGGTCGATGACGTCGAAGCCCGGGGCGGTCAGACGTCGGTCGCCGGCCGCAACGAAATCCGCGAGTCGATCGCCAGTATGCCGCCAATTCGAGCCGACGAACCCGGTGATGGCCCCGGACAGAGATCGCTCGTAGTCGACACCCAGAGAGGTTCCCACCTTCGGCGATCCGGGCAGACGGTCGCCCGCCTGACCCCCGACGCTGGCCGGCAAGGCCTCCGTCAGGTGGGCGTCGGTATAGGCACCGCTGAAATTGAACTTTAGCCCCCGTACAGGCATCCAGCCCATGCTCCACTCTACGCCCGAACTCTGCGCGGTGCCGCCATTGAGTGTGGCGGACACACCAGAGAACGACGCGGCAATCTGGATGTCCTTCCACTTGATCTCGTACGCCGACACCTCGACGGTCGCTTTACCATCCAGCAGGCTGCCCTTGAAGCCTACCTCGTAGTTGTTGGTGGTCGCGGACTGATAGCTGTGCGGCAGCACCACGGGCGTGGCCGGTGGGATGTTGTTGCCGCCCCCTGGGACAAAGCCCGAGGCGACCCGCGCGTAAAGCATCAGTTCCGGCGTCAGGTGATACCGGGCGTCCGCGGAGTACGTGAATACGCCCTGCGACGACGGTGAGTCGAAGATGCTGGGGGTGTAGGCGGGTGCGACACCACCCAGATAACCGAATCCATTCTCGTGTAGCGTCTGCCGGTTATGGCTGTAACGGCCGCCCGCGGCGACGTCGAACTTCGGTGTGAAGTGGTAGTCCACGTTCAGGAAAGCCGCGTATTCGCGATAGGCCTGACTATTGTGGAAGCCACCGGTGTCGAACGGAGCGAAAGGCGACGTATAGAGCACGGCTTTGCTGATCGGGTTGACGAGATAGGTATCCTGATTGACGTTGCCATTCTGGTCTGCGAAATAGCCTCCCACCTGCCACTGCCAGGGACCGGAGCCGGAGGACGTCAGCCGCAGTTCCTGCATGAAGGCGTGCATCCCCGACTCCTGCCCGATGACCATGCCGATCGGTGGGCCGGCATAGCCGAACAGGGGCCAGACGTACGCGGAAAAGACCGCCCCGTAGGACTGGCTAACGTCGAATTGGGCGTGGCTCTTGTAGTCCACGTAGCTGGTCGAAGACAGCAGGTTGCCAATGCCCAGCTCCCAGTCTACGACCAGGTTGTACAGCTGGTTAGTCACGTCACCCGGATTGCCCGCCATCGTCTCGTAGTCGCGCTTCCCATGGATCGGCGCCAGGGTCATTGGATCGACGTCCACGTTGCCGTAGTCGTCCCAGCTGCGCTTCTGATAGGCGGTGGTGAGGCGGATGGAGAGTTCATCTGCAGGACTGAAGAGTAGCGATGCGCGTCCACCCTTAATGGACGATGCGTTGATGGCCTTGAGATTGCGCGTCGGGTCGTTGATGTATCCGGGGTTCTTGTCGTCGTAGACAACCACCCGCAAGGCCGCGTCATTGGATAGCGGCGCGTTGACCATGGCATGGACGTTGTAGCCGGATTCGCCGCCGGCGACGGAATTCAAGCCTGCGTCGAGACCCGCTGCCCAACGGGAAGAGTCTGGCGCGTTCGTCACGTATTTCAGCAGGCCACCGAGTGCGTTCGCACCGTAGAGGGTGCCTTGTGGACCCTTGAGAACCTCGACCCGCTGCAGGTCGAAGGCGTCAAGGTTGGGTGCAATCGAAGCCGACAGGCCGGTACTGCCATTCGCGGTGTACGGGGTCTCGTCAACATAGGTCGCGACGGAGCTGTTGATCGTGTACGTGCCTGTTGTCAGGCCTCGGAGCACGAGTTGGGACCCGAAGCCGCCTACTCCGAGGACCGAGAGACCTGGCACGCGCCCCTCGTAGTCCTCGAAGCGATACAACTGCGATGCCTCGAGCTGCTCGCCACTGAGGGCCGTCAGTGACATTGGAACATCAAGCGTTCTTTCCCCGACCTTCTGAGCGGTCACGACCACTTCTTCAAGCGAACCCGACCGGTTCGCGGCGCCCCCCTGAGTGCGCGCGGTGTCGACGGTCGGCCCGGTGGCCGGATCACGGGATTCCGCCGCCAACGTAGCGCCATACGCACTCGCGGGCAATACGGTGATTGCGGCGAGGAGACCAGAGCGTGCAAGTACGCCTGGCCGGCCAAATCGTCCAAATGCCTTCGACATGATTGCCCCCCCCGATAAATTGTTTCGCCCCATCCCCGGATGGGAGCGCCGCTCATCCGTTGGATGAGACGCGGCCATCTGGTGCTCGAAATCGAGGTCCGGCGCATCTTCAGGCGCCAAGACGTGCGCCTCCTGGAGGCCTCACTGTGACGAAGTATTAGGTCTCGAAGAATTGCTTGTCAAGCCGCTTTTTCATACCGCTCATATGATTTAAGACACTGTGCAGTGCAGTAATTACCTATAAATACTTAAAAACAAGCATTTATTGCAACTTTTTAAACATACCGTGTTGACAGTTTTACATTCCGCGTATAAGGTAAAGTCACTTTCAGGCGTTATTCGGATAAGGTAAAGTGGCTTTCAGGCGCGGTAGTTCAAGCGTCCAAGTAACGGGCGTCGGGCCACAGGCGTTCCGAGAAATGCGGAATGCAGGTTCCTCTTGCGCGATAGGAACGCTTGGCAGCATGGCCTGCACTCAGCTAGTGGCCCAGCGGTCACTTGCGACGCACGAAACATCGGCCCCCGCCCGAGCGGCGCGGCCATCTGGGGATAGTCGTACCATGGCCAAGGCTCGTCGCAGCACCAAGCGTTTCGCGAACAGCAAGGCAGCGGTCGTCGCTGCGGCGATCAGCGTCCTCAATCGCAAGGGTGCGAGCCGGATGACTCTCGCGGACGTCGCGGACCGGCTCGGGCTTTCCGCACCGAGCATCACGTACTACTTCAGCAAGAAAGAAGATCTCGCCGCGGCTTGCCTCATGCAGGGGCTTGCAAGACTCGACGAATTCATCGCCGCAGCCGAACCCGCGGCGACCGTGCGCGAAAGACTAAGAAGGCTGCTCTCGGCATATTTCGCATTCCGGGCGCGTGGTGCCTGCGGTGAAGTTGAGGAGTTGCCAACTTTCGGCGATGCCCGCGGCCTGAATTTGGACACCGTCTACGCTCCGTATAGCGAAATGTTCCGGCGACTACGCGCCCTGATGGTGGACACGGGCGCCGCGCCGATGTCTAGGCCGGCCCTCAACTCCATGGCCCACCTCCTGCTGACCGAACTGCACTGGACGCCTGTTTGGTTCCGAAACGTGTACCCCGAAGACACGTCCCGCTTTGGCGAGCGCTTGTACGACGCCCTGGTTGATGGTCTCGCGGCGCCAGGAGCCGACTGGACGCCGGTGAAGATTCCGGCGGTCCTGCCGCCACTGGAACCCTCGGATGGCGCGAGCATCGAGTTGTTCCTGCGGGCAGCGAGCGCCCAGATCAACGAGCAGGGATATCGCGGAACATCCGTCGAAAAGATCTCCGCCCGCCTGAACCTCACTAAAGGCTCTTTCTACCACCACATCAAGACGAAGGACGAGCTCGTGCTCGCCTGTTTCGAGCGCACGTTCGAGGTCATGCGTCGAACGATAATCGCAGCGGAAGCCGTGTCCACCACAGGGCTCCAAACCCTGGCGACGATCGCCGCAACGCTTGTCGAGCATCAGGTCGCGGGCGATGTGCCCCTGCTGCGGGCGTCGGCCGTCAACACGGTGCTCGAATCCTCGCAGGCAATTATCCAAGCCGGCATTGAACGAGTGGCTACGCGGATCGCCTCGGTTATCAGCGATGGTATTGCCGACGGATCGGTGCGGCGGATTGACGCCAATGTTGGTGCGCACATGATCATGGCCATGATCAATAACGCGGATGAACTGCAGTATTTTTCTCGCGGCATTTCGCCGGCAGATGCGGTCGAAGCCTACGTGCGCCCCCTCTTCGTTGGGCTGTTGCCCCCGGCAAACGAAGGCACCAATACAGGGCAATCTAGGATTGGAAAACGCGCGAGGAGCGGGAATGTCGATTCGATTTGACGACCGTGTCGTCATCGTCACAGGGGCCGGCGGCGGCCTTGGTCGAACGTACGCCAGAGATTTCGCGCAGCGCGGCGCCAAGGTCGTCGTCAACGATGTGGCCGCGGCCCGCGGGCCGGGCGTGCCCGGCAGCGCAGAGTTGGTCGCTGCCGAGATTCGTGCGCAGGGCGGCGAGGCTGTGGCCTATGAGGGTGATGTCACGGATTTCGCCCAGATGGAGGCGATGGTGTTCTGTGCTGTCGAGGCATGGGGTCGCGTGGATGTGCTCGTCAACAACGCTGGCATCCTGCGCGACAAGACTTTCGCAAAAATGGACCTCGCCGAATTCGCCAGCGTGTTCTCGGTCCACGTCATGGGCAGCGTGAACTGCAGCAAGGCCGTCTGGCCGTTGATGCGCGAGCAACGCTATGGCCGGATACTGATGACCACGTCAAGCAGTGGACTTCACGGAAATTTCGGCCAGACCAATTACGCAGCAGCGAAGGCAGCTCTGGTCGGCCTGATGAACGTGCTGCATCTGGAAGGACAGAAGTACGGCATTCACGTGAATGCCATCTGCCCGGTTGCGGCAACCAGCATGATGGAAGGGCTCCTGCCGGAAGCTGCCGCAGCCCTGCTTCCCCCGGAGGCCGTGTCGGCCGCAGTGCTGTACCTCTGTAGCGAGTGGGCGCCGTTCAAGACGATTCTGGGTGCCGGGGCCGGGGTTTATACGCGCATCGAAGTCGTCGAGACGGACGGCATCTATCTCGACGAGGCGAAGCGGACGCCGGAGGAAATCGCTCGACAGTTTGAAGCGATTGGCGACAGGACGACGGCGAGCCCCCGGCCGCATTCGGGCGACCAAACCCTTCGCATCCTCACCCGTGCCGCACACGAGCGAGGAATTGTCATTTCCCCGACGACGGCCGAATCGTGACCGCCGCGTTCCTCCCCGGACCCTTGGTGCGGCGGCTTGCCTTTCTCCTGTTGGGACGACCATGAGCGGCGAATCGACCTTTCGACTTGAAGTACGGAAATGGCTTGAGGCCAATTGCCCCGTCGAGATGCGGCAACCCATCGCGAGCGACGATGACATTTGCTGGGGCGGTCGCCGGTTCAGGTTCCGGTCCGAGGCGCAGCGCCTATGGATGGAGCGAATGGTTGAGCGCGGATGGACGGTGCCGACGTGGCCGAAGGCCTATGGTGGCGCCGGCCTCGACCAGGAAGCAGCAGCAATCCTTCGCCAGGAGATGCAGGTACTGGGCTGTCGGTCGCCACTCGACAGCTTCGGCATCTGGATGCTCGGTCCGGCGCTACTGAAGTATGGTTCCGAAGAACAGAAACTTGAACACCTGCCGAGGATTGCCCGCGGGGAGATCCGCTGGTGTCAGGGATACTCGGAGCCCGGTGCAGGCTCCGACCTTGCGTCCCTCGCCACACGGGCAGAAGTCCTTGAGGATCATTTCCTCGTCAATGGCCAGAAGATCTGGACAACGTACGCGGATCAGGCGGACTGGATTTTTTGCCTGGTGCGAACCGATGTTACGCGCAAGCAAGGCGGCATCAGCTTCCTGCTGTTCGACATGGAGTCACCTGGCGTCACTACGCGTCCGATCCTGCTGATTTCCGGCAAGTCGCCCTTTTGCGAAACGTTCTTCGACGACGTCAAGGTTCCCCGGCGCAATCTCGTCGGTGAAGTAAATGGCGGCTGGACGATCGCGAAATACCTGCTTTCTCACGAGCGCGAGATGATCGGTGCCGCAGGTAACGCGACGGATTCGCGATCAATGGGGCGCATTGCGGTGGATGCACTCGGTCTGGATGAGCAGGGACGTCTCTTGGAACCTGACCTGCGCAGCCAGATCGCCCGGTTCGACACCGATGAGGCCGCCTTCGGGGCATGGATGGAGCGGGTTGCCGCCCTCGCCCGCCGCGGTGAAGCCAATCCCGCGGTCGCCTCGGCACTGAAGTTCTACGGCTCCGAGCTCAACAAGCGGCGCTGGGAATTGATCATGGCCACCATGGGCATCGAAGCCCTTGAGTGGGAAGGAGCTCGCTCGAATGACGGCTATCTGGCGCGCGGATGGCTCCGCACCAAGGGTAATTCCATCGAGGGTGGCACCAGCGAAGTCATGCTGAACGTGGTCGCGAAGCGAATTCTCGGTATGCCGGGCGCCTGAGGGGGGACGGATGATGGTGCTGGTATTGGACGACGAGCAGCGACTTCTGCAGGACAGCGTGCAGATCTTTCTGGATGAGCGGGCGCCCGTCGCCCACTTGCGCCAGCTCCGGGATTCTGCGGATGCGACGGGATTCTGTCGCAGGCTGTGGGCTGAATTCGCCGAGCAGGGCTACAGCGCCATGCTCGTGCCGGAAGCCTACGGGGGGCTGGGGCTCGGCGTCATCGAGGCAAGCATCGTCAGTGAGCAGCTGGGCCGCACGTTGACGCCCTCGCCGTTTCTGTCGACGGCGGTGCTCGGTGCCTGGGCGATCTCTCACGCCGGTTCTGACGCCCAGAAGGCCCGCGTGCTGCCTCGCGTTGCGAAGTCCGAGGCCGTCGTCACGCTGGCGGTAGACGAACACGTGAAGCACCGACCGTCTGTCATCGCGACTCTTGCGACCCGCGATGGGGACGACTTCCGGCTCGATGGCAGGAAGGTCTTCGTGCTCGATGCGCACGTCGCCGACTTCCTGATCGTGGTCGCGCAGGTGCCTGGGCATGGACTGACGTTGTTCCTCGTCGAATCCACAGCGGCCGGTCTGACGATCGAGCGGACGTCGATGGTTGACGCCCACAACGCGGGGTACGTTCACCTGAACGGCGTCCGGGTCGGCACAGATTCTGTGCTGGGATTTATCGGTGGCGGAGCTGACCTCCTCGAGAAGGCCCTCGATGTCGGCAGTGTTGTCGTCGCCGCGCAGCTACTCGGCCTTGCCGACGAGGTATTCGGTCGAACGGTGGCGTTCCTCAAGCAGCGCAAGCAGTTCGACCGTCTCATCGGCGAATTCCAGGCACTCCAGCATCGCGTCGCCACGCTGTACTGCGATATCGAGCTGACGCGCGCCCTGGTCATGAAGGCGGTCAGTGCGGTTGACGCGCAAGCACCGGAACATCGGCGACTCACATCGCAAGCCAAGGCGCGGGCATGCCTGACGGCCAACACAGCGGTTCAGGAAGCGGTCCAGATGCACGGGGGCATGGGAATGACGGATGCATTCGACGTTGGCTTATTCATGAAGCGCGCCCGTGTCCTGCAGGAACTGTTCGGCGATGCCGCGTACCACGCTCAACGTGTGGCCAACCTCGGGGGCTATTAGCGACCCCGCGTCTCCCCGCGCCAGACCGTGGCCGGACCCCCATTCCTCCATTCGAATTGAGATCGCCAGAAGGCAAAATGAGCAGCACCACCTACGAACAGAACGGCAGCACCGCTGTCATCACGCTCGCGAATCCCCCCGTGAACAGCCTGAGCCATGACTTGCGGGTGGGCATCGTCGCAGGAATCGACCGGGCGAATGCCGATCCCTCCGTGAAGGTGGTTGTCCTGATCGGAACCGAACGTGCGTTCTCGGGTGGCGCCGACATTCATGAATTCCGCTCAGGCATGTCGCGCGCGGAGCCAAATCTGCCGACCGTCATCCGGATCGTAGAGGATTCGCCGAAACCCGTAATCGCGGCGATCGGCGGCGTCTGCATGGGGGGAGGACTCGAGCTCGCCCTGGGTGCCCATTTCCGGATCGCCAAATCCGACGCGTCAATCGCGCTGCCGGAGGTCAAGCTCGGACTCATCCCGGGCGCCGGTGGGACCCAGCGTCTGCCGCGGCTTATTGGTGTCGAGGCGGCGACAAACTTCATCGTCGCGGGCACTCCGCTTCCCGCAGAACGGTTCACGGGAACTGGACTGTTCGACGAAATCGCAGGCGGCGACCTGCTCGCAACGGCCCTGGCGTTCGCCGCCCGGCTGGCCGCCGGAGGCGCGACCCGTCGACGCGCCCGGGACGTCGTCGTCGACTACCCGAACCATCAGGCGTACTTCCAGTTAACACGCAACATGATCCGGGCGGTGGGAGGCCCTTTCCCGGCGCCGCTGAAATGCGTTGATGCCGTTGAGGCCGCTGTGACCAAGACATTCGAGGAGGGCCTACAGCTCGAAAGCCGTCTGTTCGCGGAACTGATGATGTCCCCTGAGTCCCGGGCGCTGCGCCATGCGTTCGAGGGTGAACGGGCCGCCTCGAAGATTCCCGATGTACCGCCCGACACGCCCACTCGCCCCGTCGCGCGAGTAGGCGTGGTCGGTGCCGGCACCATGGGCGGCGGCATCAGTATGAACTTCCTTAACGCCGGAATTCCGGTGACGCTGCTCGAGGTGACGCAGCCGGCGCTCGATAACGGCATGGCCGTGATCCGCCGCAACTATGAGAGCAGCGTCAAGAAAGGAAAGCTGACTCCCGAGGCCCTCAGCGAGCGAATGGCGCTACTCACGGGAACGCTGACCTACAATGATCTGAAGTCGTGCGACCTAATCATCGAGGCGGTGTTCGAGGAGCTTGGCGTCAAGGAAGCCGTCTTCAAGAAGCTCGACGGCGTCGCGAAGACGGGCGCGATTCTCGCCACCAACACTTCAACTCTCGACGTCAATCGAATCGCTCGATCCACGTCCCGCCCTGCCGATGTCGTTGGGATGCACTTCTTCAGTCCGGCCAACGTGATGAAGCTGCTGGAGGTTGTGCGAGGCGCGGCGACCGCGAAGGACGTACTCGCAACCGTCATGCAATTGGCGAAGAAGCTCCGTAAGACCGCCGTGGTCTCTGGCGTCTGCGACGGATTCATCGGCAACCGCATGATCGGTAAGTATGGGCACGAAGCGGGCGTGCTGATGGTGGCCGGCGCTACGCCGTGGCAGGTCGACCGAGCGCTCGAGAAGTGGGGCATGGCGATGGGACCATTCCGCATGAGCGACCTTGCCGGCAACGATATCGCCTGGGCAATCCGCATTCGCGAGTATGCGGAGCGCCCGCCCAGCATTCCCAACATCGCGGACCGACTTTGCGAACTTGGCCGCTTTGGCCAGAAGACCGGCAAAGGCTGGTACCGATACCAGCCCGGTAACCGCCACGCGATCCCCGACCCCGAAGTCGAGGGAATGATCGAGAACTACCGTCGCGAGCTCGGCATCAAGCCGCGCAAGGTCTCGGACGACGAGATCGTGCAGCGCTGCGTGTACGCGCTCGTCAACGAGGGCGCGCGCATCCTCGAGGAGGGCATTGCAGCCCGCGCATCGGACATCGACATGATTTACCTGACCGGCTATGGCTTCCCGTTGCACCGTGGTGGTCCGATGCGTTACGCCGACGAGGTCGGCCTCTACGGCGTCGCCCGGACAATGCGAGAGTTTGCCGCCTGCGGCGACCCGTTCTGGGAGCCCGCTCCGCTGATCTCGAGGCTCATAGCCGACGGCAAGTCCCTGACCTGAGCTCGCGTCGAACGATTTCGGAGAATTCCATGACTGATGCAGTGATCGTTTCCACCGCCCGTACCGGACTCGCCAAGTCCTGGAAGGGCGCCTTCAACATGACCCACGGTGCCACGCTCGGGGCGCACTCGGTGAGACACGCGGTTGCGCGAGCCGGCATTGATCCGGCGGAGGTTGAAGATGTCCTGATGGGTTGCGCGAACCCGGAGGGCGCGACCGGCGCCAACATCGCCCGGCAAATTGCACTGGCCGCGGACCTACCGGTCAGCGTCCCGGGCGTTACCGTCAACCGCTTCTGCTCCTCGGGCCTTCAGACCATCGCGATGGCCGCGCAACGCATCATCGCCGGCGAGGGCGACGTCTTCGTAGCCGGCGGCGTCGAGAGCATCTCCTGCGTGCAGCAGGAGATGAACACCCACATGTTCTGCGACCCGGCACTCTTGAAGAAGAAGCCGGAAATCTACTGGAGCATGCTGCAGACCGCCGAGCAGGTGGCCAAGCGATACGGCATTGCCAAGGAACGTCAGGATGAATACGGGGTGAACAGTCAGCTGCGGGCCGCGGCGGCGGCAGCGGCCGGCAGGTTCAGCGACGAGATCGTCCCGATGACGGTGATGGCGGGGGTTGCGGACAAGACCACCGGGGCACTCACCACAAAGCAGGTGACCATCTCGGCGGATGAGGGCATCCGTCCGGACACGACGCTCGAAGGCGTCTCGCGGATCCGCCCTGCGACGCCGGGTGGCGTAATCACGGCGGGGAATGCGAGTCAGTTTTCAGACGGTTCCGCGGCATGCGTACTGATGAACGGCAGGCTCGCCGAGCGCCGTGGCCTGTCACCGCTCGGCATCTTCCGCGGATTCGCCGTGGCGGGGTGCGAGCCCGATGAAATGGGGATCGGTCCCGTGTTCGCCGTGCCCAAGCTGCTCCGTAAGGCAGGACTTGGGATCGAAGACATCGGGCTTTGGGAACTCAACGAGGCGTTCGCGGTGCAGGTACTCTACTGCGCCGACACGCTCGGCATCCCATTGGACCGCCTCAATGTCAACGGAGGCGCGATCGCCGTAGGCCATCCCTACGGCGTCTCGGGCGCCCGCCTGACCGGGCACGCCCTGATCGAGGGCAGGCGCCGGGGCGTCAAGTACGTCGTGGTCACGATGTGCATCGGAGGCGGCCAGGGAGCTGCAGGGCTGTTCGAAGTCTGCTGACGGACGCACCGCCCGAGAAAACGCAGGCGGAGGAGCGAAACCCCGCCATGAGCCTTGCATTGGCCGCTTGGACCTAGACAGTGAGACACGAATGAGCCGGCATCTCGTTGACCCGGAGCTGCATGCTCTGCTGGATGTGCTCCCTACCTTGACGTTTACGGCGGATATCCTTCCAGCCGTCCGTGCTGCAGCTATCGCGTACCCGCCGGATCCGCGGTCCGTTGAAGCGGTGACGTTGGATAAACGCACGGTCCCCGGTCCCGAGAGCGGCCCGGATGTCGGGATCAGCGTCTATGCGCCGCGAACGCGGATTGGTCGGCTGCCCTGCCTCTTCCACATTCACGGGGGTGGGTTCGTCACGGGCTCTGCGGCAGGCCTTCAGGCCGTGCACTTCCCGCTCGCTCTCGAGGCGAACTGCGTCATCGTATCGGTCGACTACCGCCTCGCACCAGAGACGCCGTTTCCTGGCGCAGTCGAGGACTGCTACTCGGCACTCAGCTGGGTGATGGCCCACGTCGACGAACTGGGCGTGGATGCCAGCCGGATCGGCGTGATGGGAGAGAGTGCGGGGGGCGGACTCGCGGCCTCGCTCGCGCTGCTGGTTCGTGACCGCGGCCAGTACTCCCTCGCCTTCCAGCACCTCATCTACCCGATGCTCGACGATCGGACCTGCGTAACGGACAACCCACACCCCTACGTTGGCCAGTTCATCTGGACGCCCGAGAGCAACGTTTTCGGGTGGGCGTCGCTGCTCGGGATTGCGCCGGGCTCGCATGGCGTCTCGCCCTACGCCGCTGCAGCACGCGCCGTGGATCTCGCCGGACTACCGCCGACCTACATCGCGACGGGAGCGTTAGATCTGTTTCTCGAAGAAGACCTCGAATACGCGCGGCGTCTCACGCGCCACGGGATCGCCGTGGAGCTGCACGTGTATCCCGGGGCCTACCACGCCTTCAACATCGCCCCTGATGCACAGGTCGCGATCAACGCGCGGCGCGACAGCCTCGCCGCCCTCAAGCGGGCGCTGCATCCCTCCGCCTGACACTCAGGGAGCAGACCAACATGGATATTCGGGAGTACGTTGCGCAGGACTCCGGCCACTTCGAAGGCCTGGTCCGGCTTCAGGCCAAGGCCCATCCAGCGAAGACGGCTGTGATCTGCGACGAGTTCCGGGTGACCTACGCCGAGCTCGATCGACTCGTCGATCGCGTCGCAGCGGCCCTGCAGCGCGAGGGCGTCCGGCTGCGCGGGGTAGTCGGCATCTGCACGTCGAGCTCCGTCGAGTACATTGCCGTCTTTCTCGGCATCCTTCGCGCTGGCGCCACCATCGCGCCGCTATCGGCTGCGGCGACCGCGGAACAGCTGTCCGCCATGATCCGTGACTGCGGCGCCTCCCACCTGTTCGCCGATGGAGAGGTATCGCGGCATCTGGAACCCACTGCAGCGACGCTCTCAGTCCGGCGCATCGCGCTGGATTCGGGAGCTGACGGCATGGCGTTCAGGGACTGGCTGGCGCCTGAGGGCGCGGCGCCTACCCCGGTCGAGATCGACCCGGATCAGGCCTTCAATATCATCTATTCGTCCGGCACGACGGGGACGCCGAAGGGCATCGTCCAGTCGCAGCGGATGCGTTGGTACCAGGTGATCCGTACGGATCCGCCGGGTTACACGCCCGAAGCAATCACCATCCTCTCTACGCCGCTTTATTCGAATACGACACTGACTAGCCTGATCCCCACGTTGGCGGGCGGCGGTACGGTGGTGCTGATGCCTAAGTTCGACGCCCGTCGCTTCCTTGCGTTGTGCGAAAGGCATCGTGTGAACGTAGCGATGCTAGTACCGGTGCAGTACCGGCGGATCCTGGCCGTCCCGGATTTCGAGCGATTCGATCTCTCAAACTTCCGCATGAAGTTTGCGACATCGGCGCCATTCCCGGCCGAGCTCAAAGCGGAGGTGCTACGGCGCTGGCCTGGTGGCCTGATCGAGTACTACGGCATGACCGAGGGGGGCGGTACGTGCATGCTGCTCGCGCACGAGCACCCGGACAAGCTTCATACCGTGGGGCAACCGATTCCTGATCACGACATGCGGGTAATTGACGACGAGGGGCGAGTACTGCCGCCTGGGCAGGCGGGCGAAGTCGTCGGGCGGTCGGCGAGCATGATGAACGGCTATCACAACCGTCCGGACAAAACCGCTGAGGCAGAGTGGGTTAGTCCAGAGGGCCTGCGCTACATTCGTACGGGAGACGTCGCGATTCTCGACGAAGAGGGTTTCATGACCCTGATCGGGCGCAAGAAGGACATGATCATCTCCGGTGGGATCAACGTCTATCCCATCGACCTTGAGCGGGCACTTAGCTCCCATCCTGCCGTGCACGAAGCGGCCGTCGTGGGTGCCCCGTCTTCCGAATGGGGAGAAACGCCAGTTGCGTTCGTCACCCTCAATGAAGGGGCTAGTGCAAGTCCGGAGGAACTTCGGGTCTTTGCCAACGCGAAACTCGGCAAGATGCAGAGGATCTCGGAGGTCCGGCTCGTTCCAACCCTCCCGAGAAGCACCGTCGGCAAGATTCTAAAGCGCGAACTGCAGGCGTTGCTGGCGACCTCAGAGTAGCTGCCACCTGCGCGTCAGGATTTCGCCCTGACCTGCCGGGGTTCTTGGGACCAGCAGATGGTTGGAAGACGCCAACCTACCGCCTCACCGCCAGCACACCATCGCCATTCAGTTCCGTGCTGAACCCGGCGCGCTGCAAACGCTTCGCCACTTCGTTCGGTACATCGCGGCCACTGGTCAGCTTGTTGGGCGTGCCGGTGTAGTGAAACAAGCGGCCGCGGCGCTGCAGCACGCGCGCCAGCTCGTCGTAGAACGCCTGCGAATACAGTTCCCCGGCAATGCCGAAGCGCGGCGGGTCGTGCAGCAGGGCACCGAAGCCGGCTGTCGGCAACCCCGCAATGGCCTCAGCCACGTCGCCCTGGCGCAGGTCCAGCGCACCACCGGCCACCGGCGACCAAGGGTTGTGCGTGCGCAGCCAGAGCACGTCCAGGTTCTTCTCGAAGGAAACGATGCGGCGCGCGCCAGCCGCTAGGCAGGCCGCGGCGAAGTAGCCCAGCCCACCACAGGTATCGAGCACCTCGCGGCCCGCGGGGGCCACCAGCGCCACCTTGCGGACGGCATCTTCCCAAGGCGACACCTTGGCCGTCGGCAACATCTTGATACCGTCGATCTCGAAGGTGGGCGCGTCCCATTCGGTGGCCACCAACTTCACCAGCGGCGGGCCGAAGCGCGCCACGGGCGTGAACTCCGCGCCGTCGAAGTAGTAGACGGTGCGTTCCTTCGCGCGCGCAGGCAGAGGCAGGTTCACGCCCTGCCAGACGAAGCCTTCGGCCGAAAGCTGCACGGTGGACTGCGAACGCCCAAGGTCCAGCGAAACGGTGGCAGCGCTTTCGCCGCGCGCCATGGCGGCGCGCAGCGTCTCGACGACGGGAAGCGTCAGCAGCGGCGCACTATTCAGCGCACCCGCTCCCCGCCCTTCACCACGGCGTCCACGGACTCCAGCTCACGAATGTTCGCGAGCGGGTCACCGTCCACGGCCACGATGTCGGCGTAGCGGCCCACGGCCACGGCACCCACGTCGTCTTCACGGCCCAGCGCACGCGCGGCGTTCTGGGTGGCGGCCTGAATAGCCTGCAGCGGCGTCATGCCCCACTCGGTCATCTTCGCGAACTGCTTGCCGTTGTCGCCATGCGGGTAAACGCCGGCATCGGAGCCGAACACCATGGGCACGCCGGCGCGCACCGCACGCTGGAAGGTCTGGCGCTGGGCCAAGCCAATAGCGCGCTCCTTGTCCAAGCTCTCTTGCTCGGTGCCGTTGGCGGTGCCGGTGGCCAGGATGTAGTCGTCGTTGTAGAC
>Ga0114970_10002121_pt1 | contig 14890 bp, 9 predicted proteins | sample M_140205_XF_Meta_FD_87030 | JGI IMG/M metagenome (GOLD analysis project Ga0114970, IMG submission 87030) | Freshwater microbial communities from Lake Montjoie, Canada to study carbon cycling - M_140205_XF_MetaG | ecosystem: Environmental > Aquatic > Freshwater > Lake | place: Lake Montjoie... | reverse complement strand
TTTGCATATCTGTATAAAATTATCAGCTGCAATACATGGTTGCATTGCCGAATCGGTAAGCATGCGCACAGAGTCTTTTCTCACATCGAAATTATATACACGGGCATATACCAAATATCTGATATTTTTAGTATTGGTATTGGTAAAAGTGACATAAGATTCCTGTTTTAAATTGAATACATAGTATGCTGTTCTATTCATTCTAGTATTACAAAACCAAGTGGTGGGATGTACTTTATAGGGTAAATTATTGGTACAATTAAAATACTCGGTATCCATTTGGTAGTCCTGTGAAACATCCTGTAAGTAACTACTTGTGCCTGATTTTAAATCGAATGGGGTTTTGCTATAATTGGTGGTATCTGCTTTATGAGGATAATCGTAGCGGGGAGGTTTGGGAGTATTATATATATAAACATATACATTGGTAGATAGTGTTACTTTATTCTCGTCCAATATATCATTTCTATTATACCCTTTGCCTGATAAATATGAAACCAACGTATACACACCTGGTGGTAGTGGAAAGCAATAATGAGCAAAAATTGGGGTATCGCACCCCCATTTGCCGGCGGAATCTTTATAATACTTTAGCGTGTTTAATCCGTTTCTACAATCGCCTTTAAATAAACGCATTTTATGGGCACTCTCGTTTAAAGTAGAGAACCTAACTATAGTATATTTGCTTACCGTAAAAACTCTGTAAAACTGTTTGGTAAAATCGTTGCAAGGTGGCAAATTGTCAATGGTATCTGGGTTATCAATGCAAGTGACGGTATCGGCAGTGGCGAAGTTTTTTAGTTCTATTTTAAGTGCGTTGATGTCGCCCCATTTGGTATCAGGCGTATTGGGATTATTAAAACGGCTGGTTATTTTCCTATATACGTTTATTTTGATTTTATCTGAATCGCTCACATTACTTTTATCTCCGAAAGTAGCAACAGAATAAGGACCTGGTACCAAGCAAAATCCATTTAGCTGTGGGGTTTGCATACAATGGTATAGAGAACTTAGGCCCGATAATACCTGCCCTCCTGAAAATTTATTTTGTGACACAGCCAAAGAATTTGCATTACCACTATATAGTTTATAATCATCGAAATATCCAGAACTTGAGACCGATATTCTATTCATTATAATATATAAACTATCGTTCACCCCATCTCCATCGCCATCGGCAACACTGAACCTGCGGTATAAAGATTTACTATATGTATTATTACAAGGATTTGATTCAGGCATTACATTATCGCTGCAATCAAATGCAGCAATATCGGAATTGTATATAGTATTATAGTTTAATGCCGTAAATTTATTTATATCATCAATTTTCCCTGCTTGTGTTAGTCCATAAATATTGGTAGCAAGCGGTACTGTATTAATCAATATATCTACTTGGTCGCCCAAAGAGTTTTCGCAATTTAAAGGATCGCTGGTAAGTAAACCCATAACTTGAAGTGAATATTTGCCATGGGCCAAGCAAGGGAATTTAATATTACTGCTAAACTCGGTTACCTGATCGCCCAATGTAGGTCCTGAGCTACAATCAGTACCTGCATCTTTGAAAAAGAGCCGCCCATATATCAAATTGCAACTATGCCCCCAATGTGCAAACGTGATATCGACACTGGCATCAATACCCAGTTCAAAAGTTACCCAAGTGGTAAGGTTAAGGTTATAGCCAGAACCATTTTTATATCCGTTCAAAGGATTCACATAACCACAAGTATTTGCAGTAAGGCTAAGGCGAGCATTGCATCCCAAATAATCCGTAACTTTTTGCGATGTAGCAGTAGTGCTGGTGATAATACCTAATTTGTTGGAGGATGCCATTTGACCTACCACTGGCACTGGAGCCTGAGTTGCAGCTTTGCCCAGCATACTTAAATCTAATTTTACCTTACCCGATTGGTAGCTATAAAACAACAATTGTATACTATATGTGGTATTCGGTTTTATTGAACACAGATAATCATATTTATCAGCTCCTGTTGTACTAATTTTGCATCCGTCCACTAACGTAAGTGAGCCGATACTGCTAGTTTTTGCATCACCGTCGTAAAGGCGGTAAACTATACGACTGTCCTTCTGCCCATTATTCAACCACGAAGTTTCTACCCTCAAAAAATCTATATATGATGGTGTAGAAAAAGTATACCAACTGCTCTGCGTAAATGTTTTTGTTTCGTTGCCCAATGCCTGGCAATATTCAAGTTGGTCTTCTATACTTTCGCATCCAATATCGTGACTTACGCTAAGTTTATTTGCTGACAAGGCACCAAATGAATATGCCTTGGCCATCATATCATAACTATTTAAAACATCCGGCCCGCCTAAGGTGAGCTCAATGTATATCTTACCTTTTACTCCAGACTTAGTAGAAATTTGAATGAGATAAGTGCCCGGATAAGAACAAGAAGTTGAAGTACTGCCAAACTTGTCCAATGGGGTAAGGTTTGTACTGTCTATTTTAGCAACTGCTGGCAAACAGGTGTTGGTGAAATAAGTAGTAATACCCGCATCGCTTTGTGGGATGGTGTTGCCCACTTGTGTTAGTTTTAAATTGATGGAACGTGCCGTGGGAATAGTGAATTTGAACCAAACGGACTTGCCATTGTTACCGCTGTTCTTCTGTATACTATGGAAATTTTCGCCGTTCTGTATAGTAGCATTTGTTACATCAACACTACTAGAAGTAATGGTACTCATCGCAAATCCATTGTTGCCTATGGTTAACACCTCGGCACTAGAGCAGTCGTCGTTTGCGGGGGCTTGGGCAACTGCGTTGTGGGTCTGAATGAACACCAATGCTGCCGCCAAATATATCAGCCTGAGCCAACGATATGTTGTGCTTTTCCCCATGTGCTAGGATAAGATAATAAAAACAGGGAAATGGTTGCTTGCCGTTTGATTAATAATTTTATAATCAGTCAAATCTGCTCCACAATAAAATTCTCTTTCATCGCATACTTTTAATTTGTCACAAAAATAGAACAGAGAAAGTTACCTTAGATAACAAATTTGTAAGCTTACTGACATTTTTAGCTACAGGCAGATTTTGTGTTCGATTCGCACTTTGGTGATGATAAGTGCCCCTACTCCATCATAATCTCATACCCCAATTTCTCTAATCCCGGCAATATTGTTTTCTTATCACCCACCACTACTATATACATTTGGTCAACAGGCAAGTACTCGCCTGCCAAACGGATGATGGCTGATTCGTTCAACTGCTGCAATGTTTGGAATTTCTGCATGGTATACTGTGGTGAAAGTCCATAGGTGGCAATTGTATTTAGATAACCCAATTTAGCACCATTGGTTTCATATTTCAAATCTTCGGCATGCATTAAGGAACTTTTGGTAAATGCCATCTCTTCTAAGGTTATTCCGCGTTGTTTATAATCGTTGAGTTCTTTTATTATTTCTCGGATAGAGGAATCAGTAGCATTTTTTTTCACACCTGCTGACACGGTAAACGGACCAGCCGCAGAGCCGCCACTAAAACTAGAGCGTGCCCCATAAGTCCATCCATTTTTTTCACGTAGGTTTATGTTGATACGCGAATTGAATGCTCCACCTAAAGGATAATTCATCACCATACATTTATAAAATACCCCACTTGCATCATAAGGCAAAGCCAAATAACCTACTCGTATTTCACTTTGCGCAGCACCAGGTTTGTCAATCAAATATAGTTTTGTTTTATGTGTTTGACGTTCTTTGGGCATTAAGGGCATATCATATTGTGTGGTGGGTAATATGCGAACAAATGCCACAGCTTGTAATGCATTTTGTTGGTCGATATCACCTACAATAGTTACATACATATTGGATGAATTTATATATTTTTTATAAAAATCTTTTACGTCATCTATAGTTATATTTTTTAAACTTGCAACGGAACCATCTGCGGGCAGTGCATTAATATTTCCGGGGCCATAAACCAATTTTGCAAATAGCTGCGAAGCCATGGTGGTGGCTTGTGTACTTTGGTTGGCTATGGATTCCATGAGCCTATTTTTTACTCTTCCAAAATCAGCGGGATCAAATTTGGGTTCAGTTATTTTTTCTACAACAATTCTCAATATTTCTGGCAAATATTTTTTCTGGCATTCTACATCTAAAGTTATATATTCTCCACTTGCATTAAATGAAATAGATGAACCCGATACCTCTATCATATTACTTAATTCTTCAGCCGTATGTTTTAAGGTTGACTCATTTAACATGGCTGCAGTAATATTGGCCAATCCATTTTTGCTGGTATCATATCCATCCAATAAATGTCCGCCTTTCATGGCAACTCTAAAATTTATAAAAGGTAATTCGGGATTGTTGATTCCATATACCGGAATATTATTGGGAATACTTGCTTGCCAATAATTAATATCATGCGGGGGAACCATATCATTTTTGTTTGCAGGTTTCTTGTTGCGGTCGAATTTATCCACTGCTTTTATATATTTAATTCCTGCGTACTGCTCTTTGGGTTTTATATAATTACTCGAGTCAACCTTATAGTCATCAGTGGCTGCACTTAGTTCTTGTTTTCCCTTAGGCACATTACTCACCACTAATTTATGTTTGCCTTTTATATATTGATTGAAAACTCTTTTCACATCAGTTGCAGTTACTTTATGATAAGATGCAAGTTCATCGCCTATCATATTTGGGTTGCTCAAAAATGTTTGATATGATGCCAATAGTGATACTTTGCTGCTCACACTTCCCATCGATTTTAATATACTATTTTCAAATTCATTTACTGCTCGATTCAAATCATCATTATTGGGTTTGTAGCTATCAAATTCATTTAATGTGGCAGTAAGCAATGAGTCCATACTCACCAGTGAAGTGCCTGGCATCGTACGCATTGTAAAAGTAATTTCTCCAGAAAGTTCATAAGTATATGAACCAACATTGGCACTCATTGCTCTTTGAGGTTTGATAAAATTGCGATACATAAATGAACCACGTCCATTGCTTAATATATGGCACAATACATCTAATGCAGCTTCATCGGGATGACCCATAGGAACCCCAGGATATACAATACTAAGTTGCGGAAAACGGATATTGTCTTCCATATTTACATGCCTATCAGCTGTTAATTGCGGAACATCAATAGGAGCTTTATTTACAATTGGGCATTGGTTGATTGTTCCAAAATATTTTTCAGCAAGTTTTACTACATCATCGGTGCTCACATCGCCTCCAACAGTTAGTGTTGCATTATTAGGCCCATACCAACGCTTGAAGAAATTCTTCAAATCTTCAACATTTACTGAGTTCAAATCTTCAACATATCCAATGGTAAGCCAGCTATATGGATGTCCATAAGGATACAAATTTTTGTTAGAAAATTCACCCACCAATCCATAAGGAACATTATCATATCGCTGACCACGTTCGTTTTTTACCGTGGAGCGTTGTACTTCAAATTTTTGTTGCGTAACAGAATCTAATAAGAAACCCATGCGGTCACTCTCGAGCCATAGGGCCATTTCCAAATATGCTTTGGGAAGAGTCTCAAAGTAATTGGTACGGTCGCGATTAGTTGTACCATTCAAATTTCCACCTGCCTCACTTATATACTTAAAATGCATCTCATCACCTACGTGCTCACTACCCTGAAACATCATATGTTCAAAGAAATGTGCGAATCCTGATTTGCCAATTTCTTCACGGGCTGAGCCTACGTGGTAGGTCACATCCACATGCACCAAGGGGTCACTGTGATCTTCGTGAACTATGACAGTGAGCCCGTTTTTTAGTTTATATTTTTTGTAGGGGATAACGGTTTTACCGGGTTGTGCTTTTACTTCTTCTACCAATGTGGCCTGTGCCATACATGCTTCTCCGATAATGAAGGCAAAGCAAATGGCGGTGATATGTTTCGTAATGTTTTTGAAAATCATGGCACAAATTTACGAAATACAACTGTAATAATTTTAAGTATGAAAATTGATTTAAGAACAAGGATTAACGAATTAAGATTTTAGAAGTAAACAAACCTAAATTAATGGAGATTGTGTCCATCAGGAAAACTTCCTAAATCAAAAATCGTTAAGCCTTGTTCTGAGATTTTCTATCCTTACATTTGTACTAATATGTTATACAAAAAATTCATCCCTATTATATATATATGTTTGCAAATTATTCCATGCAAATCACAAATAACTATATTATCAAAAGATACCAATACCTCCATGCGTGGCTTGTGTGCCGTGGATGATAAGGTGGTATGGGCATGCGGAAGCAAGGGATGGATTGCCAAAAGTACGGATGGAAAAAACTTTAAATTTTGGCAACCCAAAGGCTATGAGAAATGTGAGTTTAGAGATGTGGAAGCTTTTGATAGTAGCACTGCTTATGTATTGGCAGTAACTCGCCCTGCTATTATATTAAAGACTACTAATGGTGGGAATACTTGGATAGAAACATATAGAAGTGATGATACGAATATATTTTTGGATGCCATATCTTTTCGTGATAAAGAAAGAGGAGTGGCAGTGGGAGACCCAATCAACGGTGAAGTTTTTGAGCTTTATACATTTACTGGTATGGCCTGGTTTAAGTCTTATAAAGCTCCTTTAGATTCAATGTACAATGAAAGTATGTTTGCTGCTAGCGGCACTTGTATGCAGGTGTGGGGGAAAAGAGGTTTTGCTTTTGTTACTGGAGGAAGTAGGAGCAGATTATACTGGCACCCAGACTATGATGACCATGAAAGTGTATATAATTTAGATACCTCATTAATCCAACAAGGAAATTCTGGGGCTGGTTCATTTTCTTTTTGTTGGCTAAGGAATCGTCCTAACTATTTTACGCCTACTTGTATTATAGTGGGTGGTGATTATACCAAAGAAAATTTGGCTGACAAAAATGCAGTTATTATAAAAGATGGTATTCAAATAAAACCAAAAAAGCTTCCAAATGGATATAGAGAATGTGTAGAACAAGCCGGCAAGTATTTTATATGTTGTGGGCCAAATGGAGTTGATATTAGTAAGGATGGCGATGTATGGAAACCCTACTCCAAAGAGGGATTTCATGTGGTACAGAAAGCTAAAAATGGGAAGAAAATATTTTTGGCTGGAGGGAAAGGAAAGATTGGGGTGATAGAGCGTATAAAGTAAATAGCCCGCCACGGCGAGAGGTATAAAGACCCTGTCGCTCCTTCCAGTAGGTATTTTAAGAAAATTATGATAGTGCCAATAATTAGAAGGGGAGCAAATCAAAGCAATCATAAAAATCAATTTAATCATAGTTGAGCCAGTGTGGGCAAGTACGAAAATATTTTAAAAACAATTTTCAATTTCATATGTTTATCGTAATATTGCAATATTAAAATATGGGTATTAGTAAAACAGAAAATTTCACCAAAAAACAGAACGACACTTCTGTTTTGTTGAAGGCATTGGCACATCCTGCAAGGGTTGCAATTGTGGAGTATTTGCTTAAGGTAGATGCTTGTATCTGTGGTGATATTGTGAATGAACTTCCTTTGGCTCAGGCCACAGTGTCGCAGCATTTGCGTGAATTAAAGCAAGCCGGAATTATAAAAGGCACCATAGAAGGTAATACCATTTGTTATTGTATTGATGAAAAAACCTGGGGCAAAATTCAAGGATTTTTCACGGGAATTACCATTAAACTAGATAAGAAAAATAATAAATGTTGTTAAAATAAAACTATATATGAAACTATCAGAATTAAAAAATCAGTTAAGTAACCTTGACGAAATCAATATCATACTTCCAAATGGACAAGCTGTGCCTTCTCACTTTCACATCACTGAAGTAGGCTTAACCACCAAGCACTTTATCGATTGTGGTGGCGATGTTCATACTAATACTTATGCCAATATAAAAATATGGGTTGCCGATGATTTGCACCACCGCTTACAGCCCTCCAAGTTTTTACATATTATAGATTTATCGGAGAAAGTATTACAAGGAAATGATTATGAATTAGAAGTAGAATATCAAACCGATACGATTGGTATCTATGGATTGGAAGTACAAGGAAGTGATTTTAAATTGGTGCCCAAGTTCACCGATTGCTTAGCTAAAGTAAAATGTAATTTGCCACAGCCCAAACAAAAACTACAATTAATAGATTTAACCGCAAACAACGAAAGCTGCTGCACACCAGGCGGCGGTTGTTGCTAATTAAATATGATATGAAAAACATTTTAGTTTTGTGCACAGGCAATAGTTGTCGCAGCCAAATAGCCGATGGTTATTTAAAACACTTTGCTAATGGTAAAGCAAATATATACAGTGCTGGAGTGGAAACGCATGGCGTAAACCCCAAAGCAATAGCCACTTTGAAAGAGGATGGAATTGATATATCAAACAATACTTCCAATAATGTTGATGAATATCTTAACATTCCGTTTGATTATATTATAACTGTTTGTGATAATGCGAAAGAACGTTGCCCATATATACCAGGCTCTGCAAAAAGATTTCATTATAATTTCCCAGACCCAGCAAAAGCAACCGGAACCGAAGAAGAAATCAGGAAACAATTTGCAGACGTGAGAGAACTAATAAAGGTATATTGCCAAAAATTTGTGGAAACCAATCTATGAAAAAATATATAGCAGAATTTATCGGAACTTTTGCCATGGTTTTTTGTGGTACTGGTGCAATTATTATCAACCAAGAAACCAATGGAAGTATTGGCCACGCCGGCATTGCATTTACTTTTGGATTGATTGTTATCGCGATGATTTATGCCTTTGGCCATGTGAGTGGAGCACATATAAACCCAGCTGTTACAATAGGTTTTTGGATTACAAAAAGATTTACAGGCAAAGAAATTCTACCCTATATATGTATGCAATTTCTGGGTGGAATTGTAGCCAGTTTATTATTAAAATATTTATTCCCAAATAATATAAACCTTGGAGCAACTTTACCCACTGGAAGTGATATGCAATCGTTTATATTAGAACTTATATTGTCTTTTATATTAATGTTGGTTATATTATATAGTACCGAAGAATCAAACCACGTAAATCATTTTGCAGGATTGGCAATTGGCGGAACTGTATTATTAGAAGCTATGTTTGCTGGGCCTATATGTGGTGCATCGATGAACCCTGCACGTAGCCTAGCTCCTGCATTAGTTTCGGGAAATTTTACTTCTTTGTGGGTATATATAACTGCTCCTGTTTTGGGAGTTGTTTTGGCGAGTTTGGTGAGGAAGATGCGAATTATATAATTTAACTATCACCCTGTCCGCCGCGGCGGATAGGGTGACAAATTCGCTCACACATTCACCTTCACTTCCATATCCAACCTCTGCAAAGCTTCATTCAAATCCTGTGTATAGTCCACACTGTATTTGGCACAGAGACTCTCTGCCGTCATATTAGTGATAGGTTCTTTAAAGTTGATGGTGACGGGTGTGGTGCCTTTATTTTCTTGTAATAGTTTTTCGAAGGCGTTTGAAATATCTATATCAAACTTGGGCAACTCTATACTAATATTAATGCCCTTTAGTTTGCGTTGTTTTATTTCGGTAAGATGTTCTATCAAGGTGATTTTACATTCCAATGTTTCCCCATTAAATCGAGGTTGCACCTTGGCACGCACATATAAAAACAAACCTTCTATCATAAATTTATTATAGTCGGTATAGTCCCTTCCAAACAAGGCAAATTCAAACGAACCAGAATAATCTTCCAGTGTAAATATACCAAACTTGCTCCCTGTTTTGCCCGTGCGGTGTGCCACTTTTGTTATCATACCACCCACCGTCACCTCCTTATTCCTCATGGCATCGAGGTCTTGCAATTCAGTTACCCTGGTTTTACAAAATGTTTCCAATTCAAATCGATATTTATCCAATGGGTGTCCTGAAATAAATATACCTACCATTTCTTTTTCTTTGGTAAGCTGTGCGATGATACCCCATTCTTCTACCTCTGGAAGTCTTGGCTCTGGTAGGCTTACCGCCGATGCACCTCCAAATAAACTTTGTTGATTGGCCGACTGCTGAGCCTGATAATTGCTGCCATAACGTATCGATTTTTCAATCGGGTTTTCCATTTCACCTTGCTCCACATGAAAATATTTTGCTCGATTATTTCCACTTACACTATCAAATCCACCTGAATATGCCATGGATTCTAATACACGTTTATTTACATTTTTTAAATTCACTCTGCGAGTTAAATCGAATATACTTTTGAAAGGGCCTTGTGCATCGCGTTCTATAATAATTTGCGTAACTGCCACCTCTCCTGCACCTTTCACACTTCCCATCCCGAAACGTATATCACCATTTTTATTTACGGAAAATTTCAAACGCGATTCATTAATGTCTGGTCCAAGAACCTTGATGCCCATACGTTTGCACTCTTCCATAAAAAATGCAACATCATCTATATTATTTGTACTATTTAAAACGGCAGCCATAAATTCACTGGGATAATTTGCTTTTAAATAGGCTGTTTGATTGGCCACAAAAGCATAACAGGTAGAGTGACTTTTATTAAATGCATATTGTGCAAATGCTTCCCAATCGGTCCACATTTTTTCGCAGATAGCTTTGTCATGACCACGCTCGTTGGTGCCTAGCAAAAAAGTTTCTTTCATAGTATTCAATACAGAAATCTGCTTTTTCCCCATGGCTTTTCTCAGCGTATCTGCTTGGCCTTTACTAAAACCCGCAAGCTTTTGCGAGAGTAGCATCACCTGCTCTTGATACACAGTTATACCATAAGTCTCTTCTAATATTTCTTGGCATTCAGATAATGGATATTTTATTTCTTCGAGCCCCAATTTTCGTTTAATAAAAGTAGGTATATATTCCATCGGGCCGGGGCGGTACAGGGCATTCATTGCAATCAAGTCCTCAATACGCGTAGGCTTTAGCTCCTTCATATATTTTTGCATGCCTGCACTCTCAAACTGAAATACGGCAGTAGTATCACCTTTTTGAAACAACTCATATGTTTTTAAATCATCAAGCGGAATCTCATCGGGATCTATTTTTATATGATGGTTTTGTTCTATAATTTCAATTGCATTCTTTATAATAGTTAAAGTTTTTAAACCCAAAAAGTCCATCTTCAAAAGGCCTGCATCTTCCACTACTTTTCCATCCCATTGCGTTACCAATAAATCGGAACCTTCTTTTGAATTTATTAATAATGGAATATGTTCCATCAAATTGCTCGGAGCTATAATAACTGCCGATGCATGTATTCCAGTATTACGAACCGAACCTTCCAGAGCCTGTGCCTCCCTTAGCACTTGGCCTTTTAAATCAGTTCCTTTTTCTATTTCACGAAGTTTTTTTATTGCCTCAACATCCTCACTTTGCAAGTCTTCATCTTTCTTAAGTTCATCAATATTTCTTTTGAAAACATTATATAAACTCTTTGCTCTGTCAGGAAACATTTTTGTTAAATCCTGTGCTTCACTTAAAGGTAAATCCAGGGCACGTGCTACATCTTTGATGGCACTTTTTGCGGCCATCGTTCCATAATTTATTATCTGTGCTACTTGATTTTTTCCATATTTATTTACCACGTAATCCAAAACTTTTGAGCGGCCTTCATCATCGAAGTCCGTGTCAATATCAGGCATTGATTTACGTTCAGGATTTAAAAATCTTTCAAACAGCATTCCATATTTTATTGGGTCGATGTTTGTTATTCCTATACAATACGCAACCGCACTACCAGCAGCACTGCCACGCCCAGGGCCTATCAGCACGCCCATATCACGACCTGCTTGTATAAAGTCGGCGACGATGAGGAAGTAGCCAGGGAAGCCCATTGTTTTAATTGTATGCAGTTCAAAGTTTAATCGCTCCTCAATTTCGGGCGTAATATCTATATATCTTTTTCGTGCACCTTCATAAGTTATATGTTTCAAATAATCATCGGCATCTATATATCCATCGGGGATAGGAAATGCCGGAACCAATATATCTTTTTTCAAATCCAGCAAATCAATTTTGCCAATTATTTCATTGGTATTGTCAAGCGATTGCGGAACATCATAAAACAATTTCTCCATCTCGGCAGTAGTTTTGAAATAGAACTGGTCATTGGGAAAACCAAACCTATATCCGCGTCCGCCCTCTTCATCCGTGGCTTTGGGCGTACTTTGCACATCGCCGGTATTCACACATAATAATATATCATGTGCATTAGAATCTTTCTGATCTACATAATGACTATCATTACTGCAAATCACTTTCACATTATACTTAACTGCCCATTTCAATAGGATTTCGTTCACCTGATTTTGCTCGGGAATTTCATGGCGTTGCAGTTCTATATAATAGTCTTCGCCAAACATATCGAGCCACCATTTGAATTCCTTTTCGCCTTCTGCCTCGCCTTTGCGTAAAATGGTGCGTGGCACAGAAGCCCCCAAACAGCAAGTAGTTGCAATCAATCCTTTGTGATATTGTTCGATAAGCTGCTTATCAATTCGCGGCCATTTGCTATATAAACCTTCAATATAACCAAGCGAACAAAGTCGGCTCAAATTTTTATATCCTTCTTCGTTCTTCGCCAAAAATAATTGGTGATAACGAACATCTTTATTGTCTTTGGTAAATTGCTTTTTGGTACGGTCGTCCACCACATAAAACTCGCAACCCACGATAGGCTTTACTTTCAGCGTACCGTCATCGTTTTTATGTTTATATGCCTCAGCCACAAAATTGAATGCCCCGAACATATTTCCGTGGTCGGTAATAGCCATAGCGGGTTGGCCGTCGGCGATGGCTTTAGTATATAGTTTACTGATTGATGCAGCACCATCGAGGAGGCTGAATTGTGTATGTACGTGTAGGTGAGAAAACTTCATTAAATGAAATGTCACTCTGAGTTTATCGAAGAGTGAGAGCAAAGTTATAATATATTACAGAATTATTTTTAGATGTTGAAAGATTTATGGAAATGAACAAGCTATTCACAAATCCATAGAAAATAATTTCAACAAAATCATTTTTCTTCGTTTATACTATATATTTTTGTAGGATTATTTAACCGATTATGCAATTTGAATCCCCTCAAACCCTAAACTCCATTTGTAGTCTGATAAACTCCATAGCCGTTGGTGATGCCAATTACAAAATTACGGGCATCAACGAAATACACATGGTAGCTGAAGGCGATATCACTTTTGTTGATTTTGAGAAGTATTATACCAAAGCTTTAACGTCAAATGCTTCTGTCATTATTATAGACAAAGAAGTGCCTTGCCCTGAAGGAAAATGTTTGCTCATCAGTGAAAATCCTTTCCGTGATTATAATTTCCTTACGCAATATTTCAGACCCCTACAACAACCTGCAAATACAATTTTTGACAAAGGGCAAAATACAGAAATTGGAGAAAATACTTATATACATACTGGAGCTATCATCGGTAATAATGTGAGCATCGGTAGCAATTGTATTATATATCCCAATGTGGTAATTTACGACCACAGTATTATAGGAAACAATGTAGTAATTCATGCAAATACAACGATAGGTGGCGATGCATTTTATTATAAACGTTTGCCCGGAAATTTTATTAAAATGCATAGTTGTGGAAGAGCCGTGCTGCAAGACTGGGTGGAAATTGGATGCAATTCAACAATAGATAGAGGCGTGAGTGGAGACACTATAATAGGGCGTGGAACCAAAATAGACAATTTGGTACAGATAGGCCATGACAATAAAATAGGCGAAAATTGTATTATTGCAGCACAATGCGGTATTGCAGGAGTAACCACTTTAGAAGATGAAGTGGTACTGTGGGGCCAAGTAGGTGTAACCAAAGATATCACCATAGGCAAAGGTGCGGTGGTGATGGCAAAATCGGGCGTATCGAAAAGCTTGGAAGGTGGTAAAACGTATTTTGGTGCACCTGCCAAGGAAAACCGACAAGCACTATTGGAACTGGCCACACTTGCCCGCCTCACCAAAGAAAAAAGAACCAAATAATATCATCATATATGAATGGCTTGGTAGTTTGTGGCGGACAAAGCAGCAGAATGGGCAACGACAAAAGTATGCTCGACTACCATGGCATACCACAACGTTATTATATATATAATTTATTGAAATCCTATTGCAATAATGTATATATTTCTTGCAATAAAGAGCAAGAAAAAACTATTGAAGCTGGATATAATTATTTGGTAGATGAATATGAAAACATTGGTCCCATGGCAGCATTGCTAAGAGCTTTCAAAGAAGAAGAAACAAGCTGGCTGGTGGTAGGTTGCGATTATCCATTTATACAGAATGATGATATATCTTTGCTTTTAGAAAATAAAGATAGCCAAAAAGTTGCAACGACCTATTATAATAATGAACTCCAGATTCCAGAACCACTTTTAGGGATTTATGATAAAAGCTGTAATGCATTATTGAATCAAGAATATGAAAAAGAAAACTATAGTTTGAAACATTTTTTAATAGAATATCATGCCCATTATAAAATACCTAAAGCAGCACAAACTATACAAAGTGTAAATACAAAAGAAGAATATGATAAAGCAATCAAATTGGTTGGTGACTCGCCGCAGCGAATCAACCTAGCACCAAATGTCAGATAGCTATAAGAATGGTTGGTGATAACACCAACCGTAGGCCTTAAGTATATATGAAGACGCAATAAAACTCTTGAAATAACATTAATATGAATATCACAACCTCCGTTCACATACAAAGATTATCGGGTAATGAATTTGCTGACGCCGATGATATGCTGGCCCAAGAAGAACCCTTGGAGATACGCATGATATATGGTCCTAAGAGAACTACAAAAAGTATATCAGTCACCATGCGGACACCCGGCAATGACCCAGAATTAGCCACTGGTTTTTTATATACCGAAGGGATTATTACCAATTATTC
>Ga0114970_10002119_pt1 | contig 14895 bp, 13 predicted proteins | sample M_140205_XF_Meta_FD_87030 | JGI IMG/M metagenome (GOLD analysis project Ga0114970, IMG submission 87030) | Freshwater microbial communities from Lake Montjoie, Canada to study carbon cycling - M_140205_XF_MetaG | ecosystem: Environmental > Aquatic > Freshwater > Lake | place: Lake Montjoie... | reverse complement strand
CCTGCCAGCTCATCCCGGTTGCGTAGGGCGAAAACAGGCCGATATCCTGGGCATCGGCGCGAAATTCCGCGAACTGTGCCACGGTGACCTCGGTCTGCGAAACAAAGAAATCCTGGGCGAGGGTGACCTCGTGCGCCGGCCTCTCGTCATACTCGCCACGCCGCCCATCTTCGCCCATACGGAAGGCCCCGGCGGGTACGCGGATCATCTGGATACCGATGCTGTTTTTGTATTGCGTCGCATCCGGTGCAACCACTTGCTTTTTCGCGGCCAGCGCCACCAGAGCGGCAGTCCCTGCCAAAAGCACCAATACGGCACGCGTGAACCTGTTCATTCCGACTAGTTTACTGCGCTTCACTCAAAAGTTTTTCCGCTTCCACCAGACAGTTATAAAATGCCGGGCCACCGCCCAAATCCGTCAGCCGTTGACTCGTCAACATATTCACCGAATTGCCATCCGCTGCCCTCTTCGGCCACCGAACAGCGGTTGACGACACCACGCCGACCGCCACCCGCTCTCCTACCTCGGCCGTCAAAACGCAGGTGCCACGATCATTCCGCAGCCGGACCTGGTCGCCCGACACAATGCCTCGCGGGGCGGCGTCGAGAGGATGCATCACCACCACTGCCGTCTGCGCATCCACCTCAGGCCTGTTGCCGAAGGTACCGTTCATGCTGTCGTCGTTTTTGGGCGTAATTAACTCCAGCGGGAATCGGCGGGCCAGGTCCTTGTCACCAGCGCGAGACTCCACAGGGGCTTCGTAAGTTAAACTCTCGGCCCGAAACTCGCACTTGCCTGAAGGCGTTCCAAATCCACCCTTCGCAAACGGCAGGAATGTCTCCCCAATATTCAGCCGGACCGAATGTTCGGCCTCCAGCCTTTCCAGCGTGATCCCCTCCAGAAACGGGTGGCCGCCCGTCAGCAGGGTTCGGATCATATCGTCATCAGAATCCTGAAAACAGGGCTCATCGAAGCACATTCGAGCTGCTAATTGTCGGAAGACCTCCGTGTTTCGCTTGGTCTCACCCGGGGCCGACAGCGCTGGCCGCGCCAGTTGGAGGTAGTGGTGCCCGTAGGCGTAATACAAATCGGAATGTTCCAGAAAGGTGGTTGCCGGCAGAATCACATCCGCGAAGTCGGCTGTATCGGTCTGGAACTGCTCCAAAACTACCGTAAACAGGTCTTCACGTCGCAGACCCTTCCGGATCGCATTCTGGTCAGGAGCAATCGCTGCCGGATTGGAGTTGTAAACCACCATCGCTTTCACCGGGGGAGAATCCAGCTTCGTCAGGGCATCGCCCAACTGGCTCATGTTCACCAGACGGGCCTCTCGTCCCAACGGCGAAGTCATTTGCAGATCTGCCCGCTCCAGAGCGGCTCGGTTCAGCTGAAAGGCCGCAGAAGTGGAGAGCTGCAGGCCGCCACCCATATCCCGCCACGCCCCCACCAGCGCCGGCAACAACGCAATGGCCCGTGCGGACATAGCACCACGTTCGGACCGCTGCACGCCATAATTCAGCCGGATGGCTGCGGGCCTGGTCGAGGCATACTCGCGCGCCAGTTCCACAATATCCTCAGCTGGAATGCCGGTAGCTTCTGCGGCCCGTCGCGGATCCCACTCTTTCACTTTTTCTTTCAGTTCTGCGAAACCCAGCGTGTGTGCGGCGACGTAATCCTTGTCTTCAAGACCCTCCGCGGTAATCACATGCATCATGGCGAACGCCAGCGCCGCGTCAGTTCCAGGTCGAATTGCGTAGTACCGGTCGGCGAGCTTGCCGGTTCTGTTCTGCCGGGGATCAATCACGTAGAATTTCGCCCCGTTGCGACGCGCTTCCACCACGAACGGCCACAGATGGACGTTCGTGCCCAGAATGTTGGCACCCCACGCAATTATCAGCTTCGAATGCCGAAAGTGCTCCGTGTCCATTGCATACCGGACGCCCAGCGCCTCCGTCAATCCAGCCGCGCCGGCAGACGAACAAATGGTCCGATCCAGGCGCGACGCCCCCAACCGATGAAAAAAACGCCGGTCCATGCCGGAGCCATTCAGCAGACCCATCGTGCCGGCGTAGCTGTAGGGCAGAATTGCCTCCGGCCCAAACTCCCTGGCCACGGCCTGCAAGCGCGCCGCAATCAGGTCGAGGGCGGAATCCCATCCGAGCCGCTCGAACCGGCCTTCCCCCTTGGCCCCAACACGCCGCAGGGGATAGAGCAGCCTGTCGGGCGAGTACTCCCGCTCCAGGTAGCGCGCCACTTTACCGCAAAGAAACCCCTGGGTGATGGGGTGGTCCGGGTTCCCTCGCAGGCGCGAACCCCGGCCTGTTTCATCCACATTTATCAGCAGAGAACAGGCGTCCGGGCAATCGAGTGCGCAAACGGAGTGGAGCGTAGCGGCCATACCCAATTCTACCCGGCAATTCGAAAGTACGACGCCTCCGCCGAGCTGGGTACGGAAGTTTCGAAAAAGTTATAATCTAATTACTTTGACCCCTGAGAAGCGGCCTGCAATATCTGCAACGTCGGACTACCTGTATTGGTGGCTCTCGCCCATCCTGCTGCTTGTCCTGAGCGCCTTCTGCTGGTCAAACCACTTCTACTCCGGCTTCCACCGGGACGATTTCCCTAATATCGTCGAGAACCGGCATATCCGTAACGGCGAAACTCTGCCGCTGATCAGTTCTCCTGCGGCGTTCAGCAAAGACAGTGGTCTCGCCGACTACCGACCCCTTCTTGCCCTTCTTTTTGCTTTCGACAACAGCCTCAGACAAGATGGCAAGCCGTCCATTTTCCAACTGACTTCTTTTTTCTGGTTCCTGCCGTTGCCGTTTCTGATCTACGGCCTCGCCCGCCTGATTCCGGATGCAAAACACCATACCGCCCTGCTGACGGCAATGTTGTTCGCGGTCCACCCCATCGTTTCCGATACGTTGAACTACATTTCCAGAAGAGGAGAATTGATCGCGGCCTGTGCCGTTACGTCGGCTATGTTCCTTTGGATTGTCTGGCCCCAGAGGTCGCCCACCACCCTTGGCATTGACCTCTACAGCATCCCCAAGACCTGGACTCAGGAATTTCTGTTCGACCACGGTGCGAAGTTCGAAGCGCTGTACAAGAAAATTCGGCTTGGCCACGACTGGTTTTACTACCTGCCTCTGTTGGTTGGCCTGTTGTGTTCGCCCGCCGCAACCGCTTTCGCCGCAGTCGGGGTGGCCTGGCTCTGGGTCTATCCCGCCAACGGCACCCCCGGTCGATCCAATGCGACGCCACAGGGCAACTGGCGCCGCCTGTATGGTGCTGTCGGCCTCTGTGTCTTTTGGCTGATTCTCCACACGGCCCTTACCTGGAAGTATGTGGCCCCCCAACGGGCTCCCGCGCTGCAATACTGGCTGGGGCAGCCCCGGGTCACGGTTCAATATTTCATTTGGTTCTTTACCCCTTTCAACATGAGCGCGGACGCGGGGCTGCTGCCGGAACTTCGTTTTTGGCCGCCCGACATTCTCCTCGGCATAGCAGGCACAGCCGCTCTGGTGGCTCTCGCCATTTTCGCCCGGCGGCGCGAACAGTGGCGCCCGGTCGCGTTCGGTATCGCCTGGTTCCTGGCCGCGCAGTTGCCGTTTGCGCTTGTGCCCCAAACTTCTGCGGATTCAGGAGCCCGGATGTTCATCCCCTCCATTGGCCTCGCACTTGCGGTCGGTCACACCCTCATCCGTGCAGTGGAACGCCTCCAGGAAGTTCCCCGTTATGGTGCCGGGGCCGCTTTTTCCCTCTCCATGGTTTCGTTTGTTCTCATCTGCTGTATGGGCTGGCTCACATTTGAGCGCAACGCGGTGTGGGCTGATGACCGTTCGCTTTGGGCCGACATTGTTAGGCACAGTCCAGGAAACCAGAGAGCTCTCGTCAACTACGCCTGGGAGATGATCCGCGATGAGGATATGGCCGCTGCGGTAGAGATCGCCCGCAGAGCGGACAGGGCTGCGTCTCAGGACGCCCCCTCGGAAGTTTCGGTCGCGGAAGCCCTCGACCGCCTCGGGGCTGAAGAACGCTCGGAATTTCATTATTCCCGGGCAATCACGCTGTGGCCCAACTACGCGGCGGCGATGTCAAGCTACGGGAAATGGCTGCTGGCGCGGCAACGCTACGCCGAGTCTACCGACTGGTCTGTCAAGGCCCTGCGCCTGAATTTCCGGGATAACCTTGCACGTGCCAACCTGATGGAAATGCATTCTGCGGCCTTTGAATGGGATGCGATGCATCGCCTCGCACTCGAAGCCATCCAGGTGGATCCGGATAATGCCCAGGCAAAACTTGCCGTCGTTGTTTCAGAAGACGCGCTCAATCGAGTCGGGCGCGCGGAACATCGTGTGAAAGGCGACGCGACGTTCAATGACTACCTGACGCTGTCTGTGGCATATTTCCGCGCCAGGAAATACGAGGCCTGTATTACTGCGGCCCGGCAGGCGATCACCTTGAACCAGGACCTGGCCGAGGCGCACTCAAATATCTCGGCCTGTCAGCATGCTCTGGGGCGCGATGATGAAGCCATTGAGGAACTGCGGGAGGTAATCCGGCTGCGTCCCGATATGGCTGTGGCCCATTCCAATTTGGCGTTTCTGGAACAGGACAGGTTGAAGAAACGCACACAGATTAAGTGATCCTGCGGAGGAGGGCGATAAAGTATTTTATATGCGATTCCTCCGCTCCGGACTCTTTCTGACTATGCTTCTGGCTGTACCCTCTTACGCCCAAAAGGAAGCCGCTTTGTCGATCGGGTCGTTTTCCGGCCCCAGTCGCACCACAACCTCACGTGCCGTTCTGTCGCTTTCCAATGCTGCGGCCATTCAGGGCAGCTATGGCAAGCTCGTCCGGACGTACAAGTACGCAGAGCTCTACGGTGAGATTAATGGCATGTTCGCTCCCAAGCATTCAGTCACCAGCACTGCTACAGCCGCCTCGAAGGATATCTCTGCTCTGTACATCACGCCCGGTATTCGGCTGAAATTCTACCCGAAGGAAAAACTCTCTCCCTGGGTGGTTGGCGGCCTCGGCTATGCGCTCTACAGAGCAAGTTCGACGACCATTGCCGGGGGCGTGAACCCCTCCTCGGGTTCTTCCAGTACAGGTGCTTTTGAGTTTGGCGGCGGTCTGGATTTCCGCTTGACCCCCAAAATGTCACTTCGTTTCGAAGTGCGAGACTTCTTCACCGGCAGTCCCCGGTACAACTACCCGATTTTTGGGAAGGGCCAGTACAACTTCCTTGCCGGCGGTGGCGTGATCTTCCACCTCGGAGCCAAATAGCCCGTTAGCCTGCGCAGGCATCACGGAGGCTGCGCAACACAGTCTCGGCACGTGTCCGGTGAGCTTGTTGGTCAGACCCAGGGCACTTCCGCCGCAGAGTGCCAGGCTTTGAAGTAAGAGGCTTCTTCGCTAGACAATCCCCGGTACAACTACCCCATTTGGGGCGAGGGCCAGCACAACTTCCCTGTCGGCGGTGGCGTGTTCCTTGACCTCGGGGCCAAATAGCCCGGAACCGACCCGGCGCGGCCAGCCGTTTGGCTTCCGCCGCAGGGTGTCAATCAAGCAGCAGGGTGTCAGCCCAGCGTCAGATTCGTGCTCGTCCCGCTCTTGTGGCATGCCGACCAGCCCGGGTGCGCACCTGGTCCCTGCTTCGTTGACCAACCCCTGGGAGCGGCCAGGGCAGGTACCATGGCCGCGGCTAGCAGGCCCCTCGCTTCTTTGTGTGCGAGCAGGGCAAGGTCTGCCTGTCGCATTTCCACTTCTAACGCCGCGCGATCCGTTGATCCGGCGAGCTTGTGTTCTGCGCTGGTATGCCGGGAGAACGCCTCCCAGGTTTTGCGGTAGTCGTGCCGCAATGCTGACTGAATATCCATCACCTGGTTAGACGGTTGACTTGCCCGGATCGTTCGTTACGGCTCAAACAATTCTCCATCGGGCCGATAAGTGCCTTATGATGGACCCTTTTCGCGACCGAGCAGCTGCAATTCTCGAGCTGGCCCAGGTTGGCCACCTGGAACACTTGACCGTTCTGTTTCATGACAATGGTCCCGGAGTGCCTCCTGGCCTCCATCTGATCGTTGGAGGGCCGTCTGCAGTATCTCCGGCTGCCGCTTCCAGAGCCCCCCGCAACGCCGCCACGGCGTCGTATCAGGTTACCCGCGCGTCCGGCACGGTACTGGTCCGGGGAGATCAGGGTGCCCGTTCCTGCGAACTCAGCGCTCCGGTTCTCCGTGCCCTTCCTTCCCCCTTTCAGTTGAACAATCAGGCCCTCTATCATTTGGCCAGCCCTCTTCTGCCTGGGGTAAGTTGAGCCACCCGTTTTCTGAACAGAATCAAGGTGATCAATTTTTGGCGAAATCGACTTTTGGCGAAATCGCCCATTTTCTGAAATTCACCCAAGGGCGCCTCGCCTGCGACACCGAGCTACCAGCGCCCGTGCCTCCCCCGCAATACCGTGCGTTTCCATGGCCCCAAGGTTTCCATGTCCTCTATGTTGGAAGAACGCTGCTGAAAGTTGCCGACCGGGGACGGTGGGCCTGGACCCGGCGGTCGGAGCTAAACTGGTTCTGTGAAATCCCGCCCGAACCGTGCCTGCACTCTCCTCTTGCTCCTGCTGCTCACAACCGCCTGCCGCGGTCGGCACAGCCGTTCTGAGGTCCGGAACGAAGAGCCCGAGGGCACTCCCGGTATTGCTTCTGTTGTCAAAATGAGCAATTCGGCCGCCACCGTCCAGTTGCTGAAGGGGTTCCACGCTCTTGAAGGGGGCGCATGGCGTTGGACCGCAGGAAAATTTCAGGTCCTGCTCAAGACGCCTCTTGGTGCCGCACAGCGCGGTGCCGTTCTCTCATTCGTATTCAGCGTTCCGGAAGTTGTGACCCAGAAGCTGAGTGTTATCACTCTTTCGGCCTCAATCGGCACTACCAAACTGAAGTCGGAGACGTATTCAAAGCCGGGGGCCTACACGTTTTCCGCAGATGTCGCCGCAGCCCTTCTCGCCGGCGAGGCCGTGACTTTGGATTTCGAATTCGACAAAAGTCTTGCCGCCGGGTCTGTGGACCAGCGCGAACTGGCGGTGGTGGCCACCTCGATCGGACTCGAAAGTAAGTGACCCCAGATCCTGCCCGTCTGGCGCAATCCCGATTCCTGCGCCCGCTTCTGGTGTTTGCTCCCGTCGTGTTCCTGTTATGGCTCTACCGGGAGGGGGTCGATATTTGGTTCATGCAGGACGATTTCGCCTGGCTCAGCCTCCTTCGCCAGGCACATAGCCCGGCAGATGTCTTTCGGATTCTGTTCGAGCCTGCCGCCCAGGGCACCATTCGCCCCTGGAGTGAGCGGGGCTTTTTTCTGCTTTTTCAGTACCTGTTCGGCGTGGACAATCTTCCGTTCCGGATAGCAGCTTTTGCCACTGCCGCCGCGGATATTCTGCTCATCGGCTGGATCGTCCGTCGTCTCACCGGTTCCCGGCTGGGCGGGGCGGTGGCCGGTGCCGCCTGGGCAGCCAACGCTTCCCTGGTTGTGGCTATGACGTGGAGTTCCGCCTGGAATGAAGTCCTCTGCCCCTTTTTCCTTCTCTCCTCGCTGGGTCTGTTCATCCGGTTTGCGGAATCGGGTCGGTCGGTCTTCTGGTGGCTCCAGGCTGCCGTCTTCGTGCTGGGTTTTGGCGTTCTGGAGATCAACGTCGTCTATCCGGCCATCGCCATTTCCTGGGTTCTGTTCGTGGTCTCGGGGGAGAAACGCAAACTTCTTTACTCGCAGATCCCGCTCTGCGCCGTTTCCATCGTCTATTTCCTGATCCATCGCGCCGTGGCACCGTTCCAGGCTACCGGAGCCTATGTGTTGCATTTCGACGCAGAAATCTTCAGGACACTTGCTTTGTACGTCAAATGGTCCCTGTTGCCTGCCGACTGGGTGGCCTGGAAGCACTCGGTAAGCACCGGGCGGATCATCCTGGCTACAGAGTTGCTCGGGATCCTGACCCTGATCGTCTTCGAGGTTCGCCGCCGCCGCCGCACCGCACTTTTCTTCGCGGCCTGGTTTCTCGCCACGCTGGGGCCCCTGCTGCCTTTGTCAGGTCACCGCAGCGATTACTACCTCACCATCCCCGTCGTAGGTGTCGGGATGTTGGCTGGGTGGAGCGTCGGCACGGCGTGGAAGACCGCCGCGCGGCCCACCGACAGGCGCTGGCAGCTGGTGCCCATCATATTTGTGCTGGTCTATTTTGCCGGCATGATCCCTGTCGCCCGCACGGCCACTGCGTGGTGGTGGGGCCGAGCCGAGGCTGTCCGCGTGCTGGTACTCGGAGTGGATGCCGCACATCGCGCGCACCCGGATTCGGTGATCGTACTGGAGGGTGTCACCACGGAGCTCTTTAACAACGCCATTGGCCATTCTCCGTTCTATCCGCTCGGCATTGAGGGCGTCTATCTGACGCCCGGTTCCGAAGCAAATATTCAGCCGGCTCCGGAGTTGGCGGACTTCCGCGATGTAGTTCTGGAGCCAGCGGTGCTGCTGAAAGCGTTAGCCACCGATCGCGCCGTGATATATTCGAGTGCTGGCGATCATCTCCGCAATATCACGGAGGTCTACAAGCGATCTGCTCCGGATCGGCTTGGCGAGTATTTGCCGAATCGCGTCGACATCGGCAATTCGTTGTACTCCTGGCTGGTTGGCCCTGAATGGCTCCCACTGGAGACTGGCTTCCGCTGGATGCCGGCGCGCGCGACGGTCCGCCTGCGTGGACCGGACTCTGTTGGGAATAAGTTAAGTCTCAGCGGGTATTGTCCACTGGAGCAGTTGAAGCGTGCTCCTCGCAACATTACTGTTCTCGCGGACGGTATCGTACTGGGGCAGTCGCAGATTCTAGATCCGGAGAGCACTTTTCATCGTCTATTCTCTTTACCGGATTCTTTGGTTGGGAAGAACTCAGTGGAAGTAGAAATCCGGGTGGACCCGGTGGAACGTATCGGGAACAGGGATCTCGGTCTCATTGTTTCAAGAATCGAGATTGCAAAAATCCAGATTCTTCCCTGAGTTCGGGTAACGGTCGTAAAAAATCAGCGACCTATAGACCTGGACGGGATTTTGAGATAGGCTGGGCAAACCTGAAAGCCAAGCCGTTTGAGTTTGGCAGTTAAATTGCTTGCAGTTGTGAGCAATGGCGGGGTGCTGAAGCGCTTAGCCAGTCGGATTTACAAAGGTTAAGCTTTTGGTACTAAGATTTTTTGAAACTTTGGACTCACATGATCGTCTTATCTTCTAACGAAACAAAAAGACGCTCAGTGACACAAAGCGCAGGGAAACAGTATTTTGACAATAGCCGCCCACAACTCGAATCAGTAAAAAGAGTTGGGCAGGCAGCAACAGCCGCTGGAGAGTCTGGCGGTAAGGCCCTGACAGGATTGCTTGGGGCAGGCGAAAGCCGAAGGAAAGACAGGTAACACTAAAATGACTAAGGTTGAATTGGAGAAGGCAAAAAACGTATTGGAGGTCAAGATGGCGGAACTGTCGGGTTCTCTCCGGAACCGCGACGAAATCGTCATCGAGAAAGCGCCGGACGCACTCGACGAAGTGCAGTTGGCAGGGGAACGTGAACTCGCGATCCGCAATTTGGACCGTGACTCGAACATGCTTCGGCAGATTCGCCGGGCACTGAACCGCATCGCGGACGGCTCCTACGGGATCTGCCTGCACTGTGAAGATGAGATTTCTCCCAAGCGCGTCGTCGCTGTACCGTGGGCTGCTTACTGTATTAAGTGCCAGGAGCAGCTCGACCGTCATGAGATCCACGTGGATGAATCCGCAGAGCTCTTCGCCGCCGCTTAACCTCCACTGAGAAGAAGCAAGGGCGGGCAGCTGACGACTTCGTCAGCTGCCCGCCCTTTGTGTTTCTGCGGTCATGCCGTTCCGATGTACGAAATCATCCGGCCAGCCTGTTCCTTTTCGCGCCGAAACGAGTAGAAATCGGAACAGCAGTATGTGCAGTTTTGGGACACCCAGACATTCTGCAGCCCCAGTTGCTCCAGCTGTAGTCGGTTTACCGTTTTCAAATCCACTCGCGCCGGGGTGGCCGCCTGTTCCAAATCGGGTACCCATGTCCCAAAATGGCGCGCCACATCGGCTCCAACCTCATAGCAGCAGCCCCCGATTGACGGCCCGATGGCGGCGACGACGTCCTCTGGTAGGGTGCCGAACTTTTCCTGCATCCGCAAAACTGCTTCACCGGCAATTCCCGCCGCCGTCCCCCGCCACCCCGCGTGTACAGCTGAAACCACCCGGCGAACCCGATCCACCAATAAGATCGGCACGCAATCGGCCGTACGGACGCCCACCAGCATCCCGGGCTGGCCTGTAACCAGACCATCTCCGTCAGCGATTCGGTCTCCCCCGGTACCGGCCAGTTCCAAAACGATACAGGAGTGAATCTGGTGCGCTGTCGTGATCTGCTCGGGATAGACCGAGTGGCGATCACCAAAGCCGTGGCGGAGCCAACTGAGTTCCGAGAGATTGGGGGCTGTGATCATGAAGTAAACTTCGATCTTAAGACATGCTCCAGAGGCTCAAACAATTCGCGGCTCCGATCCTGCCATGCCTGGTGTTTTTTCTAACCGGAATAGCGTTGCTTCCTTACCCGGGACCCCAAAACGACGAGTTATTCTTTTCAGGCCCCCTCTACGCCCCGGATTCTTCATTTTTTCGCCTGGAGGTCTTCGGCTGGAAGATTCCGTTCATGGTGATGAGCTATTCCGGGGCTCTCAAGACCTGGCTTTACGCCGGAATCTTCCGTTTTCTGGCCGCTGACCAGTGGTCGCTGCGGCTTCCGGTCCTGCTGATGGGGCTCGGGACGATCTGGCTGACGTGGTGTCTCGTCAGGCGTCTGGCAGGAACCCGCGCTGCTGCGGTCACCGTCGCACTTCTCGCCACAGACACCATGTTCCTGATGACCAACCTGTTTGACTGGGGGACGGTAGCCATCCAGCACCTCCTGCTGATGGCTGGCCTGCTGGCTGCACACCTGTGGTTGTCATCGCGCACCACCAAACACCTGGTGATTGCCGCTGCCTGCTGGGGTCTGGGGTTGTGGGACAAAGCCTTGCTGGTCTGGCCGCTGGTCGGCCTGGGCTTGGCTTCGTTTTTTCTCTATCCCCGGCTGGTAGCCCAGGCCCTCCGCCCCAAGGTTCTCGGGCTCGGTTTGGCTTCGTTTTTACTGGCTGCCGCCCCGCTCGTCTGGTACAACGTGGCCCGCCCCGGCGAAACCGTCACGCAAAACACCCACCTCAAATTTTCAGAGCTGAAGGGGAAAATCGAAGTTCTGCGCCAGACCGTCAATGCAACCAGTCTCTACAACTACATGATTTTTCAGGACCAGACGGCGTCGCCCCGCCCCCCGAGCACCAGCCTGGAGCGCCTCAGCGTCCGCCTTGCCAGTCTGGCCGGCGACCATTACTCCAACTGGATGCTGCCCGCGTGGCTCGTTGGCTTCGCTTTTTCACTGGCCCTGTGGCGCTCCAGCCACTTTCGGCTTCTCCTGTTTCTGTTGTTAGCTACCCTGGTCTGTTGGGTCCAGATGGCGCTGACGAAAGGCGCAGGTGGTGCTACCCACCACACAATTCTTCTCTGGCCGCTCCCGCCCATGATCCTCGGCATCGCTTTTTCTGAAGTTGCCGCGCGCATCCCCCGCTTCGGCGCTCCAGTCCTGTGGACCGCAGTCGGTGTGCTTTGCGCCCAGAATCTGCTCACCACCAACCAATACCTGGCCCGCTTCATCGTCAATGGCCCCGGTGCCGGATGGACGGACGCCGTCTATCGTCTGGCCGAAACAACCGATCACAAGACTGCCAGCTGGTATGGTTTGGTGGACTGGGGCTACCTGAACGCCCTCCGTCTCCTCCATGAAGGTGACCTGCCGATGTTCGTAACCACGGTACCGGCCGAGGGCCAGAGCCTGAACTCGGCTGAAAAGACGGAACTGACACGCCAGATCAGCAACCCCGACTTCCTGTTCATCCGGCACACCGCCGACAAAGAGATGTTCCGCGGCATCAACGAGCGTCTCCGCAAAGCCGCCGCCGACCTCGGCTATACAGAAGCCCTGGAAGGCACCGTCCCCGACCGCAACGGGCGGCCCGTCTTCGAACTCTTCCGCTTCCGGAAAGAAGGTACATAACGCATGGAACTCTACCTGATGCGCCACGGCATTGCCGAAGATGGCGAACCCGGCATGGCCGATTCCGAACGCCGCCTCACCCCGGAGGGAAAAACCCGGGCTGCGGCCACCCTGAAACTGGCCCGGCGAGCCGGGGTTCGCCCCGACCTGATCCTCTCCAGCCCCTATATCCGGGCTATGCAGACGGCCCGAATCGCCAAAGAAGAACTGTCGGTGGCCGAAGAAATCCTGGAACTCCCGACCCTGGTGCCGCACGGTGTCCCGGAAAATACGTGGAATGAGCTGCGCGATTATGCAAATCATGCCTCGCTCCTGCTGACCGGGCACGAGCCCCAAATCAGCCATCTGATCGCGTATTTGCTGAACTCTCCGGGGCTTATGGTCGAGGTGAAGAAGGCCTCCATCGTCCGAATTGAACTGGTTTCCACCGGGCCCGCGCCAAGAGGTGTGTTGCGCTGGATGATAGTACCTGCCATGGTTGATTAGAGGATTCAACATATTGGCACGCGGCTGGGAAAGTAAATCGGTTGAAATGCAGATGGAAGAACGCCAGGCACCGCCCGTGCCACGTGGCAATCATCTGCCTGGCGCGGCAGAGGCCCGGCAGCGGGAACTTCTGGAAAATACCCGGCGTCGGCTGCTGTTTGAACTGGATGCGGCTAAGCATCCGGCTCATCGCGCCCAGAAGCAAAAAGCCATTGATCACCTGGATGAACAATTGGCCCAACTCCTTCGGCAACAAGCTCCGGGTTAGCATAAAGATTGTCCGGTTCCCCTCTTTTACCAATATTTTTGATAGTGCTGGTGGATGTGCTCGGTTTGAGCATCATCATCCCGCTGCTGCCGTTCTACGCTGAGCATTTCGGGGCTTCCGCAACGGTAGTGGGCACTCTGGTTTCGTCCTTTGCCTTCTGCCAGCTCATTGCCGGCCCGATTCTGGGCAAACTGTCTGACCGAATGGGTCGCAAACCTCTGCTGATCGTCAGCCAGATCGGGACCTGTATTGGTTTTCTGATCCTGGCGGGGGCGCAATCGCTGTGGATGGTCTTCCTGTCACGGATTATTGACGGCGCTACGGCGGGCAACCTTTCACTAGCGCAGGCTTATATTGCAGATGTTACAAAGCCCGAGGAGCGCACCAAATCGTTCGCCGTCATCGGGATAGCCTTCGGCATCGGTTTCCTGATTGGACCCGCGCTGTCCGGCTGGCTGTCGCACTACAGCTATACGTACCCGATCCTGGTGGCCGCTGCCTTATCCGCCGGGAGCGTCATCTGTACCGCGACCCTGCTGCCATCAGTGGAGCCCCACACGCTGAACCAGTCCGGCCCTGGCGGCAAACGCCTGGGTGTCCTGGACTGGAGGACCTACGGCCAGTATTTTACGCGCCCCGAACTCGGGCCTCTGCTGCTGCAGTTCTTCTTCTTCGCCTTTTCGTTCTCGATGTTCGTAAACGGTTTCGCCCTCTTTTCGGAGCGGCGGTTTACGTGGCATGGGAAACCTTTTGACGCGATGCAGGTGGGCTTCATCCTCGCGTGGGTAGGGTTTCTCAGCATTATTCTGCAGGGCGGCCTGATCGGGAAGCTGGTGAAGCGCTTTGGGGAACTGTCACTGGTTCGGAGTGGCTTTCTGGTCACGGCGGTGACCTCATTTTGGCTGGCGAGGGTGGATTCCATCGGGGAGCTGCTGGCCAACACCGGAGTCTCGTCCTACGGGTCGGGTGTGGTCCGCCCGGCGGTCACAGCACTGATTACGCAAAAAGCCTCGAAGCAGGAACAGGGCGTGGTGCTGGGCCTGACCCAGTCCCTGACTTCCGTTTCAGCCATCATTGCGCCAGTAGTTGCCGGCGCCCTGATTGATCGGGGCTGGCTGGCCGCATGGGCCATAGGCGTTGGGCTGGTGGCCCTGTGCGGCATGATCGCGGCGTATCGCTACAAACCGGCGTAATGCCGTCCCATGGGTGGCCCGCCTGGCTTCGCTGCCCGGAAAAGAAGCAACGCACGATCCCGCTGGCGACGTGGGCGGGGCATGATCTGCACCACGCGTACGGGACGAAGTTCCCGTGGACGGAAGCCGGCTACGTTCGTACCCGGCTTCTGTTGAATTGAAGGGCATTCCGTTGCGGCAGACCGTTACGATTCGCGGGATGTTCCAGGTTGCTTTTGAATCCGCAGCCAGAACCGGGAGGTAAGAGGCAGAAACTGAAAAGCCCGGCAGTCGGGAGTTTCCGACCGCCGGGCTTTCACTGCAGACGGGTAACTAACAGATATGCGCGCCGCGGGTTTCCACGTAGACGGAGTAGAGCGACTGGCTGGCCGTCATGAACAGACGGTTTCTGTTGCGGCCTCCGAAGCACAGGTTGGCGCAGGTTTCGGGCAGCAGGATTTGGGCGATCAGGTCGCCGTTCGGGGCGAAGATGTGGACGCCGTCGTAGCCGGGTCCAACCCAGCCTAAACCGGCCCAGATATTGCCCTGTACGTCCGCCCGGACGCCATCCGCGAAGCCTGTTCCTTTGCCTTTGATCGCCGTGTTGATGAAGACCTTGCTGTTCTTCACCTTCGTGCCGTCGATATCGTACTGCTGGATGATGTTGGGCAGGCCGGGCTGGTGGCTGGAGCCGGTATCGCAGACGTAGAGTTTCTTGTAGTCGGGCGAAAAGCAGAGACCGTTCGGCTTGTGGAGATCGTCAGCAAGTTTGGTGATCTGACCGGTTTTG